>Ga0118677_10007119_pt1 | contig 18615 bp, 9 predicted proteins | sample AliMusrvi5mmetaG_FD_86154 | JGI IMG/M metagenome (GOLD analysis project Ga0118677, IMG submission 86154) | reverse complement strand
GTTTGAGGATGCTCAGGGCCACCTGCTGATTGGTTGGGTTATCTTCGGCCACAAGAATGCGGGCCTGACGCCCGGCTAACAGATTGAGCAACTCGTGGGCGGACGAGCGCGCCGACTTGGAACGAGGCTGAACGAGTGGCGGCTGTTTGGCCAGAAGCACGGTGAACCAAAACTCAGAGCCCTTGCCCACCTCGCTAGTCACACCGATTTCCCCACCCATCAAGACGGCGAGCTGCTTGGCAATGGCCAACCCCAACCCGGTGCCACCGTAGAGCCGGGTGGTGGAAGCGTCCGCCTGGCTGAATTTGTCAAATAACGAGCCGAGTTTATCGGCCGGAATCCCGATGCCGGAATCGCGCACGCTGAAACGCAGCCACACCCCATGGGGAGTGGTTCCCACCAATGAGCTGCGGACGGACACCTCCCCTACGTCGGTAAACTTGAATGCGTTGTCGATCAGATTGACGAGAATTTGGCGCAATCGCCCCGGGTCGCCACGCAGTGCCGTGGGCACGGCATCTTCGGCGCAACAATGCAGCGCGACTCCTTTGTCGCTGGCCTGCGCGGTGAAGGCACTGGTGAGTTCATCCAGCAAGGCCGCCAAATCAAAGTTCTGGCTTTCGAGCTCCAGTTTGCCAGCCTCAATCTTTGAGATATCTAACAAGTCATTAATCAAGCCGAGCAAGACCTCGCCGCTGCTGCGCACTGTCAGGGCATAGCGCAATTGATCGGCGTCAAGCTCGGTATCCAGCAGCAGGCCGGTGAGGCCGATGACGCCGTTGAGCGGGGTGCGGATCTGATGGCTCATGTTAGCCAAATACTCGGTCTTGGCGGCGCTGGCCAGTGCCGCCTCGGTGGCTAACGCTTTGGCGTTGGCAATCGCCTCAGCCAAGCTGTGGTTGGTTTCTGCGAGGCTGAGGTTAGCGGCCGTGAGTCGATCTTGGGCGCGTTTTCGCTTGGCGAGGACATTTGCCAAAATGACGGAGCAAGCGATGATCACCCCCAGATAGGCATGGAGCAGCAACTGGGATTCCCGATCGCCAGCCCGGACCATGGAACTGGCACCCATTCGAGTGCCGATGGTGGCGATCAAGATGATTGCACCGGCAGCACTGAAGACGCCGCGCATGCCAAAGCGCAAGGCCGCCCATAACAACAAGGGCATGAATCCGCATTCAAGAGGGATTTTGCGCAAAAAAACCAGCCAACAGAGCCACATCATCAACCCACCCAGCACTGCGGCTTCGAGATGACGCCATGGGTAGTTAGGAGACGCCGCCGTCTCTGAGTCGTGCGAATGACCGGGTTGTGAGGAAATTTTCATGGATGATGACGTCGAGGCGCTGGCTCAGGCCACAGGCAACCATTTGCCCAGCACCTCTGCCAAGCCTTGGGGTGACACGGGTTTGCTAACGTAGTCGTCCATCCCTGCCTCAAGGCAATTGCTGCGATCCCCCTGGATGGCATTGGCGGTCATCGCAATGATAGGCAGTGAGGAATGGCTGACGGAGGCATCCAACCGGCGGATTTTGCGGGTGGCTTCGAGCCCGTCCATCACCGGCATCTGCACGTCCATGATCACCAAGTCGTAGCGACGGAAGACCACGGCTTGGACAGCTTCCTCGCCATTGGCCACGGCGTCGGCGCGCAGGCCGAGGTGCCTGAGGATGCTCAAGGCGACCTGTTGATTGGTGGTATTGTCTTCGGCGAGGAGGATGTATGCGTTGCGATCTGCGAGGGCATTGCGCAGTTGGTTAGCGGCGGCGCGCGAGGCGGCGAGTCGGGGCGCGCATGCCGAAGTCTGCCTAGCCATGGATGCGGTGAACCAGAACTCCGAGCCTTGGCCCACTTCGCTGCTCACGCCGATCTGCCCGCCCATCAACTCTGCCAGTTGTTTGGAGATGGCCAGGCCCAGACCCGTGCCACCGTAGTAGCGAGTGGTGGACACATGCACTTGGCTGAACTTGTCAAACAGGATGCTGAGTTTGTCAGCCGGGATGCCAATGCCCGTGTCCCGCACGCCGAAGCGCAGCAGGACTTGTTCGCTGCTCATGGTTAGCAGGGAAACGTCAATGAGCACCTCCCCGGAATGGGTGAACTTGATGGCATTGTCGGCCAAATTTGTCAGGACCTGGCGCAGCCTGCCGGCATCCCCAAGCAGCAGCAAGGGCACGGCCGGATCGGTGGCACAGCGCAGCCGGATGCCCTTGGCAGCAGCCCGCACGGCCAGAGACCCGGTGAATTCCTCGAGCAAATCCGCCAAATCGAATTCGCAGGCTTCGAGTTCGAGTTTGCCGGACTCGATTTTGGTGATGTCGAGAAAATCATTGATCAAGCTGAGCAATATTTCGCCGCTGCTGCGCATCGTTTGGGCATAGCGGCGTTGTTCGACGCTAAGTTCGGTATCCAACAACAGGCCAGTGAGAGCAATGACCCCGTTGAGCGGTGTACGGATCTCGTGGCTCATGTTGGCCAAAAATGCGCTCTTGGCCGCACTGGCCGTCTCAGCTTGGGCGGCAAAATCCGTGGCCCGGGCAGTGGCGGCTTCAAGGTGATGGTTGATTTCAAGGAGACGGCTGCCGCTCTCGCGCAACGCCTCCTCGCTGGCTTTGCGGGCATCATTCTCAGCTGCAAGTCCTCCAGCAGGTTGAGCGTGGCAAGGTAGCTCTCGCGCTGGGTCGTGCTCGGCTGCTCGCTGCCCCCATTGGCCATGCCCACATTTTCGACAACCGTGTATTTGGCCACTTGTCCGGCGGCTTCAAGCAGGGCATTGACCTCTCGCTTCAGCTCAAGCATGCGCCATTCACGGCCCATCGTCACCTTGTTAAATCGTTCCAATTCCTCGCACTTTTCCCTCAGCTCGTCCACCCGCTCTTTGAGTTGGGCATTGGCATGCTTGATGGTCAAGTCCACCTGACTTTTGTAAAGGGCCATTTCGATGACAATCTCCAACTCGCGATCACCGACCGGTTTGAGGATATAGCCGTAAGGTTCAACGAGTTTCGCCCGTTGCAGCGTGGTTCCAACGGCGTATGCGGTTAAAAAAACCACTGGCAAAAGCAACCGTGTCTGCATTTCGCGTGCCGCCTCCACCCCATCCATCACCCCCTGCAGGTGGATATCCATGAGGACGAGATCCGGCCGAAGCTCTTCGGCCAGAACCAATGCCTCCTCGCCGCTGGCAACGCTGGCGAGCACTTCATAGCCCTGCCGCGTCAAACGCTCCACGAGATCCGCCGCCACGATGGCCTCGTCTTCCACAATCAATAGCTTGGGTTTGCTTGTCGTCATCTCTAAAGCTGGTTAGCAAACGGATGATGGCACAGCTTCCGGCGTGCCGCATATCCTTATTTGCGGGAGCTTGGAAAATCCGCAGGGGCGGGAGGCACGCAGAGCACCTCCAGCACGGCCCCCGGACCGCTGCCAAGGGTGACCTTCGCACTGAGTTGGCGGCTGAGGTCACTGACGAGCTTGAGCCCAAGGGAGGAAAGTTGGCCAAGGTCGAGGTCTGGCGGCAGTCCCACGCCGTCGTCGGCCACTCGCAGGAGCCACCCCTGACCGTCAGCGAGGGACTTGAGGCACACCCACAATTGGCCGGCGCGTCCACCCGGGAACGCGTGTTTGAAGGCATTGGAGACGAGTTCGTTGACGAGCAGGCCGCAGGGGATGGCTTGATCGATGGGGAGGACGACGTGGGAGATATCGAGATGGAGTTGGACGGTGCCTGGAATAAGGATCAGGGAGTGGTACAAGTGGTTACAGAGTTGGCGGAGGTAGGTGGCAAGGTCCACTGCGGCGAGGTTCTCGGAGAGGTAGAGGTGTTCGTGAACCAGGGCCATCGAGTGAATCCGGCCCTCCATATCCATCAGCACCGACTGGGTGTCCGGGCTGGCAACACGGCTGGCTTGCAAGCGGAGCAGACTGCTGACGATTTGCAAATTATTCTTCACCCGGTGATGGATCTCCTTGAGCAGCGAATCCTTCTCATCCAAGGATTTGCGCAGGTCGTCCAGCGCGTTCTCGTAGTCGGTCACATCACTGACCACGCCGCCGAGGCCGGTGATCTCGCCACGGGCATTGCGCAAGGCAAATTTCGTGGTGATCAGGGTGCGCGGGTCATTCCTGGCCCGGCTTCTGATGACCTCTTCGATCCGCTGTGGTTCACCGCTGGCCATGATCCCGCTATTGGTGACCATCAGCGCGGCTGCCAATTCACCTGGCAAAATATCAGTGATGAACTTGCCCATGGCTTCTTCCTTGGGCAAGCCGAGGAAGCGCCCCATCGCGTCGTTGAGAAGAATGATGCGGTGTTGCAGATCGAAGGCAAAAATACTGGAGGGCGAGTTGTCAACGATGCCGCTGAGAAGATGATGGTACTCCTGCAATTTATCCGCCTGGCGCTTGATCGCGGTGATGTCGCTGAGGGTCACCCGGAAGGCAGGCACGTCATTCATCTGGCGGATGACGTTGGACGTCATTTGGGCCCAGAAGAACGAGCCGTCAGGCTTGCCGATGCGCAGCTCACAAGTTGCTGCGGCGGCGGTGCCGAGGAGTTCATTGCGGTGCCTGAAATAGACCGGCCAGTCCTTCTCGACGATAAACTTGGTGATCCGCCGGTTGATCAACCTCGAACGCAACACCCCTAACAGCCCGGCTGCGGTGAGGTTGGCCTGCAGGATCCCCCCTTCATCACTGAGCGTCAGATAGCCCACGGGTGCCAGGTCATAGAGCTCAAAATAGCGTGTCTGAGACTCTTCCAGTGCGAACTGCGCCCGCCTCAGTTCCTCATTCTGCATCTCTAACTCAATCTGATGCACTCGCAATTCGTGCACCTGTAACTCAGCGGCCTCCGACGTCCCCTCCGACCTAGGTTGCGGCATTTTGTCCAAGGCGGCTTCGGCCACCTTGCGCAATTGATTTTTCTCAGCCATTTAAATACTTGCCTGAGGTTGCTTCCCGCGGAAAAATCAGCAGCATTGCCGACGACTCGCCCCGGGGATTCTAGGCAAAACCAGGGTATAGCCACCGCCGTGGAAACGCAATCTGAAATTCTCCTTGCACGGGTTGGCCTAGTTCGCTAGGCGTTGACCGTTGCTCTCATGCCTCCCCCGGCTGAATGTTCACCCGGGCGGCGGGATTTTCGGATCGGCGTATCTCGCATGAACACAGGACTGCTACTGATGGTCGCCAACGCGGCGATGCTCACCGGCATCATCGCCGGGTGGACCATGGCGCGGCTGTGGCTGGCCGCCATCCTGATCGGGTTAGCGGCAGCTTTGGTGCCAGCACTCGCGGTGCTGTGCGGCGGTGCGGAATGGCTGTGGCGAAGTGACTTTGCAGTGGGCGGTGAGCGCCTGTTGCTGCGACTCGACGCGATAAGCGCGTTGTTTTTGGCGCTGCTAAGCGTGGTGGGTGCGGCAGCCAGTGTCTATATGCATGAGTCATGGGCCGCAGAGCGCCACCCGTGTTCGGCCTGCCGGGGGCGGATGTGGTGGGGGGTGATGTTGCTGTGCCTCGGTTGGGTGTTGTTAGCATCCAACGGGTTGCATTTTCTCATAGGCTGGGAGGGGTTCACGGTGGCTGCCTATTTTCTCATCACGCTCAAGCGGCAAGGCCGGACGATCCGCGAAGCGGGTTGGTTATACCTGGCGGCCTCACACGCGGCGGTGCTGGCCCTATTTGCATTTTTCACATTGCTGGCGCTGCGCAGTGGCAGCTGGGACCTCGGGCCGATGCCCGGGCACCGGGATCTCGCGCCGCTGTTTTGGTTGGCACTTTTTGGCTTTGGCCTCAAGGCTGGCATGTTTCCACTCCACATCTGGTTGCCCTCGGCCCACGCCAACGCTCCCAGCCATGTCTCGGCGATGCTCTCCGGGGTGACCCTCAAAATCGGCATCTATGGATTGCTGCGCTTCAGCGGATGGCTAGCGGTGCCCACTGGGGCCGGCTTGGTGGTTGTCACGCTGGGTGGGCTCAGCGCGGTCCTGGGCGTGGCCTTTGCTCTGGGGCAACACGATCTCAAGCGCCTATTGGCATACCACAGCGTCGAGAACATCGGCATCATTTTGATCGGTCTGGGGTTCGCGTTGATGGCGGCTGGGCAGGGAGATCCGGCGTGGGGGCGGTTGGCGCTGGCAGGTGGCTTGCTGCACGTGTGGAACCACGGATTGTTCAAGGCTCTGTTATTTTGCGGGGCGGGTTCGGTGGTGCAAGCCACCGGCACGGGCAATATGAGCCGCCTCGGCGGCCTTTGGCGAAACATGCCGTGGACAGCTGCCGGCTTCGCACTGGGATCGGTGGCCATCTGCGGGCTGCCGCCGCTCAATGGGTTTGTGAGCGAATGGCTGGTGTACCTCGGCCTCTTCGACGCCACACTGGCGCACGGGCCGACGGCATGGGCAGCGATGGTCTCAGCGATTTTATTAGGGATCACTGGAGCGCTGGCGTTGGCTTGCTTTGTGAAAGTGTGCGGGGTCGTACTGCTGGGCGCGCCGCGTTCCAGTGAGGCGGCCGAGGCCCGTGAATGCGGCCCGGCGATGCGCGGAGCGATGGCGGGGCTCGCCGGCCTGTGTGTGGCCATCGGCCTGTTGCCCCTGGTGTTTTGGCCGGCAATTGCCCGGGCAGTGGGCGTGTGGAATCCCGCTTGGGCCGGCAGCGACTCCCCTGCCCCGCTGCTGGAATTAGGCCGGGTTCAAGTGGCCATCTCGCTGGTGGCCGCACTCGCCGGTGGCTGGCTGTGGCGAAAAGTCCGCCAGCGCCGATGGGTCCGCATGCCCACTTGGGATTGCGGCTACGCGGCCACCACGCCACGCATGCAGTACACGGCGGGCTCCTTTGCTGGAGTCATCACCGAGTGGTTTGGGTTCATTCTGCGGCCCGAGCGCCATGAGCAAGCGCCCGATGGCTTGTTGCCATCCGTTGCCAGCCGCAGCGTACACACGCCGGAGACAGTGCTCGAGCGGGTCGTCGAACCAGTCGGCCGCGCTGTGCTGCGAGTATCCACGTGGGTCCGCCACCTGCAACACGGACGGGTCCAGGCCTACGTGTTGTACATTTTGATAGGCTTGGTGGCGCTGGCCGGGTGGGTTTGCGTGGATGGGCTGCCATGACGTGGAGCGCGTCATCATGGCCGCAACCTTGATGAGAGAATCCCCATGCGGCAGCCGTAGTCTTCCGGCCTTCTGAAGTCATGCCTTTGCCAACTCCCTTTCTCATCCGCTTTGCCGCGGCCCGCGCGCCACACTCATGCTGGCCGCCCACATTCCGTCCCGCGGTTTTGTCACACTCAGCCAACCTAGAATGCCCCTTCCTGCGATGCCTGTGATGAACCAGCCGGACATCGCCGCATCGCCCACTCCGGCGACCCACGGCCAAGCGCCAAGAAGCAAACTCGACGAGCCGCGCCCTTTGGTCCACTTGGAAAACATCACCAAGACCTATCACCTCGGCGAGCTGGAAGTGCCTGTGCTCAAGGGGGTTTCGCTGAGCATCGCCCGCGGCGAAATGGTCGCCTTGATGGGGGCCTCGGGCTCCGGCAAGACCACCCTGATGAACATTCTCGGCTGCCTCGACCGACCAAGCTCCGGCAGCTTCTGGTTCGACGGCCAGGAAATGAGCGACCTCTCGCCGGATCAACGGGCCTTGGTTCGAACCAGCAAACTGGGCTTCGTTTTCCAAAGTTTCAACCTGCTGCCCCGCACCTCGGCCTTCCATAACGTGCTCATGCCGCTGGACTACGCCGTGCATCGCCACGCCCGCAGCGAGGCCGGCGGCTTGGCCCGATCGCTTCTCAAACAGGTCGGGCTGGCCGACCGCATGCACCACGAGTCGTCCCAAATGTCCGGCGGCCAGCAACAACGGGTAGCCATCGCCCGGGCGCTGGTCAACCGGCCGATGCTGCTGCTGGCGGATGAACCGACCGGCAATTTGGACTCACGGGTGGGCGATGAGATTTTGCGGATGTTTCAGCGCCTGCATGCCGAGGGGATCACGGTCATTCTAGTGACCCACGACCCCAAGGTGGCGAGTTACGCCGACCGGACGATTCGGATGGCTGACGGACTCATCGAGGAAGACAGCCCGGGCCCATCCCGCATGAGTGCCTCCCGCATCCGGGTGCCGGACACCGCCGCAGTGCCAGAGCCACACGCCGAGCCGAGCCAGCCAGCACCGGCCCGCCCTGCATCGCATGCCGCCGGGACCTTGATTCCGCCAACCCTGCGCACGGCCTTGAACAACCTGCGCCGCCACAAAATGCGCTCCACCCTCACCGTGCTCGGCGTGATCATCGGGGTGGCCGCCGTCATCGCCATGCGCGAAATCGGCCAAGGCTCCAAAACAGCGATCGAAAAAACCATCGCCAGCATGGGAGCCAGCAAAATCCCCATCTTTCCGGCCGCCGTCAACAATGGCGGCGTGAGCCAGGGAGCTGGCAGTTATCAGACGCTCAAGCCCGGTGACGTTGAGGCGATCGCCCGCCAGTGCCCGGCGGTCACCGTCGTCGTGCCATTGGTCTGGGCCCAGGCGCAGGCGGTTTACGGCAAGCGCAATTGGTCGCCGCAGCGGCTCACCGGGACCGAGCCGGGCTATCTGGCGACGCGGGATTGGGACCTTGAAGAAGGTGAATGTTTCACGCAGGCAGACGTGAGTTCGCGCAACGGCGTCTGCGTGATTGGCACCACCGTGCGGCGCGAATTGTTTGAGGACGAATCCCCCGTCGGCAAACTCATCCGCATCCGCAACGTCCCGTTCCGGGTCGTCGGTGTCCTGGGCCGCCGCGGGGCCGATATGACCGGCCAGGATCAGGACGACGTGATCGTCACCCCTTGGACCACCATGAAATTCCGCGTCAACGGCCAGAGCGCTGCCCCTGCAAAGGCCCCCGATGCGGTGGCCTCCGCCCGCACCACCCACAATTTGTACCCCGTGGGAACCCCGATCTACCCGGCGGCCTCAGCCACCCAATTGGTCAACCGCCCACAGCCGGTCGGCCAAACGAATATCGACATGATTCAGGCCAAGGCGGCCGATGCGGCGCAGGTGCCAGTGGCTATCAAGCAAATCGCGGCGGTCTTGCGTGAGCGCCATCACCTCGGCGAGGGCGACAGTGATGACTTCAACATCCTCGATATGACCGAAATCGCCCGAGCCTCGTCGCGCACTGCCGAATTGATGGGCACCCTGCTGCTCGTGGTCGCTACCATTTCACTCGCCGTCGGCGGCGTCGGTATCATGAATATCATGCTCGTCTCAGTCACCGAGCGCACCCGCGAAATCGGCCTCCGCATGGCCGTAGGAGCCCGCCGTCACCACATCCTGCGGCAATTTTTGCTAGAAGCATTTCTATTATGTCTGGCAGGCGGCGTGTTAGGCATTCTCGTAGGCCGGGGGACCTCGATATTGGTCCGCGAATTCCAACATTGGACCACTGAAATCTCGATTCCCGCCATCGTCATTTCGGTAGCGGTGGCGGGTGGGGTAGGCATTGTATTTGGTTTCTATCCGGCGTGGAAAGCCTCGCGGCTTGATCCGATCGAGGCGCTGCGCCACGAGTGATATCCAAAAAAACATCCTGTCAGTTATGTCCTGCTCCCCCACGTTGCAACTTGTGCTGTCCTTCGTCGTTCTGAGCGGAATGCCCGCCACAGCGGCGGAACCGGCGTTTGGCGAGGCCGACGCCGCGGCCTTTGCCCAACCAAGTTTGGTCTATCATCCGCAGACGTGGTTTCACTTCATTGGGGGGAATGTAGCGACCAAAGGCATCACGGCGGATTTGGAGGCGATCGCCGGAGCCGGCATATCGGGCGTGCAGTTGTTTCATGGCCAGTTTGGCGGTCCGTGGTCTGGAGTGGAGCCGCAAATCCAATGCCTCAGTCCGGCATGGAATGGCGCTCTCAATCATGCGGCCAAGGAATGCAGCCGGCTCGGGCTCGAGTTCGCGATGCAGAATTGCCCGGGCTGGGCGATGGCCGGCGGACCATGGATCACCCCGGAAAACTCCATGCGCAACCTCGTCTGGTCACGCAGCGATGTGGCAGCTGGAACCACCGACACCATCGCGCTTGCCAAACCGCAGCCCAGTAACGAGGACTGGCGCGACTACCGGGATGTGGCAGTGATGGCCTTTCCCACCCCCGAGGGAGACACCGGCAAGCCGCTCATTCCATCCAGCGTCAAAAGCAACCGCCAGGACCTTCCCTGGGACAAATCCCTCGGCGCAGCGGAGGGTGCCGCAATCCATCTTGAGCCTAACAGTGATGGCACATGGGTGGAAGCCACCTTCGCCGCGGAGGTCACGCTGCGAACCATCCAGTTTCCATCTATCCAAAAATTCAACCACGGTTGGAGTTATGAACCGGGCGTGAAGGTTAGGGTCGATGCCGTGCTTGCGGATGGCTTGAAACCGGTGGCGGACTATCAGATGCCGCAGAGCAACTGGACGGATGATCAGCCGATGTCGCTGGCCTGCCGGGAAGTGCCCGCCAAAACCTATCGGATCACAATCATCAACCAGCATGGGATGGATTTCCCCTACCTTCGGTTGTTCAGTGCCGCACGCAAGCACAACTGGGAGTTTGAGGCGGGCTGGGCCTTGCGCAGCCTGGACCACAGTGCCTATCCGAAGCAGTCGAAGTCGGCCTGGCTCGATCCCACGCGCCTCGTCGATCTAACTGGAAAGCTCGACTCATCAGGAAACCTGCATTGGCAGGCGTCGGCCGGGCAGTGGACGGTCCTCCGCTGGGGGCACGTCAACACCGGAGCACGCAACGGCCCGGCACCGCCCGAGGGTACCGGCTGGGAATGCAACAAACTCTCCGCCGCCGGCGCCGACGCTCATTTTCCCGGCTATATCGGCCGCATCGCCTCGCCGGGCGGTCCGGCAGACGGCGGCCTGCTCAAGGGCATGGTCATGGATAGCTGGGAGTGCGGCATGCAGACGTGGACGGCGGACATGGACAGGGAATTCATGCGATTGCGCGGCTATCCGCTGCGGCCATGGTTGCCAGCGCTGGCGGGCTACGTCGTCGGCTCGCCTGATATCACGCAACGCTTTCTGCGCGATTGGCGTGCCACCATCAATGACCTGTTAGTGACAAATTTTTACGGCCGGATGGCTGCCCAAGCCCACGCCAAGGGGCTGAAAGTTTCTTATGAAACATCGGTGGGAGATGTGATGGTCGGCGACATTTTGGAATACTATAAATTCGCCGATGTGCCGATGTGCGAATTCTGGCAACCACGCATGGAAAACTTCGTCGGTAGCTTCAATTTCAAACCCGTCAAACCCTGCGTGTCCGCCGCCCGGATGTATGGAAAACGGCGAATCGCTGCCGAAGCGTTCACGTCTATCAACCTGACCTGGGCGGAACACCCCGGCATGCTGAAGCCCATCGCCAACATGCATTTGGCCGAGGGTATCACCCAGTTGGTATTTCACACCTACACCCACTACCCGCGCACCGATGCGCTGCCGCCGGGCAGCACCTTCGGCGCAGGCATCGGCACGCCGTTCCTGCGCGGCCAGACGTGGTGGAAGCACATGCCGGAGTTCACCAGTTATCTGTCGCGTTGCGGATACATGTTAGAGAGAGGCAACCCTGTGTCTGACGTGTTGTGGTATCTTGGCGATGAACTCGACCACAAGCCATCGGAAACCGCAGCCTTTCCTGAAGGCTATCGCTATGACTATTGCAATCCGGACGCCTTGCTTCACCGCATCACGGTGCGCGATGGCCGCTGGCTCACCCCGGAAGGCATCAGCTACCGCCTGCTGTGGCTGCCCGACTGCCCGCGCCTGATGCCAGAAACCTTGGAACACCTGCTCGAACTCGTCAAACAGGGCGGCGTGCTCGTCGGGAACCCACCGCAGGCACTCGCCACACTCAGCGGCGGCAGCCAGGCGGAAACCCGCTTCCACACAGCAATCAACGCCCTCTGGAGCCAGCCCGCAAACGTCGGAAAAGGCCGCGTCATCGCCGGTAAATCCATCGCGGAAACACTTAAAATGTTAGATATAGGTCCGGATGTTGCAGGTCGTGGCGTGGTGTGGAATCACCGCCAGGCCGAGGGTGCTGACTGGTACTTCGTGGCGGCTCCCGAGGTGGGCGGATTTCATGGCAACCTGCGCTTCCGTGCCACCGGCGATGTCCGCTTGTGGGACCCGGCAACCGGCACCTCAAGGCCGGCCGGAATGCTGCGTTGCGAAGGGGAAACCACCACCGTGGCGCTCGATCTGGCAGCGTCTGAAGCGATCTTCGTTATGTTCCAGGCAACTGGCAAAACCAGAACTAACAGAATTGAGCGAGTGGACCACGGAGGGGCGAAGGTTGCGTATATCCAACCCGCTTCTGTTGACGGGATGGCATATAGCCAAGCCGGTGGGGTTGGCGGGGGCCGGGTTCTATCGGCGTTCTACGGCGATCCGGCGAATGCGGCACGCCGCAAGGATGTCACGCGGTTGGTCATGCACGAGCTTGCCCAAGGGGTGACGGTACTGCACCCCAACAACACATGGGCGGGAGGCGACCCGGCATTGGGCTCGCGCAAGAAGTTGTCTGTGGAACTGCAACTAGCAATCGGTGGCAGCAAGCGATTGGAAGCATGGGAAAACGAGCCGCTGCAGTTGGAGGCAGAGCGGATGCAACCGGCCGTATGCGAGGTGTTGGATGAAAAATCCCTGCTGGCTTGGCAACCGGGAGACTATGAAATCACCCGCAGTGATGTCCGCATATCCACTCTCACGGCAACTCTTCCCAAACAAATCACCCTCGAAAAATCCTGGAAACTCACCTTCCCGCCGGGTTGGGGGGCCAGCACGCCGGTGACGCTGGATCATCTGGCATCATGGACCGAGCCTAACACCCCGGAGGAAGCCCGGGCCTTTTCTGGATCAGCCGTTTACTCCACGCAGTTTGTGCTGGACGAAGCCGCCAAAGGCACCCGCGTCGAGCTCGACCTTGGCCGCGTGGAAGTCATCGCCAGCGTCCGCCTCAACGGCAAGCTCCTGCGAACCCTCTGGTCTGCACCCTTCAAACTCGACGTCACATCCGCCCTCAAGCCCGGAACCAACCAACTCGAGGTCGAAGTCACCAACACCTGGCGCAACCGCTTGGCCTACGATTCCACCCATCCCGAGCCACAGCGCAAAACATGGACAATCAGCGGCCCCGGCCCGGTCCCGCTGATACCCGCCGGCCTCCTCGGCCCGGTGATACTGAGGGTCGGCCAAATCCTGCAGCTGCCCGATGGTTTATGACTTGGGATGCCTCATGAAATGTGGAGCATTTCGGGGCATTTGGCTTCCGGGTTATTCCGGCTAACGAGGTGGGATTATCACCGATGGTTGAATGCTTCCCCCACTGTAGGATTTCCCAAAATTCAAAACTCTCCTCTTCTTTCAGCTTTTCTTCCTTCTCTTCCTCTTCCATTCAAAATCCGACTGAGCTCACGCCGAAGTCCTCATCACCTCTCTCCTGGTTTGAGGCTCCACCTCGAAAAAGTTTAAGTGACTGCCTGCTCCATACTCTCCCCGGGATCGGGGCTTGCGTCTTCAAGGCTTGCGTCTTTGGTGCAATTCTAGAATGACGGTAGCGAGGTGATGGGCGAGGGTGTGTTTGGAGGCGGGGGGCAGGGCCTCGTTGTATTCCGGATAGACGAGAAGCACCTCGTTGTGATCGGAACCGAATCCGATGCCGGGTTTGGAGACGTCGTTGGCGATGATAAGGTCGCAGTGTTTGCGGACGAGTTTGTCGCGGGCGTTCGCTTCGAGGTTTTGGGTTTCTGCTGCAAAACCCACCAGCGTGCCGGTGAAGCCGAACTCGCCGCGCGCCGCCCCCAAAATGTCGGGTGTGCGGACCAACTCAAGAGTGAGCGTGGCAGCGGCCTTCTTGATCTTGTGGGCGGCAACGCTCGCCGGTGTGTAATCCGCCACCGCCGCCGCAAACACCGCAATGTCAATGTGCCCCAAACTCTGTGCCACCGCCGAGTGCATCTCGGCAGCCGTCTCCACCGGAATAAAGTCCACCCCGCCGGGAACATCCAACTCCGTCGGCCCGGAAATAAGCAGCACCGAGTGACCTGCCCCGACAAACGCATGGGCCAAGGCGTAACCCATTTTCCCAGACGAGCGATTCGTCAGGTAGCGCAACGGATCAAGCGGCTCACGAGTCGGCCCGGCTGTGATGAGGACATGCACGGGCCTAGTGTGCGGCTCATTCTGCCGCTGGCAAGTGGCAAGTCACGGGTTCTTGCTTCCCCTCCCACAAACGCACCCGCAGCGCCTCGGCGGCTGCACGGGCTTCCGCGTCTTTCTTGCTCTTGCCTCTGCCAGTGGCCAACACCAAGCCACGCCACGACACCTCGGCCAAAAATACCCGGCGATGATCCGGGCCGCTCTCCCCAACAATCCGATAGCCCGGTGCCTGCGGGTGAAGCGCCTGCAAGCGCTCCTGCAATTCCCCCTTGGGATTGAGCTCCTCGGGACTGGCGGCCATCCCCCCGATCTCCGACTCAAACAAGCGCAACACCAGATCACGCGCCACCTTCCGCCCGGCATCCAGATAGACCGCGCCAATCAGCGCCTCAAAGGCGTCAGCCAGCGTCGAGGGACGGCGCCGCCCACCGCTGGACTCCTCGCCTTTGCCCAACAATACGTAAGTGCCCAGGTCAATGGCCATCGCAAAACGGGCCAGCGCCCGCCGCGAAACCACCCGCGCCCGCAATTTCGTCAGGCGTCCCTCGGGAAAATCCGGGAACATCCGGTACAATTCCTCAGTGACGATCAATTGCAGAATCGCATCACCGAGAAATTCCAAGCGCTGGTTGTCAAAGTGCGGGCTAGTGGACTCGTAAGCCAAGCTCGGATGCGTCAATGCCTCTGCCAAAAGCAGGGAATTGCGGAATTTGTAGTGGATCCGTTTCTCGAGGGACTGCATCGGCGCTAGAATTATCTGACCTCCTTCCTCTTCCAGTTCATTGGCGAACCCGAGGAGAAAGATGGGGTGGACGACGGGACTCGAACCCGCGACAACCGGAATCACAATCCGGGGCTCTACCAACTGAGCTACGACCACCATTTCATGGGGGGACGCGCAACTTAGGCGACCAGCCACCGCTTGGGAAGGAAAAAATTCGTCTATGGCCCAAGAAACATTAAACTCGGGGTTCGACCTCAATATAGCCACCGGGTCGAGCCAATTCAATTCCCTGAAATTGCCTCAAGCTCGTGAGCCGCGCAAGCATATCGGTCGCTTTGCCGCTGGGTTCGGCTCACGGTTTGGCGGGAGGCGGCTCGCGGTAGTCGGGAAAGACCATCACCCGCGGCGTACGCACACCATTCTCGGCATTGATGAAGACGACACTTCGGCTGCGCGGGTCATGGCGCCAGCGGGTTTCGCAGAGTGGATAGAGGTGATCATTATCAGGAATTCGGAACGTCAGATTCACCGGATAATCCAAATTGCCCTTGGCCGGCGCTTCCATCGTCACCCGTGAATTCGGCTGAATCACCAGTTTCTCGGATCCCACGCTGCCGCCCACCGTGTTTTTTGTCAGGTTGAACCACAGCATCTGGCCGACCCGCAATTTGTCGCTGCTGGCGTTGATTACCTGCATGCGCACCGGGGCGACGGTGTTGGCGGGGTCGCTAGTGACTAGCAGATAGAAGTCAGCAATATCACCGGCCACTGTCACGCTTGGAGCGCCGGGCGGCAGCTTGGTTGCATCGCTCAATGGCGAGGGCAGCAGACTGAGAGTCAGGGGGCCGGAACGCAGCGGATAGACCTTGGAAAAATTCATTCGCGGCAGGTCCACCTCAATTGAGGCGAGGCCATCGAAGAGTTGGAGTTTTTCCGGGGCCGCATCGGGCCCATCAAAAAACAAGATGCGGCATGTGTGCTTGACCGCTTTCTGCTGCTGCGCGAAGGCGGCAAGGGGGGCGAGGAAGAACAGGCAAATGTAAGGGAGAAATTTCACGTTATTGGTAATTGGTTATCAGGAAAGACGCAAGAATTGAAGACACAAGACACAAGAAATGACCGATAGGCAAGCGCGGCGTCTCTTCTCTTGTGTCTTGGAGCTTGTGTCTTGCTGTCTTGGGTCATCTTCACACTTCACTGGCGGCGAGCCAGCGCAGGGAGACGAGTTCGAAGCGTCGGCCAAAGGCTTTGTTGGCAGCCCTGACAGGCGGAGTTAGAATGTCGGCGGCCTCCGAAGCATCGACAAACTCTCGAGTGCGCTGCACCACCGCTTCACACACCGCGTGGGCAATCACCTTGCCTGTGGCGTCCCGGGCATCCCCATAACCGCGAATGGTGAAGGTGTCATCACGCACAGATAGAATCGGTGCCAGCGGCCGCAAAATGTCCGCCTGACGCGTCCAACCGGGCAGACCGTAGCCGCTGTAGCCGACGGCAGCGGCCGGAAACTTGTATTCAGCAGCAGGGGCTTGCGGCGGTGAGGCCACCGACTTGGTTGAGAGCGCCTGCATCGCGGAAAACGGGTTGGTCGCCGCGTTACCGGACACCTGGTTGAGCGCGGCCTGCAAAGTGCCAGCCAGCGCCAGATCTCCACCTGACAACTGGCGGTTGACAAACTCGGCGAACGACAGAAACGGCCCGCGCAAACGCACTTGCTTTACCACCTCCTTGGCCATCGCATCGAGAAACCCTGAATTCACGGTGCGGTAACCGGCAAACTCGGTGGCCTCGGGAAAATCCCCGGACGAACCGGTCTGCCCCGCCCGGGTATCCCCGGCCACACTGAAGCGGCTGTATTCATAATCCTGCTGGCTCGATAACGTCACGTTCCACGACGAACCCGTCTCCTGAATGTATGGAACCAACTGGTGACGGGCATGACCTAACAATGCACGCCAGGCGCTCACCGAAGTGGAATTCACGTTGAACATGCCCTCCACCTCGAAGCGCGAGGCGATGGATTTCCAGGAATCCGTCTTGGCCACATACGCGTTATAGAGGCTCGCTGCCTTGGCGGCGCTCACCCCAGCGAGCGCCTGATCGGCCCGAAGCGGTTTATAGGCGTGGTTGCCCAGTGGGGTTTTGCCGGTGACGAAATCCGTGTAGGTCGCCTGCAGGGAACGGCCAGAACTGCCAAAATTGCTAGGATCCGGCGTGATTGATGAGACAAACCAATCGTCGAATAATAGGTGGTTGGCACAATACGAATCGTCGTACTGGAGGTTGACTGCCAACCCGGCATCGGCGGAGTTGACCACGGCGTTGGCGGGCAGCAGCGGGGTGGCGTCAGAGTTACCTATCAGGTTGAAGGCGAATGGTGGCACCGGGTTTTCGTAGCGCATATCCCAGTTGACCAGTTCTCCTAACGAAACAATCGGGCGCGACGGCAACTCGTCGATCACGCAACGCGACAAGCCGTCGGCCTTATTGAAGCCGGTGACGATGTAGCCGCGGCCGGTTTTGTCGCTGGCATTGGGCAGCAGGCTGTCACCCCCGGCCGGGTGTTTGACGAAACTGTAATCAAACGGGGAATTAACTGGGTTGGAAGTCCCACCGTAGTGGCGGCTGATCGTGGTTTCCACCACGTCCTTGCCACCCATGGCGGTGTAATCGACGAACGGGCTGGATTGCACAAACCCCTTCGCTGCCAGATGAGTCCGGCTGGCCATCCGCGCCCCGAAAATGGTCGATAGAAACGGCACCGGGTTACTCAAGCATTGGCTCAGTGTGCCCTCGGCGAGTTGGGTCAGCGGCGTGTACACGACGTTGGCAACGGCCGGAGTGTACACCATTCGATAGGCCAGGTCCCAGCTGCCACCGACCGACATATCGAGATAGATGCCGACCCCGCTGGCACCGTAGTCATTGTAAGCCGAGTCGAATTTGGCATCTGCGCGCAGGCTTGAGCCGCTGGGCAACGTCTGGGCGTTGCCAGAGTTGTCCAGAACACGGAAAAAATGTCCGCCGCCGCTGCGGTAGCCGACGGCCAAGGAGATGGACGATCCGGAATCCACGGGGGTCGAGTTGTTTGGGCTGAAGAGACGGGTTTCGCCGGGGCGCAGGATGAAGGCGTCAGGGATTTGGTAGCTCAGCGAACCGGACCCGAGCGACGGGCTGTTATTCGAGCTGCCGCCCATCACGGCATTGTAGTTGCTATTGGTGACGCCGTTAATCGTGTAGCGAAGGGCGACGGGCAGCGGGCATGGAATGCCGAAAGTGAGAGCCGGAGCGTTGATCTCCACACTGTAAGGATTCCACATCGTGATCACCGGCGTCAGTAGCAGGCGCGGCTCAAGTTTGGTGGCATCCGACGGCACCGTCCCCGCACTGTGCGAAAGTACCCACTGCATCCGCGCAATGACCGGCAGGATGCGCACCCGGTGGAGGAAACCGTAGCTATCCCCGGTGATAGACACCGCTTGGATCGGCAAGGTCATCCGGCCGCTGCTGCTGGCATTGATCCGCTTGTACATGGTGACGTAGTCCACCAGATTGGCCCAACTGGCGACCGCGCCATGTTGATAGATCGGGATCGTGTCGCCGCCGCGGTAGCTGGCCCACGGATAGAACATGGAACCGGCCGGCACGGCATTGCCCGGGGCGGGACGCGTGTACTTGACGTCCGTCGTGGCGTTGAGCC
>Ga0118677_10007117_pt1 | contig 18622 bp, 17 predicted proteins | sample AliMusrvi5mmetaG_FD_86154 | JGI IMG/M metagenome (GOLD analysis project Ga0118677, IMG submission 86154) | reverse complement strand
GATCCAGGAAGGCCGCCACTGGCGCAAGTCCAACGGCCCCGATGACGAGTACCGCGCCAGCGTCTACATCTTCGCCCGCCGCCTGGTCCGCTATCCCATGCTGCAAAGCTTCGATGCGCCGCTCGCAATCGAAAGCTGCGGCCGCCGCCAGCAGACCATCACCTCTGACCAGGCCCTCGAACTCATGAACGGAGACGCCGCCGCCAACTTCGCCCGGGCGCTCTCCAGGCGAGTCGCCAACGACTCGGGCCAAAGCCCCGAAGGCATCGTAGAGCGGGCCTTCCGCCTGACCCTGGCCCGCAAGCCAACCGCGGCCGAAGCGAAACGCGCACGCGACTTCCTCGCCAAACAAACCGAACTCGCCGGTGGCAGAGACGCTGCAATCGACGACCTGTGCCTCTCGCTCCTCAGTTCCAGCGAATTCCTATATATTGATTAATGGCCAACCTCATGCACGAAAACTGTAACCATCTCACCCGCCGCGCACTCCTTCGCGGAGCAGGCAGCGGACTCGGCTCCATGGCCATCGCCGCTATGCTCGCCGAAGAGGCTGCGTCCGCGGCCACCGTGCATGACCCAACCATAACCAGGAAGCCACACCACGCCGCCAAAGCCAAGTCCATGATCTTTCTGTTCATGGAGGGCGGCCCCAGCCACATCGACTTATTCGACCCCAAGCCCAAGCTGAATGAGATGAACGGCCAGCCCATGCCCGCCAGCTTCGGCAAGCCCATCACCGCCATGGGCACCTCCGGCAACACGCTCATGGGCGCGCCCCGCACCTTCAAGCAGCATGGCCAGAGCGGCATCTGGGTCAGCGAACTCTATCCGAACATCGCACGCCACGCCGACAAACTCGCCGTGCTCCGCAGCTGCCAGGCCGATGGACTCAACCACGCCGGAAGCGTCAGCCAGATGAACACCGGAGATATCTTATCCGGCCGCCCCAGCCTCGGCGCCTGGGTAACTTACGGCTTAGGTACAGCTAACAAGAACTTACCCACGTTTGTAAGTATGATCGACGAACGTGAGCCCTTCGGCAACGCCAAGAACTGGGGTTCCGGCTTCTTACCTGCGGTCTATCAGGGATCGCTCTTCCGCCAGGGCGACACCCCAATCCTCAACACCAAACTGCCCGCAGGCCAGACCGACGAACGCCAGCGCAGCCGCCTGGCTTTTCTTGAAGCGCAGAACCGGGACTACGGCCGCGGCCGCGAGGACGACACGACGCTCGATGCCCGCATCCGTAGCTTCGAACTCGCCTATCAGCTTCAGAAGTCCGGCCCCGAAGTGGTCGACCTCGCGAAAGAATCGGACGAAACCAAATCCCTCTACGGCCTCGATAAACCCGAGACCGCGGTCTTCGGACGCAACTGTCTGCTCGCCCGCCGCATGGTGGAGCGAGGCGTGCGTTTTGTGGAAGTCTATTGCGGCTCCGGCAGCGGCTGGGACGCGCACAGCGGCCTCGAAGCCAATCACAAGAAGTGGTGCAAAGCGTCAGACCAGCCAGTGGCCGCGCTGCTCGAAGACCTCAGCCGCCGCGGCATGTTGGAAGACACGTTGGTAGTGTGGGGAGGCGAATTCGGACGCACGCCGTTCAATGAAAAAGGAACCGGCCGCGATCACAATCCGTGGGGCTTCACCATGTGGTTCGCAGGCGGCGGAGTGAAAGGCGGGCAGACCATCGGAGCCACCGACGAGATCGGCCTCCGAGCCATCGAGCGCCACACCCACGTGCACGACATCCACGCGTCGATGTTATGGCTCATGGGCCTCGACCACTTACAGCTCACTTACCAGCACAACGGCCGCGCCGAGCGGCCCACGGTGTTAGGTGGCGAGAAGATGGTTAAGGAGCTGTGGACGTAAAGTCCGAGATGTAACACCCAAGCGCTTTCGTCCTGGGCTTGGCAACCGGCCGCCCCGCAACAATATCAGTAAGGGCATTGCGAAGATCCGCATCTTTCACAGGCCGCCGGGGCTGCCCCAACACGGCAAACGAATCATCGATCCGTCCGCGATAAAGCACCTTCCCTGCCCTGTCCACAACCGCCACTTCAGGAGTAATCGTAACCCCCGTGGCCTTAACGAGCGCATGCTTCCGGTCGACAAGCTTCGGATAGTTCCCATGCCCATACTCCGCCGCATGAGCCCGAGCCTGCGCATCGCTCAACCCCGGATCGACATAAACCAGCTTGCATCCGATCCCCTTCGGCTGATACTCCGCGCAGATCCGCGCAATCTCATGAGCAAACGAATTGGAAATCGGGCACTCGTTCGTAACAAAGAAAAGCGCCGTAGCCTTCTCCGCCCCCATCAACAGAAACAAAAGTACCCCAAGTACCATAGGTCACCACCGGTTGGTCAAATCCGACCGGGGACGTAGCTTGCTGCGTCCCCACAACGAGAACCCCTCACCTAATTCCCACCCAACCCCGGAGGCCCGCCACCAAACTCCCGCACCTTCATCAATAACGACGGATCCTTCATAATCCGGTCCCGAGCCACATCCGTCAAATGCTTCCTGTAAGTCTGATTCAAAGTTCGCAAATCCGACTCCACCGCCGGATACACCTGCAAAGTCACAGACCCCATCTCATCCTTAGTCTGCTCGCCCCAGGTAACCTTAATCGGAGGCCGTGAAGGATTCTTCGCATTCTCCTCCGAGTTATCCCAACTTACTTCACTCTCCAACTTAGTCCCCTTCGGCAGAAACACTAACGCCTCAAAGAAATACCGGTCCTGCCACGCAAAGTCCCAAGCTTTAATATCCAACAAAGTCTTCACCGTCCCATCCGGCAGCGTAGCAGTCATCTTCATCGTCTTCCCGATATAGTGCGCATGCGCCCCAACGCTCACCGCCTGCACATCCACCGGCAGCACAAACGAATCCGCCGCCCGGAAGTCCTTCTGCCCCGGCGCAATGTTCAGCCCGGAGAACAGCCCGAACGCCACCGGCAACTGCACACCGGTCAACGTATGCTCCGGCTCTTTCTTCGCAAAGTACAAGCCGACAGTCGATTGCTCTGTCTCTTCCTTGCCGATCGGATGGAAATGATACTGGAACACCAGGTCATTGCCCTTCGGCAGCTTCAACCCCAGCCCTCCAGGCAATAAGTGCGGCTGGGCCCCCACTGCAACTCCACCCAGCGGAACCATGCCGCGGCTGAACTTCATCCCCGCAGTCGGCGAAGTAGCGGCGCGCATCTCGGCCTCCAGCTTCTTCGCGTCTTCCACCGGCTCCGAATAATACAGCACGTGATGGACAACCTTGCGCGACGAAGGCCGCAGCTCGATCGCCCGCACCCACTTATCCTCCGGCAGATTCAACGGAATCCGCAGATAGCGATAGAGGTCCGCCCCCTCGGCAGGAACCTTGAACACCTCCTCCATCTTCACCACCAGATCCGGCGGCCCCAACTGCCAGCCCTCGGGAAACTTCGGTAGCGCCGGAACCTTCGAAAGATCGCCCTTCGCCATCCCTCCCTTCACCCACGCCTGGATCGTCTTCAGCTCATCATCGGTCAACCGACGCGAATCCTTGTAGGCGTACGAAGCCGGTTCGGCCTGCCAGGGCGGCATAATTCGTGACGCAGTAACGGCCGCGATCAACTTACCGTGCTTGGCCACGTCCTCGTAATTCATCAACGAGAACGGTGCGGCCTCACCCGGCCGGTGGCATCCCGTGCACCGGTTAAACACGATCGGCGCAACGTCCTTGCTGAACGTCACCTCAGCAGAAAGCGGAAAGGCCGCAGCTGCACATGCAGCCGCGGCCAGAATCGAAATCTTCATGTATCTTAGTGTTCCTTGCCGTTATACAACCCGGCCACATACTTCTCGTAGCCGTTATAGAGCAGCGTCTTCCTGCGCTCCATCGTGGGGATCACCTGCTCCACCGCCTGCGACCAGCGCGGGTGCGGCTGCCCCGGATTCACGTTCGAATAGAAACCATACTCTTCAGGGTTCAGCCGGTTCCACAGAGTAGGCGGCTGCGACTTCACCAGTTCCATCTTCACAATGGACTTGATGCTCTTGTAGCCATACTTCCAGGGAGTGATGATGCGGATCGGCGCGCCATTCTGACGCGGCAGCGGCTTGCCGTAGAGGCCGGTCACCACCATCGTCAACGGATTCATCGCCTCATCCATGCGCAGTCCTTCGGTATAAGGCCACGGATAAGAGGGCGTCGCACGGAGGCCGGGCATCTCCTTCGGCCGGATCACCGTGGTGAACGCCACGAACTTCGCATCGGCCTTCGGGTCAACAGCCTTGATCCAGTCGCGCAACAGGAAGCCGGTCCACGGCACCACCATCGCCCAGCGCTCCACGCAACGGAAGCGGTAGACCCGCTCTTCCAGTGGGAACTTCTTAAGCAGGTCTTCGATATCGAACTTGCCCGGCTTATTGCACTGGCCCGTCACATCGACGGCCCACGGACTCGTAACAAACGCCCCGACCTTGTCCTTCACAACTTCTTTATCGAGGCTGAACTCGTAGTAGTTGTTGTAGCCGGTCGAAGCGAACTCTTCGGTGATCTTGCCATCTACGGCAAACTCGCCGTTGTGCTTTGCCGGATAAGGACCGGCGGGCGCGGCGGCGAGGCTATCGCCGAGCAGACTGAAGCCCGCGGCTGCCAGAATCTGGCGGCGATTGTAATAAGCGGACTCCGGAGTCGCTTCGCGCTCGGGAATCTCCCAACCTTTTGGAATTCGTATCAGCATTGTGGCCTTTCTGTATAGGATACGCTAAGATCCCAACTCCCGGATGTTTTATTCCCGCTGGCATTGCATTCGTTGCCGCCGCTATGATAAAACTCCGAGCATCGGATTAATGATGTATAACAGACGCAAGGCGATTCATCAATTCTTGGCATGGGCGGCGGCGGGTCCGCTGGTCCGCGCGCAACAGCAACAGCAGGCGAAACTTGCCGACATGGCCAACGTGCTTGATTTCATCCCCGTAGCCAAGTCGAAGCTCGATCCGGTGGCCTTTGACTACCTCGAAGGGGGCAGTGAAGACGAGGCCTCACTGCGCGACAACCGCGCAAGATTTAACAACATTATCATCCGCCCCAAGGCCCTTGTCGACGTGCACAAGATCGATCTCGGCATCGACCTGTTCGGCAAGAAGCTCGACTTCCCGATTCTGCTCGACCCGGCCGGCGGCAAGAACTGCTTCATGATGGACGGCGAAAACGTCGTCGCGCGAGCGGCCGGCAAGGCCAAGGCTCTGCACATCGTCAACGGCAACATCGAGAAGACGCTCTCCAAAGGCGAGGGCCCCAAGAACTGGTGGAAGCTCACCACCGGAGGCGACCTGCGCGACACCCAGAGCATGAAGGCCTTCGTCAAGCGCCTGGAAAGCGACGGCGCCTCGGGCATCTGCTTCACGGTTGACATCATGTACGTCTCGCATCGCGAACGCAACATCCACAACAAGCTCGAACGCGGCTGGTGCGAGATCGGAGTTCCGCCGCGCGACGCGCAGGGCCGGCTGCCCGAAGCCCTGAACCCGGAACGCGCCGGCATCTACCCGGTGAAGCCGCAGCCCACCCCAACGTGGGACAGCGTAAAGGAGCTGCGCAGCCTGACCTCGCTGCCCATCGTGATCAAAGGCATCCTGCGCGGCGACGATGCCGCCAAAGCTGCCGCCAGCGGAGCCTCGGCGGTGATCGTTTCCAACCACGGCGCACGGCAGCTCGATCATGTCGGCGGCACCATCGAAGCGTTGCCCGAAGTAGTGGCCGGAGCGGCCGGCAAGATCCCGGTGCTCATCGATGGTGGCTTCCGCCGCGGAACTGACATTTTCAAAGCCCTCGCCCTCGGCGCGAAGGCGGTCTGCATCGCGCGGCCTTATCTCTACGGCATGGCTGCCTTCGGGCAGGACGGCGTGGAGCGAGTGATCGAACTGCTTCGCACCGAACTGGCGCTGGACATGGGACTCGCCGGTACCCCGACTATCAAGTCGATCACACGGGACATGGTCCGGATTCGATGAGTCGAGCCGGACTCCGATTCCAATGCCAGACGGGTTGCGTCAACTGCTGCGATCAGCGCGGCTTCGTCTATCTCACCGAAGACGACATGAAAGGCGCCGCCAAATACATCGGCATGACGGCGGTGGCGTTTGAAGAGAAGTACATCTACCGCACGAAGCACCTCCTGCGCTTCCGTAAGCCCAAGAAGTCACAGTGTCATTTTTTGCAGAACGGCGGCTGCGCGATCCATCCGGCCAAGCCCACGCAGTGCCGCGTGTTTCCATATTGGCCGGAACTGGTGGAAGACCGCGATTCCTGGAATGAAACAGGCAAGTACTGCCCGGGTATCGGAACGGGACCGCTGATTCAGATTGGAACTGCGCTCGAAGTTGCCGAAGAGATGAAGGTAGCCTATCCGACGATATACCGGAACGGCAATAAATGGTCATCCTGACAACGCTTTGACGCCGATTTGCTGCCAAATTACGGTGTAGGACGGGGTTTGGCCACTCTGGCCCTGCGATTGCATTCGTTCGATCCGTATGTTGGATCGCGTCGCTTCGAACCTCGAACACTACATGAATCTGTTGAGCACCCGGCAGAAGCTGGTTGCCTCCAACATTGCCAACGCCGATACCCCCGGCTACAAAACCAAAGACATCGATTTTCAGTTTGAGTACATGAGCCTGGCCAAGGGTGCCTCTCCCGCCCAAGCCAGTGCGAATGTGATCGAAGCGCAGGGCCTCGATACCAAAAACGACGGCAACAACGTCGACATGGATCGGGAGTCGAGGATGCTGGCCGAGAACGCCCTCCGTTTCTCGCTGGCATCTTCGCTCGCCCGCGGCCAGATACGAACCATTCGAAACGCCATTCAAGAGGGACGCGGGAGCTAACCATGAGTCTGTTTTCATTGCTGTCTGTCAGTGCGTCCGGCATGGCCGTGCAGCGCAAGCGCGCCGAGTTGCTGGTGGAAAACCTGGCCAACTCCGAGACCACGCGCACGCCGGAAGGCGGTCCCTACAAACGCAAGGATGCCATCTTTCAAAGTGACCCGCAGGTATCGCCGTTCTCCTCGGTTTTTCAAACGGCATTGAGCGGAGATGTATCGGGAGTGAGGGTGGCAGAGGTTCAAGAGGACACGCGCGAACCGGACATGCGCTACCTGCCCGGACATCCCGATGCCAACGCCAGCGGGTATGTCGCGTTTCCAAGAATCAATCCGGCCGAAGACATGACCGACCTGGTGAACACGTCGCGCAGTTATCAAGGGAACGTGGCGGCGATGACGGCGGTGAAGGACATGATCCACCGCTCGCTCGACATCCTGAGGTAGCGCATGATCAAGCCAATCGCGGGAATTCCGATGCCCGGTGCGGGCTCCACGACGTCGCTGGTGGCGGGCCCGAGCGGCAAGTTCCAGGAGGTCCTCGAAGATGCCGTCTTCCGCGTGGACCAGCAGAACAAAGATGCGATGGGCAGCGTCGACCGCTTCCTGAACGGCGAGGGTGAGGAACTGCATCAGGTGGTGCTGGCCACGCAGCGCGCGGACCTTTCATTCGAGATGTTTTTGCAGATGAGGAACAAAGTAGTCAACGCCTATCAGGAGATCATGCGCATGCAAATGTAGTGGCGCTCTAAACTCGAATGGACCAACTCAAGCGGCTATACGACAATCTGACCATGCGCCAGCGGATCTTTCTGCTGGCGGCGGCTTTGGCCGTTGTGGGCGGACTGTTCGCGTTCTCCAACTGGAACAAAGAGCGTGATTTCAAGTCGCTGTATACCAACCTTTCGAGCGAAGACGCGGCCAGCGTGGTGACCAAGCTTAAAGAGGCCAACACGGATTACCGGTTGACCGAAAACGGCTCCACGGTGAAAGTGCCCACCAGCAAAGTGGACGAACTGCGGCTGATGATGGCCGCGGCCGGGCTCCCAAAGACAGGGCGGCTCGGCTTCGAATTGTTCGATAAAACCAACTTCGGCGCCACGGAATTCACTGAGCAGGTCAACTATCACCGGGCCATTGAAGGCGAGCTCGAACGCTCCGTGATGTCGTTGAGTGAAGTAGAGCATGCGCGGATTCACATCACCGTATCGAAGCAGAGTGTGTTTTTGGAAAACCGCGAACCGGCCAAGGCGAGCGTGATGTTGAAGCTGAAGGTCGGGGCGAAGCTGTCGCCGCAGAACGTGCTGGCTGTCACCCACCTGGTGGCGAGTGCGGTGGAAGGCCTGCTGCCGGAATCGGTTTCGGTTGTCGACATGAACGGCAATCTGCTGAACAAGCCGCGCAAGCCGTCGCAGGATGGCTCCGAGGTCTCCGATTCGGTCATCGAGTACAGGCAGAAGCTGGAGCGCGATGTTCTGGCGAAGATCAACGCCACGCTGGAGCCACTGCTGGGACCGGAGAAGTACAAGGCCGGCGTCTCGATCGATTGCGACATCACCAGCGGCGAGCAGAGCGAAGAGGTGTTCGATCCGGACAAGTCGGTGATGGTCAGTTCGCAGAAGACCGAGGATGCCTCTGGCACGGCACTGGCCGGCGGTGCGCCGGGCACGGCGTCGAACCTGCCAAGGCCTCCGCAGAAGTCGGGAGCGGGCAACTCCACTTCCCGCAAGACCGACAATGTGATGTTCCAAACCAGCCGCGTGGTGAAGCGGACCAAACTGCCGCAGGGCGCGGTGAAGCGGTTGTCAATCTCTCTGCTGCTCGATCACAACGTTCGCTTTGACGGGGCAAAACGGCTGGTGGAACCGCCGTCGCCGGAGAGGCTGAAATCGATCCGCGAGCTGGTGGCCGGAGTGACCGGCCTGGACGAAGAGCGAGGCGATCAACTGATTGTCGAAGCGCTGCCGTTTGAGACGACCCTCCAATGGCAGGCATCGCCTGCGTCGCAGACGTCACCTCAGGCAGCCAAGCCGAAGATCAAACTGCCGTGGGCGCCGGTGTGGATCGCGCCGCAACTGGAAACGTTCGTCAATGATGTTTTGGAAAGCAAGTACCTGATTCCAGCCGGAGCCGTGCTGGCGCTGCTGGTGCTGGCGCTCCCGGTCCTGCTGGTGCGTGCACTGTACCGCAAACTGCGCAAGAAGAAGGCCGCCAAGAAGGGTGCCGCCGTTGCCGGCACACCGGCGGTCGAAGGCGGAGAGGCACAGGCCCTCCAGCTGAATGAAGCGGGCCTGCCTATCGATGGAACCGAACTGGCGAAACAGCTGGAAGGCAAACTGGCGGAGAAGGCGGCGATGAGAGAGATCGAAGAACAGAAGGCGATTGCGATGCTGAAGCTGCCTGACGTACCGACCAAGCGCGGCGAAGTGCTGGCCAAGCACATCTCCGAGGAAGCGAAGAAGAACCCCGAGCCGATGGCGCAGTTGATCCGTACCTGGCTCAACGAGAACGAACTATGAGCACAGATTTAAAGGCCGAAGAGCAACAATTCTCAGGGCTGCGCAAATCGGCCATTCTGCTGGTGATTCTGGGTGAGCAGGTGAGCGCTGAGATCGTCAAGCACCTGGACGAAGAAGAGGTCCACATCATCGGGCGGGAGATCGCACGCATCGGCTCGGTGACCGCGGAGCAGGCGGAGAAGCTGCTCGAAGAGTTCTACCAGATGTCGATGGCCCATGAGTATGTCCTCAAGGGAGGCATCGACTACGCACGTAAACTGCTGGTCAATGCGTTCGGGCCTGAGCATGCGAGGTCGCTACTGGACCGGCTGATGAAGACGCTCGGCAACGACCTGGCCAATTTCGACGCATTGCAGAAGGCCGATCCGCAGCAACTGGCCAAGTTCATTCACAGCGAACATCCGCAGACGATCGCGCTGATCCTTTCGCACCTGAACCCCTCGCAGGCGGCGGGACTGCTGGTTTCCCTGCCTCCGGAGATCCGCGGCGACGTTGCACTTCGAATGGCGAACCTCGATCAGATTTCGCCGGACATCATCACGCGCATCGCGACGATCGTGGGACAAAAACTGAAAGCGCTGGGGGAACTGAGCCGCGAAAGCTATGGCGGCATCCGCGCGGTGGCGGAGATGTTCAACCGGCTCGATTCGGTATCGAGCAAAGAGATTCTGGAGAACATCGAAGGTGCGGACACGGCCCTGGTGGAGACGATCCGGCAGCTGATGTTCGTGTTCGAGGACCTGTTGACAATCGGGCAGGAGTCGATCAAAGAGATCCTGAGCCGCGTGGACCGCAAGCTGTTGACGGTGGCGCTGAAGGGTACCAGCGAATCGCTGCGCAACCACTTCATGCAATCGATGTCGGCTCGCGGCGCGGAGATGCTGAAAGAGGACATGGAAGCGCTGGGGCCGATCAAGATCAAAGAAGTGGAATCGGCGCAGCAACAGATCATCGCGATTGTGCGGCAACTGGAGAACGAAGGGGTCATCAGCATGAAGGGCGGCGCGGGCGGCGATCAGTATGTCGTCTAAGATTCTGCGCGGCGCAATCAACAACCTCGAACCGCTGCGGTGGCATGCCGTGGAGCGGGAGCATGGCCAGTTTCTCGAAGCCAATGAGTCACCACAGCAGCGAGGGGAAGGTAGCTCCATTGAAAGGGCGCAGTTGCTGGAGTTGCGCCTGGCGGAGATGGAGACGGAGATGGCGCGGCGAGTGGAGGCGGCACGGGCGGCCGGCTACCGCGAGGGCGAGGCCACCGGGTCAGCCAAAGCAAATTCGCAGATCGCACCCGTGCTCGAACGGATGAGCCGCACGATCCAGGAGCTTTCCGGCTACAGGGCGAGGTTCCGCAAAGAAGCCGAGCAGGAGCTGGTGAAGCTGTCGCTGGCGATTGCGAAGAAGATCCTGCATCGGGAGATGGCGATCGACCCGAACGCCATCCTGGCACTGGTGCGGGTGGTGCTCGAATCTGTGGATGCGCGGGAGATACACAGTGTGCGGCTGCATCCGGCGGACGCGGCGGTGGTGGAGAACTATCTGGCTGCGATCGGTGCGCCGCAGCGGGTGACGGTCACGGCGGACAACACCCTGGAGCGCGGCGGGGCGATCTTCGCCACGGCACGCGGAAACCTGGACGCATCCATTCAGACTCAATTGTCCGAAATAGAACGCGGCTTCGCCGACCTGGGGAGATAGGGGCATGCAGATGGAACAGAGCTGGAACCCGGCGCCTTACAACAACGCGCTGGAACGCATGGAAACGTGGCGCCGTTGCGGACGAGTGACGGACATGGTCGGGCTGCTGATTGAAGCCGATGGGCCCGCTACGGGCATCGGCGATTTCTGCGAGATTGAAACGCGCAGTGGACGGGCGGTGCGGGCGCAGGTGATCGGCTTCCGCGACGGGCGCGTACTGGCGATGCCACTGGAAGAGACCGATGGTCTGCAGTTGGGCGACACGATGGTGGCTCGCAGCGAAGCGGCGCGCGTGCAGGTAGGCGAACAGTTGCTGGGGCGCGTGATCGATGGCTTCGGAAGGCCGATCGATGGCGGTCCGCCGATTGTGGGAACGGCGGCCTACGAGCTTTACAAAGCACCTCCGGGGCCGATGGAGCGCAAGCACATCACCGATCCGCTGGTGACCGGCATCCGTGCGATCGACAGCCTATTGCCGTGCGGCAAGGGGCAGCGCATCGGAATCTTCGGAGGGAGCGGCGTGGGCAAGAGCACGCTGTTGGGGTCGATGTCGCGGCACAACTTCGCGGATGTGAGCGTGATCGCACTGATCGGCGAGCGCAACCGCGAGGTACTGGCTTTCCTCGAACACGAGTTGGGCGAGGAGGGATTGAAGCGGAGCGTGGTTGTGGTGGCCACCTCCGACCGTCCCGCGCCGCTGCGATTACGGGCGAGTTTTGTGGCGCTGGCGATCTCCGAGTTCTTCCGCGACCAGGGCGCAGACGTTCTGCTGGTGATGGACTCGGTGACGCGACTGGCAATGGCACAGCGCGAAATCGGACTGGCGGCTGGAGAGCCTCCGAGCCAGAAGGGCTACACACCATCGGTATTCAACCTGCTGCCGAAGATCTTCGAGCGGGCGGGCCGGTTTCAGCAGGGCTCGATCACCGGCTTCTTCACGGTGCTGGTGGAGGGCGACGACTTCAACGAACCGGTGTGCGATGCGGTGCGCGCGATCCTGGACGGGCACATTATTCTTTCGCGCGACCTGGGGTCGGCGGGGCATTACCCGGCGATCGACGTGCTGAATTCGGTGAGCCGGCTGGCATCGAAGATCTCTACGCCGGAGCAGAAGGTGGCTGCGCAAAAGGTCCGCGAAGCGATGGCGGCCTTTCACCGGGCTGAGGACCTGATCAATCTCGGGGCCTATGCTTCGGGCTCGAATCCGAAGCTCGATGCGGCGATCCGGGCGAGACCGGAGCTCGATGCATTCTTGAGGCAGGATTCCGAGATGAAGTCGACACGGGAAGAGACGCTGAAGCAGTTCCTGGCAGTGTCGAGCATGATCCAATGAAGCGGTTTCGTTTCCCGTTGGAGTCGGTGCAGAATCTGCGGCGGCGGCAACTGGAGGCGGAGGAGGCGAAGCTTGGTCCGCTGTACCAGGAACTGGAGTCGATTGAAGCGGCGGATAAGCAGGTGAAGCAGGAGTTGGCGTTGGAGCAGTCGCGCCTTGCCTCTCCGGAGATGGTGCTGCGGCCGTTCGACCTAACCGTACTGGATCAATTTCGCGAGTTCGCGCAGCGGCGGGCGGTGAGCCTGCATTGGCAGAAGCTGAACTGCCAGCAACGAATCGAAACGCAGATGAAAGCGATTCGCGATGCGAAGCAGAAGTACGAATTATTGGAAAAGCTGCGGGAGCGGGAGTTGGCCGAGTGGAATGCGGACTTGAATAAGGAGCTGGATGCGCTGGCCGAGGAGGTGTTTATCGCGAAGTGGAAGCCGGTGCGCCGCCGATCAGCCGGATGACTGCGTCGATACGAGCGTTCACAGCGCGCAGAGTGCGACCGAGCACGACCGCCTGTTTCGCGGCGAGATCGAAGTTGCCTGCCTCCATAGCTTCGCGAATACCGGGCAGGGTTTTGGCGCCGTAGCCGGTATACATTCCGGGGGCGGAGATCTGGTTCTTGTACCAGGGGCGGCCGGGCAGGCCCTCGGCTGAGATCAGGGCACGCTCCACCTGGTAGATGGCCTGGTTGGTTTCAGCGACGCCGCCGTTTTCGGTGCGGGAGACCAGGCGTTGCAGTGCCTCTTCGTAACGGCCTGCGCGCAGATCCATGCGGCGGATTTCATTTTTGGCGAAACCGAGATTCAGCTTCGCGGCGCCAGGTCCGGCCGCTTTTTCGAGTTCGGCGAGGTAGGCACGCAGGGTACGGACCATGCGGCCATACTCAAAGGGGACCACCCGCGCGCTTGCCATGCGCATCAGGAGCGAGGCGTTCAATTTTGCCAGCGCCTGGCAATACACGAATTCCTTATCCGCAAATCTGGTATACCAGTTTAAAGTGTCGTACTGCGAGTGATAGATGCCGCCGGCCGGTCCGTTGAAGCCTAGATTTACTCCGGCGATGCCAGCGTGGTGCGTGAAGGCGACGTAGTCGCTACCTGCGCCCAGCGGCCCCATGCGGAACGGCGCGGGGGTTGTGGTCTCGGAGGGGATCGTTTCGAGCAGGGTCTTGCCAGTGAGGGGATCTCTTAGGTCGCGGGTGATCTCTTCGAGAAACAGCTCGAGCGATGAGGAGCCGCTGGCGCTGAATGCGCCCTTGCCGCTGGAGTCGGAGTTGAAGTAGGCCACTACCTTAGACTGCAGCGAGGCGAGATGCTTTTCGACGTATTCGGTGGAGCCGATGAGGCCGAACTCTTCCGCGTCCCAAAGCGCAAAGACGATCGTCCGGCGTGGCTTCCAGCCCTTCTTTGCCAGTTCGCCCAGCGTGCGGGCGGTTTCGAGCAGCGCGGCTGAGCCGCTCACCGGGTCGCTGGCGCCATTGACCCAGGCGTCGTGGTGGTTGCCGAAGACGACCCACTGGCCGGCGTCGGTTTCGCCGGGCATCTTCGCAATCACGTTGTAGACTGGCCGGGTTGCGTTATCGAACTTCAGTTTGACGTGCACTACGGCGGAGCCCGGTCCGATGTGATAGGTGATGGGCAGCGCGCCGCGCCATCCAGCAGGGGCGACCGCGCCACCGAGTTGCTCCAGTAGAGGCCTGGCGTCCTCATAGGAGATGGGTTGGACCGGAATCTTCATGAGGCTGGCGGCCTCGGCGGGCGCGAGGCGTCTAGCGCCTTTCTCGGAGGCCCAGCCGGGTGAAAGCGGGTCGCCGGGATACAGTGCCATATCGATGACGCTGCCGCGCTGAACGCCTTGCGGAGGGCGGAACGGACCTTTGGGATATACGTCGCCCACGAAGTAGCCATCGTCCTTGGGATCAGAGTAGATCAGGCAGGCCCGCGCACCGTGTTCATAGGCGACCTTGGGCTTTACACCGCGCCAGCTGCCGCCGTAACGGGCGATGACGATCTTGCCCTTCACGTCGACGCCGATGTGTTTCAGGAATTCGTAGTCTTCGGGGATGCCGAAGTTGACGTAGACCAGCGGTGCGGTGACGTCACCCGCGGCGGAGTAGGCGTTGTAGGGAGGGAGGGCTGCGCGTGAGCCGCTATCGGGGTCTTCCTTGATGGCCGGCTCTTCGAGGCGGGCTCGGAACTTCACGGGCGCGGTCAGTTCCACCAGACGCTGGGATGGATAGGGCAGCATGGCCTCGAAGGTTTCGATCTTGGCCTGGTAGCCCCACGACTGCAGGAGCTTCAGTGCGTAGTTGGCGACGTTGCGGGAACCGGGGGAGCCGGCGTGGTGCGGTTCGGCGGACATGCGCTTCATGAACTCGGCCGCGGTGGAGGGGGAGGTGAGGCGATGGGCTTTTTCTTCCCATTCGTGCTGGGCGTGCCATTGCGACGGGGGGAAGCCGCGGAGGGCTGTTTCCTGGGCGTTGAGAAGGGATGCGGCGGTTAGGGTGAATAGAGGGAGCAGGCGGGAAAAACCCCACTGGTTAGAAACTGGGCAGGCGAAACCGCCTGCCCCACCACGAACACGAACCAGCTGTTCTTGCAATGGTGGAGCAGGCAGTTTCACTATGCCCCGCCCTGCTTGAGGAACTTGAGGAACTCATCGAGATTCTTGGTGAGGCCTGCGGAGGTGGAGAGTACGGTTTCGCTGGGGTCGACGACGGCGTAGAACGGGATGGCGACGGTACCGAATTTCTTTTCCTGTAGCTGCTGGTTTTCGAGCGAAGCGGCATCGGTGCCATCGGTGTAGAGTTCCACCAGGACGAAGTTCTTCAGTTCCGCCGTTACTTCGGGTTTGGGGAACATGTTGGCCTTCATCCATTTGCAGTTGGTGCAGGTGTAGCCGGTGAAATCGAGGAAGACGCGCTTGTTTTCGGCCTTGGCCTGGGCGAGCGCTTCTTTGTACTGGTTCTTGAGGAATTTGAGACCGCTTGCTTCACCGCCGCCTCCGATGGTCGCGACCGGCGCGGGGATGTAGGCTTCAATTTCGCCGAGGCGGAGGCCGAACATGCCGGGCAGGAGGCTGAAAGCGAGGATAAGGAAGAGCGCGGCGGTGAGCAGTCGGCCGATGCCAACTGTCTCATCGCGCTTCACACCTTCGAGGCGCAGGAAGCCGAGCAGATAGAGCCCGGGGAGCGAGAAGAGCACAAACCAGGCAGCGAGGAAGCGTTCGCGGGTGAGAATGCCGGTCTGAAAGACCTGGTCGACGTTGCTCGCGTACTTCAGCATGAGCGCGAGGACGACGAAGCCCATCACCACTTTCACGCGGGCGAGCCAGCCGCCGCTGCGGGGCAGCTTCTGGAGATAGGCCGGGAAGAGAGCGAGCAGGAAGAACGGCGAGGCCAGCCCGGCGCTGAAGGTGATCATGCCGAGTACCGGCTGGAGTTTATCGCCCTGGACGGAGGCGGCGAGCAGCGTTCCCATGAAGGGTCCGACGCAGGCGAACGAGGTCAGCGCGAAGGTCAGGCCCATGAGCAGACTGCCGAGGTAGCCGCCTTGTTCCGAGGCCTGATTGAGTTTGGTGAGCAGGCCGGATGGAATGGTGAGCTCGAAGGCGCCGAGGAGGCTGAGGCCGAAGGCAAAGAAGATGGCGGCGATGAAAGCGTTGACCCAGGGATTCGCGCCGAGTTGGACGACGCCGAAGGGGCCGACGGCGGCGGTGATGCCGAGTCCGATGGAGCTGAAGAGCACGACGATGCCGAGGCAGAAGACGGCGGCCTGGCGCAGGGCCTGCGCGCCGCTGTTGAGGAACTGCGACATGACGAGCGGGATCATCGGGAAGACGCACGGGGTGAAGATGGCGGCTATGCCGAGTCCGAAGGCTAATAGCAGGAAGCTGCCCAGGCTTTGGTCGGCGGGTTTTGCTGGAGTAGGCGGGGGCGTGGCCTTGATGGGCGCGTCGGCGGAGGTGTAGCCAGGTGGAATCGAGATAGCAGGCGGGGGTGCGGCAGCATCCACGACTACCGTGGTGGTGGCTGTTTTTTTGCGAGGCGGAAGGCACTCTTTCTCAGTGCAGGCCTGATAGCGTAGGTTAGCGGTGTATTCGACTTTCCCCTTGGCATCGTCTGGAACAGTGGCCTCAATCAAGAAGACCGTGAGTCCGTCGAAGGTTTCAGTGTCTACCTGGAAGTTAGGGTCAAGCTTTCGGGTGGGTGCCGGCTGGTAGACTTTGCCGCCTTCGAGTTTGATGGTGGTGGGGTTGGGGCCGCCTTTTGGCGTGGTCAGAGAGTAGAGGTGCCAGCCGGGTTCGGGTTCGGCGGTGAGGCGGAGGAGAAGCTTGGTGCCGGCTGGGGCTTTAGTTGCGTCCGCGACCATGGTCCACTGGATGGGATCCAGTTTTTGGGCGTTGGCGAGTAGGGGGAGGAGAAGACATGTCGACAGGAATGTCGACACGGCACGCAGGAATGCGTGCGCTACGCGGGTGCGGTCGCGTCGTTGAGTGGACAGCCCGCGCTGTCCACGCGCTTCGCTTGGGACAGTGTGGGCTGTCCCCGGAGCAGTAGTGTTCATTAGCTAGTCCCCTATGATCGCGGTTCGGCTTCGGACAGTACTTGCGTGCGGGCCAGTTCCTCGGCGATGATGCGGTTGACGTGGCCTTCGGCGAACTCGGCGGCGACACGGATCGCGTTGCGGATGGCGTTGGCGTTCGAACGGCCGTGGCCGATGATGGAGACGCCTTTCACTCCCAACAGAGGAGCTCCGCCGTACTCGGAATAGTCGGTCCGCTTCTTGAAGTCCAGGAAGGCGCTACGGGAGAAAACTGCTCCGATTTTTCCGGTGATGGTAGCTCGCAACGAGTCCTGCAACATATGACGTATCGCCTCGGACAATCCTTCACTTACTTTCAGCACCACGTTGCCGACAAAGCCGTCGCAGACGACGACGTCAACGCTGCCATCGAAGAGATTCCGGCCTTCGATGTTGCCGACAAAATCGACCGGCAGCAGTTTGAACAGAGGCGTGGCCGCTTTGGTGAGATCGTTGCCCTTGTGCTCTTCCTCTCCTATCGATAGGATGCCGACACGGGGCCTGGCGGTTTTAAAAATAACGCGGGAGTAGATTTCGCCCATGACAGCGAACTGGGCCAGCATTTCGGCCGAGCAGTCGACATTGGCGCCTGCGTCGATGAGGAGAGTGGGGGTGCCTTTGACGGTGGGGAACGGGGTTGCGAGCGCGGGACGGTCGACGCCGGGGACGACGCCCATGATCATTTTCGAAGTGGCCATGGCGGCGCCGGTATTGCCGGCGGAGACGAGCCCCTGCGCCACGCCTTCCTTCACCAGGCGGGCGCCAACGCGGATGGAGCTGTCGCGTTTGGTGCGCATGGCTTTGGCAGCGTTGTCATGCATGGTGATGACTTCGCTGGCGTGTTGAATTTTGATGGGATACTGAGTCCAGTCGCCGTGGGAATCCAGTTCGCGGCGGACGACCTCTTCCTGCCCAACCAGAATTACCTGGACATCTAAAGACTTTACGGCCTTTAGCGTTCCTTCGACTTCGGACTTGGGGGCGTGGTCGCCCCCCATTGCGTCGACCGCGATGGTCACCATAGATTCTACTGTGACTTACTGGTTTTCAGATGAGCCCCACCGCTTAAGCGTTGGACTCAGTCTCGATGACTTCGCGGCCTTTGTACATGCCGCAATACGGGCAGGCGCGGTGAGGCATGATCTTCTCATGGCAGTTCGCGCAATCGGCCAGGGAGGCCGCTTTCAGGTGATCGTGAGCGCGACGGGTGGAAGACCGCTCTTGTGAATGGCGTCGTTTTGGATTAGGCATTCTAGTTCCTTATAAGTTTTTCAGGGCCGACCAGCGTTCGTCCACCGCGTCCACGCGGCATGCGCATTTGGTCAGGTTCCTGTTTTGTCCGCAGTGCGGACAGATTCCCGAACAATCTTCCCGGCACAGCTTTTGCATCGGGATGGAGAGCAACACCTGCTCCCGCAAAACATCGTTCAACTCGAGACCGTTGCCGTGGTAGTAACCGATCTCGGTGTCTCCCGTCTTGATCTCCGCTTCGGGCTTGCCGCCGGCATCGTCGGCCGGAACATAAGAGAGATCGAACTCACACACAACCGGAAGGGCCAATGGCTCCAGACAGCGGTCGCAAGCACCAGTCATCTGCACTTGCAGATTTCCAGTAACCAAAATCTCCTCAGC
>Ga0118677_10006350_pt2 | contig 18625 bp, 20 predicted proteins | sample AliMusrvi5mmetaG_FD_86154 | JGI IMG/M metagenome (GOLD analysis project Ga0118677, IMG submission 86154) | reverse complement strand
GGCCAGGAGTTGATAGATCCACTGCCTGCTCACCCCAAAGCGCAGGGCTGCCTGCGTTGGAGTGAGGCCATCATGGAGCAGGCTAAGAATGATCACCTGGGAAAGAGAGTTAGGACGGGACTTTGTGACATCCCAAAGTGTCAACTATCTCTCAGCACACCTGTCAACTATGTCGTGGAACAGGACACCTCGCTGCCCACGTTACTGACTTACTCGAAAATCTCTTTAGCCAAGACTTTCCACTCTCTTACGATGCGAGTGGACTGCATCTTTTCGAACTCAAAGATTTCTCCTCTTTTGACTAAATCGATCATCATCCTGGAATCTTGTAACTCGCCAAGGAGTTGTTGAATTTGACTGGAATCTTGCTCCTGTTTTTCAATCTTGGGGCCTAGAACTGGAATAGAGACTTCAGCCAAATAGCGTACTTTCTTTGCCTTGATACGAACTTTGTGAAGGCGATCGGAGTTGGAATTTCTTGCGGACTTCGAGAGGGATTTCCACTGCTCTTTGTTGAACGCTTTGAGGAAGTCGTAAACCTCACCATTGGGGGTTATGGTCGGTATGTTCTGCAAATTTTCAATTTGAAGACACTCAACCCAATCCAAGAATTCTCTCCTTTGCATATCGAGTTGAAATTGTGCCTCTCTTTCGCGCAAGGTCATCTCAAGTGTTGCCTCAACTCCCGAATTGTTCTCTAATAATGGGGTAGGGTATTTGTGGAAGCGATTTAAGAGTACTTGCACGTTACGTAACGGGGAGATCATTCCATCGACCCACTTAAGTCGTTGGCGATAATGTATTAACCATTCGGGATCGACAAGGGTTGAGCAAGAGCCGAGGACTGATCTCAACCTTCTAATTTCCACGCGAAAATCATGAACTACGTCGTGCTCTCTCGACTCTTCGAGTTGGGGCCAAAGTTCTAGCTCCCGTTTACTCATACTGGTGAGGGTCGAGTTGATGAACTCACCAACCGTTGAGTGCCGAGTTAGCATTTATTAAAATCTAACAACCGTTGAATTTTCCATAGAAACCTTCATTGCCCAAGATCTTGGTTCTTTAGTACACAAAACTCATTCCCCTCAATATCTGCCATAACAACCCAGGTTGTTGCAGGGTCTGCAGATTGACCTATTTCAATTCGCTCTCCACCTAAACCTTCAATACGAAGAACTTCTGTCGCCTGATCATCAGGGGACAAATCAAAGTGCAGGCGATTCTTCACAACTTTCTGGTCAGGATTCTTGTAAAAAAGAATGGGAGGAAACTTCTCTCCATTTTCGAGCTTCAGAGTATTTTCGAGCATGGCGCCGGTCTCATCGACATAGGTCACTTTCCAGCCGAGGACTTTTTCCCAGAATGCAGAAATAGCGACAGGATCTTTACAATCAACGGTTATGTAGCCGATCTTCAACATGACGAGAAAATAGCACTGCTGAGATTTCAAGTCCATGAATTTGCAGTACAAATACTTAATGAATCGGTACAGACGCTAACCTTGACTCCATGGGCCATATTGACGTCAGCGGAGTTGAGTACTGGCTGCCCGATGGCCGATTACTTCTTAGCGATATAAATTTTCGAGTGGGAGATGGGGCCAAAGTGGCGATCGTCGGCCCCAATGGTTCCGGCAAGACCACGCTACTGAAGATGATCTGTGGCGATTTAATTCCGCACGCTGGGAAAGTTTCCATCTCTGGCGGGTTGGGAATTATGCGCCAGTTCATCGGTCAGGTTCGAGATGAGAGCACGGTTCGAGATCTTTTACTTTCGGTTTCTACGCCAAAGATTCAAGCAGCGGCGGAAAGAATGAGTAAGAGCGAGACCACGATGAGCGCATCGGGCAGCGAGAAAGATCAGATGAAGTACGCACAAGCAATCTCTGATTGGGGCGATGCTGGCGGCTACGACGCAGAAGTAATGTGGGATATCTGTTGCACAAGAGCTCTGGGGCTTGGTTATGACCAAGTCTCACATCGCCTGGTTAATACTCTTTCTGGAGGAGAACAGAAGAAGTTGGTTCTTGAATCACTCCTGCAAGGACCCGATGAAGTTCTTATCCTCGATGAGCCGGATAACTTCTTGGATGTTCCTTCAAAGCGCTGGTTAGAGCAAGAGTTGCTGGCAACGCGCAAGACGGTTTTCTTTGTGAGCCACGATCGCGAATTGCTAAGTACCGTTGCCCAAAAGATCGTCACGGTTGAACTTGGAGGAGTAGGAAATACTGTTTGGGTTCACGGTGGGGGGTTTAGTACCTGGCACGAGGTGCGTAAGGCGCGCCAGGCCCGCTTTGCCGAGATGCTCCTTCGATGGGAACAGGAGCATGATCGTCTCAAAGAGTTGGTTCGAACGTTACAAGTACAGGCATCTATTAGCCCGGATATGGCATCCAAATATAAGGCGATGCAGACCCGGCTCCGTAAATTTGAAGAGATTGGCCCACCTGAAGCCCCATCGCTCGAACAATATGTTCAAGTGGGGTTGAAGGGTGGAAGAACCGGTTTGCGAGTCCTCACCTGCGAGAACTTAGTCCTAGAAGGATTGACCGAACCTTTCAACCTTGAATTATTTTATGGAGATCGGGTAGCAATCCTTGGAAAGAACGGCACCGGCAAATCGCACTTCTTGCGCTTGCTCTCTGGCGATACAACGGTCAGATACTCCGGCGCTTTTAAATTAGGCGCACGAGTTACACCTGGCTTCTTTGCTCAGACCCATGCACATCCAGAATTTACTGGAAAGACGCTGGTTGAAATCTTATGGAAGGAAGCATCACTGCAACTGGGTCCCGCCAAAGGAGTGCTGAGAAGGTATGAACTGCATCTGCAATCCGATCAACGCTTTGAATCGCTTTCGGGTGGCCAGCAAGCGCGATTCCAAATCCTTTTACTTGAACTTCAAGGCTCAACCATGCTCTTGCTCGATGAACCAACAGATAACTTAGATCTTGCTTCCGCCGAGGCTCTTGAGCACGGCTTAAATGAATATCAAGGAACTGTTTTAGCGGTGACCCACGACCGTTGGTTTACACGAGGTTTTGATCGCTATCTCATATTTCCTGAAAATGGTCAGGTATATGAAGCTAAAGAGCCAGTGTGGGATTACTGAAGTTAAGGCAGCAGAACAAATTCGCCGGTATCTAGGTAGTACTTTAAGCGACGCCCCGTCTTCTCGACGTACTCTGGAATTAATCCAAGATCATCTGCTTTGGTTGTCTCAAAAAGTAAGTTCAAGAGTGCCAAGCTGCGAGAGGCGATCAAGAGTTCTAGCTCCGACTGCTCATACTCTGGCAAAGGAGCGGTAGAGGTATATCCCGCTAGTAGGTGCTTTTCCGCCTCACGACCCTCTCGTAGGTAGAAGATGGATATCGCAAGATCTTGCAGAGGGAACCCGATTCCCGCGTCGTCAAAATCAAGAATCGACATTGCATCGTTATGCCACAGAACGTTCGCGAATTGAAGATCGGCATGGATTAATTGTGGTTCAGCGCGCTCTCGGAGTGCGTCAAATAGTTTCGTTGCGCGAAGATTTACTTCCTCAAAAACTTTAAAGAGTTCGGGGTCTATATGCTCTTTGGCAAAGGTAAAGAGATTATCGCGTTTGACCATCAGCGGCTTATCAACGGGCATAAAGTTGGCATAGCCTTCAGGTTTCCAATTTTTACCCAACTTATGCATCGTGGCCATGGCCCTGCCCACTTGGAAGAGTTGTTCGTCAGTGGGATTTTTTTCGACGATCTTGCCTTCAATCCATGGGTAAATGACTACATCCAGGTTGCCGCCTTGGTAGAAGAAGTAATGATTTGAAAAGGGTTCGCTTTGTAAATTGAGAATCGGCACGGGGGCGAAGATGCTGCCTTCCCTAGCAAGTTCCAAGAGCCATTGAGTTTCGGCCCAGATGTGTTCTGGCCACTTCCGAGAATCGGTGCTAATTCGAAGGGCAAAAGTCTTAGCGTCTGGAGTAGTTAATTTGAAAGTAGTGTTGAAGGAATGATGCACGCACTCCAAGCTTCTGGCTGAAAGCCCATATTGCACCAACACATCGCGAGCGAATTCATCAAGAAGGGCGATTTGCTCATCTTTATTCATCTCTTCGTACTCTGACATTAGAAACCCTTCACAGACGTTTACCCATAACCGTTGTTTCTTGGACTGTATAGCCAAGTTTCTCGTAAAATCCAATTACCTTGGAATTCGTATTTAGCACCATAAGATTTGCTTTAGGGGCACCTCGGGCTCGCAGCCAATCTTCAGCAGCAGTTATCAGCAAGCGACCATTTCCAGCGCTTTGATAATCTGGTTTTACTCCCAGATGGTAAAACCATCCGCGATATCCATCGAAACCGACAATTATCGCCCCGATGATCTGCACTTCATTCTGGAGCACCAATACGGTGGATGTGGAATTTTGCAGCGCTACGTCGAATCCCCTTATGGGATCGTTCCGTGGCCGCACCAATCCGCATTCTTGCCAAAGCGCGACGACAACGGCTTGGTCGGCCTCTACTGCCTCACGGATTTGCTTCATGGCGCAATGATTCCATAGCAAATTGATAGGCGCGCCCTTTATTGGTTAAAGTACGGTAACTCAATATACATATGGCACGACGATAGGAGCTTTGGTGAAGGCAACCCCTGAGGACCAAAATCTTCTTATCGAATTGCAATTGATCGATTCGCAGATCACCCAGGCCCAGGTCAAACTCGCCGGGCTTCCTGAGATTGAGCAGATTGCCGCAATTCACACCCGCCTAGAAAATACCGCGGTCGAACTCACCGTTGTTGAGACTGAATTGGCCGATGTGGCTATCGAACTTCGCCGCAGCGAAATGGATGTCGAGCAAGTCGACGACCGAATGAAGAAGGATGAAGGTCGGCTCAATTCTGGCACGGGAACCCCTAAGGATCTTGAACAATTGCAGCACGAACTAGTCACGCTAGCCAAGCGCAAGAGCGATTTGGAAGATAGCGAGCTAGAAATATTAATGAAACACGATGGCGTTAAGGCCCGTGTTGATGAATTACTCAATGACCAAGTTGGGTTGAAGAAGTTAGAACTCGAACTCAATATTCGCTTCGAAAATGCCAAAGCCGAGATCGATATGAATTTGGCGCAATTGTCGGCTTCACGAGCCGCCCTTGCTCCTCGGATTGATTCAGCGCTAGTAACCCTTTACGACAAGGTTCGTAACTCTGCATTCGGCGTCGGTGCTGCACTCTTGATTGGAAATAAGTGCGACGGCTGCCACCTCTCTATCAACGCTATCGAAATAGAACGTATTAAGGGCCTGGAAGCCGATGAGGTTATTCGTTGCGAGGAATGCCGTCGTATTTTGGTAAGGATTTAAATGGCACGCGATTTTGTTGTAACCGCCGATGGTGGTTCCCGTGGAAACCCAGGACCTGCGGCCTATGGCGCAACAGTCTCAGAAAATGGCATGTTGCTCGCCGAGCTTTACGAGACTCTCGGAATCGCCTCCAATAACGTAGCCGAATATTCGGGCTTGATTGCTGGCTTGAGAAAAGCTCATGAACTCGACCCGTTGGCAACTATTCACGTCAAGATGGATTCCAAACTAGTCGTCGAACAGATGTCTGGTCGCTGGCAGGTTAAGCATCCGGCGATGCGTGAACTTGCTAAAGAAGCTCGCTCGATTCATCCAATGGGGCTGATCACATTTCAATGGATCCCGCGCGAAGAAAATTTTCATGCAGACCGCCTTGCTAATAAGGCGCTAGATGGCGAAGTAGGGGCTGCTTCAAAGCCTATCTTGAATTACTTGACCGAACGTTTGGTTTCAAGCGAAATTCCTACAACGATCTGGTTTGTTCGCCATGGCGAGACCGTGTTGACTCCAACACGCAGATTCTCGGGTACCGGTCCGATGGATCCACCGCTCACAGAAACCGGAATTGCCCAGGCACAGGATGTTGCAAAAGAGATCGCTGCCCGTAAACCTGACGTCTTAATTGCTTCACCGCTGATGCGCACAATGATGACGGCAAAAGAAGTTTCCGATGCCAGCGGGCTGGAACCAATTTTTGACGACCTGTGGGTCGAAATTGATTTCGGAACATGGGAAGGTCTCATCCCTTCGGAAGTGCAAGAGAAATATCCAGATGACTGGGAAGGATGGGTTACTTCTCCTTCGCACCGTGCCGGAGGTGGAGAGTCTTACGCCGAAGTGTATTCACGCGTCGAAGCTGGCATCGATGACTTAGTTGAACGCTATCCGGGCAAGAAGATCTGCGTCGTCACTCACAACATTGTGATTCGCGCGATTGCCGCCTATGCGATGAGAGCCTCGCTCGAAAGCATGTATCACGTTGATATCTTGCCGTGCAGTATTACAACTGTTGCCATTTGGCCTTCCGATGGCCTACGCGCCCTCAAGTCACTCAGCGAGCGGGCAGTACGAAAGCCTTAAGGTCTGAGCTTAAAGTCTGCCAGCTTCTCGAAGCGCACTGAGAAAATTCTGCAATTCCATAGTCTTGGGATCTTCCAGAATTTCCTTCGCCGAACCTGCTTCGACTATCTGTCCACGATGTAGAAATAGGACTTGATCGGCCACGCGCTTGGCGAAGCCCATCTCATGAGTGGCTATCATCATTGTCATGCCTTCGGCTTTAAGTTCTGATATCAGAGCCAAGACTTCGGCAATCAAAATAGGGTCGAGTGCACTTGTAACCTCGTCTAATAACAATACCTTTGGCTTTGTTATAACCGCCCGCAAGATTGCAACCCGCTGTTGTTGCCCACCGCTCAAAAGGTCAGGATATTGCTTGGCTTTATCAGCCAAACCAAAGCGTTCGAGCATCTGCATGGCATTAGCTTCAGATTCCTCTTTGGACACACCGTGAACTTTGCGCGGCGCCAGCGTGATGTTCTGCAATACATTGAGATGCGGGAATAAGTTGAAGGATTGGAATACCGACCCTATTTGAGAACGAATCTCATCAGGATTTACTTTGACTGCCGTAATGTCTTGTCCATCCAAGAGAATTTGCCCATCATCGATTCCTTCAAGCAGATTGATCGCGCGCAATAGAGTGGATTTTCCAGAGCCGCTGGCACCTACCAATACCTTTACTTCGTGCTCGGCTAGCGCCACCGAGATATCGTGGAGGACCAGATCTGGTCCATAACTCTTGCGCAAATTCTTAACTTCGAGCATTGATTTTGTCATGGCTACCACTGACCTTGCTGCACGCGAGCTCGATCTTGTTTGCGAGTAAGCCAATCAGTAAAGCGCGTGAGTGGAATTGTGAGGGCAACGAAGAGCGCACCGGCCACTACGTAAGGGGTAAAGTTAAAAGATTGCGCTGTTTCAATCCCTGCAGATCTAATCGCATCTATGGCGCCCAGCACAGAGATCAATCCGGAATCTTTCTGCAGCGAGACCAAATCATTGAGCAATGGGGGAGCCACCTTGCGCAGCGCTTGGGGAAGTATTACATAGCGCTGGGTTTGGGATTGGGTTAATCCCAGTGCGCGCCCCGCCATACGTTGAGCAGGATTTACTGCTTCGATTCCGGCCCTAATGACTTCGGCAACGTAAGCAGAATAAGTTAGAACCAATGATGTCGTGCCAAGTACTACGGCCGAGTTAGTGATCCACGAGATCTGTAACCCGGGAACTCCAAGGCCAACGAGGAACAACACGAGCAGCAGTGGGAGTCCCCGAAAGATATCAGTGTAAATAGTGGCCATGAGTCGTATTGGATAGAGAATTGGTGAATGAGAGGTTCGCGCTAGCGCAATTAATAATCCGAGAATAAGCACAAAGATTTCTGCGATAACCATGACGCGCAGATTGAGCCAGAGACCAGATAAAACGTGTGGGAAGGCAGAGACCGCATAATGCCAACTAAAGAAGGACTGTCTGACGAGTTTAAATCCTGGCGCACCAGTTACAACAATCACTAGAACGCTGGCGATTGCGACGGTACTTATCAGTGCAACGAGCGTTGATTGACGAGAAACCCGACGCCTAGCAGCTTCACGCTGCAAGCGCAGCGGGGAAGGTTGATAGGTCATCGGGTCTCCGTTTACAAGTAGGGGATTAAACTACTTGAGTACAGGTGCCCCTGCCGTATTTGAAAGCCACTTAGCGGCAAGCGCTTTGAGAGTTCCATTGGCGCGAAGTGCGTCAACAGCAGCGGAAACTGACTTCGTCAGAGCGCTTCCCTTGGTGAGAACCAGACCGAATTGGTCACTACCTGCCTTAGGAGCAAATTGACCGACGATCAGACCATTCTTAAGTGAAGCCGCTGCAACGTAGAAAGCTGTTGGTAGGTCGAGGACGAGTCCATCGATCTGGCCATTGATGAGTGCCTGTGTGGCAATATCGTTGGTATCGAAGACAGCAGGCTTAGCTTTTGGCTTTATAACTCCAGTGATGGTTGCGTATGAAGTACTGCCGACGGATGCACCGAGCTTGGCGTTAACCAAATCCGCAATGCTCTTAGCCTTTGCAATCTTCGACTTTGTCGTCGTGATCAACGCTTGGGCCACATCGTAATAACCTGTTGAGAAATCAACAGCTTTTGCACGTTCTGGAGTAATTGAGACTTCATTGATATCGAAATCAAATGACTTCTTGCCAGGTTGTATAACAGTATTGAAGGAAGCCTTTACCCACTTAACTTTCGAAGCTGGATAGCCCAATTGCTTTGCTACTGCAAAAGCCACGGCTGACTCAAAACCTTTGCCATTTGCCGGCTTGTTGCTATCGAACCATGGAGTGTAAGCAGGATCATCGGTTCCGATTGTCAAAAATCCCTTTGTAAGTGTTGGCAGGGATGGGGTCGCTGCGTTAGAAGCGGTCGCTGTGAATCCGAGTGAGATGGATCCGACGATTGCAGCGACGGTTACTGCGATACCTAATTTCTTCTTCATATGTAACTACCTTTCGGGCAGAGTTGGGCTCTGCAAAATACGGGGCGTGGTGCCCGCGCTTGCCAGACTTTCCGGCCTGGTCCTCACCCGGAGCACCCCACCGCGGTTGGAGGGTTGCCGCCCAGCTAGCCGGGGCTAAACGCTGGAACTCTTGACCGAGAAATAATTTACCTGATGAATCAACTCGGGTCCACTCCGGGCCGAAATCAGGCTGCCGGAGGGGCCTGTGCCACTTGCCTAGGACGGGAGGAAACTCCCGTTCGGCAGCCGGCTATGTCGAGTCCGCGCATCATCTGCACCCATTCACTCGGCGGCATCCCCGCATCAAGTGCCCGCCCCACAAGTGTCGCCAGCGCGTATTCAGGCACCGCCCTCGCAATTCGCGCGAGGGCTAGGTGCGCTTGAGTGCCGTTGCCCAATTGCCAACACACGATTGCCAACAAGGTCGCCGCCGGAGGCAACAGGTCACGTGGTGCCGCAGCCACTAGATCGAGCAGCACTTGTTGGGCGGCTCGAAGTTCCGGCAAGGTGGCTTGGTTAGCAAGGAACCACATGATCGGATCGCGCACCCGGAAATCAGCCAATGCCAAGAGAGTGCCAGCCGTTACCGGTGGCGCAAGTCTGATCGCAGGTTCGGACTCGGCGCTCGCTATGAGTGCAATGAATTCAGCCTCAGCGACATCACGCCATTGGCTGAAGTTCGCCCGAACTCTTGGCTCGACTTCGCCAAGCACTGCGACGGTTTCCAGCACTCGCTCAGGTGACACCTGTGCAAAAGACAAGGCAAGCTCTTCGCGGGATCCAGCCAAAGCCATTCCGTGCCACACAGCTTCGGCCGCAGCCGCGCAACCGGCCGCGTCAGCTACTGAATTGCCCTCCGCCGGACAACAGTCTTGATCTACACAAAGGTAGGACCACCATTGGCCATCCGCCACAAACAACGCGTCAGATAGGTGGACACCGACTACAGCCAACCCGACACCGAGCCTGGCCACCAAAAGGCGCCACCGCGTCGGAGGTGGCTGTTCCCCGGGATCTGCGTAAATAACGGCGATCGCCGAATCAGCTGCCACGTGCTGTGCGCGGCGGGCGACCTCGGACTCAAGCGCAACGAGACCACCGGCCGAATCTGGCAGATCAAACCGAATAGTGAGCACGACTCGACCTCGAGGAGCTTTAGCATCCGACTGACTTAGCAGTAGCACCAAACTCCAACTCGGAAGGAACCCAAGTAAGTAAGGAACCGTTGCCGCGACGGCAGATGGGGATCGAAGATTAATGATGTCGGACTGTTCTGAATTGGCCATGCCCTAACGGTGGAGGGAATCGGCTCCCGACCTGCCGGTCCGGCGTGCAACTGTGGATGAACCCATCCGGTGGATCAGGCTAGGACTTTGAGCACCCGATCGATTGCCCAGTCCAACTCCGAGAGTTCGATAATCAGCGGTGGGGCTAGTCGAATCGTGGTGCTGTGCGTGTCTTTGGCCAGTACCCCTTCGAGCAGCAACGCTTCGCACCGCTGACGCGCCGGCCCAGCCTCTGGGTACATCTCGATGCCCGCCCACAACCCGATTCCGCGCACCTCGCGCACAGTCTCCGGAGCCTCGGCTCGGAGTCGGGCAAGCAGGTGTTCACCAAGTTCAGCCGAACGCTGCTGGTATTCCCCCGTCCTCAACATTCGGATTACCTCGCGGCCGATGGCGGCACCGAGCGGATTCCCGCCGAACGTTGAACCGTGCTCTCCTGGCCGGAAGACTCCGAGCACCTCGCGGCGGGCAACGACGGCCGACACCGGATAGATCCCCCCACCCAGCGCCTTACCAAGTAGATAGGCATCGGGCACTACACCTTCGTGCTCGCAGGCGAACGTGCGCCCGGTGCGCCCGAGTCCACTTTGAATCTCGTCGGCGATTAGGAGCACATTGTGTTCGTCACACAACTGGCGCGCAGCCTTCAGGTACCCGACTGGCGGAACCACAATTCCCGCTTCACCCTGCACCGGCTCAACCAGGAATCCGACAGCATTGGGCTGAGCAAGGGCAACACGCAAGGCGGCAACGTCACCAAATGGGACACTGACGAAGCCCGGAGTGAATGGCCCGAAGTCGTCTCGAGCGGTTGGGTCGTCCGAGAACGAGACGATCGTGGTCGTGCGCCCATGGAAATTACCGTCGCATACGACGATCACAGCTTGGTCCGCCGGCACCGCCTTGATCCGGTAGCCCCACGCTCGGGCTGCCTTGATCGCGGTCTCCACAGCTTCGGCACCTGTGTTCATGGGCAAAGCCAGATCAAGCCCCACAAAGTCGGTGAGCTCGGCTAGGAAAGGTCCCAGCTGGTCGTTGTGAAAAGCCCGCGACGTCAACGTGACCAATTCGAGTTGGGCCTTTGCGGCCGCAATCAGATTCGGGTGTCGGTGCCCGAAGTTCAGCGCGCTGTACGCCGACAGCAGGTCTAGATAGCCCTTGCCTTCAGTGTCATAGACCCAAGAACCTTCGGCCCGATGGACGACCACTTCAAGTGGGTGATAGTTGTGCGCGCCGAATTGCTCTGCCTGAACCTGCGTGGGATGCGGCATGTCGCCAGCCTAGGACGTCACCGGGTTTGGCAGGTGGGAGGCACACAATCTGGCCCGGGCCGATACGGTCGGTGCATGGCTGACCTGATCTACCCGCCCATCATTGGGGCTGCCCGCCTGACATTTGCTGCACTAGGGATCCACTTTGACATCGTCGGCGCCGAGAACATTCCGGCGCAGGGCGGGGCCGTGTTGGCCAGCAACCACCTCAGCTACTTGGACTTCACTTTCTGCGGTTTTGCGGCCCGCCCCCGGCTCGTTCGATTCATGGCCAAAGAAGCAATCTTCCGACATTGGCTAGCCGGGCCGCTTATGCGAGGTATGCATCACATTTCAGTCGATCGCGACGCTGGACTTGGTTCTTTCCGGGAAGCCCTCACCGCTATTCGAGCAGGCGAGATCGTTGGAGTCTTTCCCGAGGCGACAATCAGCACCACCTTCTCGATCAAGGATCTCAAATCCGGCGCCGTCAGGTTGGCGATGTCGGCGAACGCCCCACTCATTCCGATGGTTACCTTCGGCGGGCAACGACTCCTAACCAAGGGTCGACACCGTGACTTCAGCCGTGGAAAGACAGTCGTGATGATCATCGGCGAACCGTTGTATCCGCAGCGCACTGACGACGCCGCCGAGGTGACTGCTGAACTTCGCCGCCGGCTGGAAGCATTACTTGCCGAGTCGGTTGCGCGGTACCCGAATCGGCCCGACGACGCCTGGTGGCTCCCGCATCCTCCGGCCCCGCAAGAGTGAGCAGTCTCACGAGTCCGCACCTGCCCACTGCCCGTGCCAGTTGGGCGCGGATCAGCCTCGCAGTACTAGTCGGCGTCCCGGCTGTCACCTGTCGCGTCGGCGGATTCGCGCCCAGTCCCCTTGTGTCGGCGATCATCTACGGCGCGGCGATCGTTGGCGCGTCGCTGCTCCTAGCCTGGGCAGCCGAAGCCGCTGAACACGACATGTCCGGCGGCCTAGCGATCGCGCTGTTGGCTTTCGTGGCGGTGCTGCCCGAGTACGCAGTCGACGCGTACTTCGCCTACCGCGGCGGTCATGATCCGACGTATCGGTCTTACGCAGCGGCCAACATGACCGGATCGAATCGGCTCCTGCTTGGTATCGGGTGGCCGCTTGTCGTCCTGATTGCCCTTAGCCGTTGGCGTCGAGCGAAACCGGGCGAAGTTCGACCACGGGCTCTTCCTCTGGAACCCAGCGCGAGAGTTGAACTCGGCGCCCTGCTTCTTGCCAGCCTGGTAATCGTGATCGCTCCCTTGACCGGTCAGATCTACCTGGTACTTGGGCTGTTGCTGTTCGGTCTGTATGCGCTGTACCTGCGCCGCCTCGGCTCGGCCGACATCGTGGAACCGGAGCTGATTGGAACCCCAGCTCTGATTGGAGGCTTGCCCACCAGACAACGTCGCAGCGCTGTTGGGGCGATGTTCCTAGTTGCTGCCGGCCTAGTGCTCACGGCAGCCGCTCCATTTGCCAATGCGTTGGTCGCCACCGGCGAAAGCCTAGGAATTGACCGGTTTTTGTTAGTGCAATGGGTAGCCCCACTTGCCTCAGAAGCACCCGAATTTATCGTCGCGGTGTTGTTTGCACTCCGCGGAAGTTCGGGCAAAGCAATGGGAACTTTACTTTCGAGCAAAGTGAACCAGTGGATGTTGCTAGTCGGAGGCCTGCCTTTGATGTATGCCATCGGCGGAGGCGGATTGATCGGATTACCACTGGATGCGCGCCAGTCCGCTGAAGTTACGCTCACTCTCGCGCAGACGGCCCTTGGCGTGATGTTGTTGTTGCCGCTTCGCATCCCACGCTGGGCTGCGGCGTTGCTCCTTTGCCTGTTCCTTTCACAGTTTCTAATCACAGCTGGTTCGGCTCGGTATGAGTTGTCAGTTGTGTATGTCGCGCTTGCGCTGGTCGCCGCCTACGTCAATAGACGCTACCTGCCGGCCACCCTCGCCGCGTTGGGAACCGGACGCCGGTCGCGTCCGTAGGACCCCGGCTGCGAGTCCGGATTGGACCTGCGGCACCATGACGGCATGCGCCTCGATCACCTGTCCTACGCCGCGGCTCCTGAGCATCTGGCGGACGAAGTTCAACGCATCGGTTCGGCGCTGGGCTACGGCTTTCGCGACGGTGGATTGCACCCGCGCTTTGGCACCCGCAACTTCGTCCTGGCACTCGGTGGCGGAACCTATTTAGAAGTCGTTGCCGCACTTGACCACCCGGCATCGGACGCCGCTCCGTTCGGCAAGGCAGTCAAGGCGCGAGCTGAGGCGGGCGGCGGCTGGCTCGGTTGGGCAGTCGCTGTTGACGACATCGCAAGTATTGAAACTCGCCTCGGCCGATCATCGGTGCCAGGGCACCGCCGGCGCCCCGACGGCGTGGATTTGGAGTGGCGTCAAATCGGTGTCAACGAATTGATTGCCGACCCACAACTGCCGTTCTTCGTCCAGTGGCTCGGCGCGCCAGAACTGCATCCTGCGTTTGGTGCCGAAAGTGACCTGCGAATTGAGCGGCTCGAGATCTGTGGCGACGAAGACCGCGTCTCGACCTACCTTGGTGTCCCCCGTGAGCACCCACTTGATGGCATTGAGGTTGATTGGGTCGAAGGCGAAGACCCGGGGATCGTTGCGATCCACTTTGCCACCCCGAAGGGCAGCGTCCGGCTCGACTAGGCCAGGCCTAAAGGCCGCCTAGGCGGTAATGGCTGCCAGTCCCTGCCGTCCGTGTCGTAACCTTGACCTGTGCGCGAGCCTTCTGAGCTTTATCAATTGCTGACCGACGAGACTGATTTCGGCTCTCCGGTGCTGATCCACAGCCTCGCGGGCTTTCTGGACGCCGGTTCCTCCGGACGACTAGCCGTCGGCCAATTGACCTCTTTGCTAGAGACCCGGGTCCTCGTAAAGTTCGACGTTGATGCGCTATACGACTACCGAGCCAGACGTCCGCGCATGACCTTCCTAAACGATCACTACGGCCAAATTGATCTGCCCGAGTTGACGTTGTCGGAGATTCGCGACCAAACGGGTGTTCGCTTCTTGCTACTAGCTGGGCCGGAACCTGACTTCGCCTGGCAAGGATTTGCTGCGGCTGTCGAAGAGTTGGTTCGCCGGTTCGGTGTAAAACTTACGGTCGGAATGCATGCGGTTCCGTGGCCGGCGCCGCACACCAGGCCCGTGGGGCTCACAACACACTCTTCTGATCCATCGCTACTTGGCGTCCATCGCACGTGGGTCGGCAACCTTGAAGTGCCCGGACACGTCGCAGGGCTGTTGGAGTTGAGTTTGGGTACTGCCGGACAAAGCGCAATGGGCTTTGTGGCGCACATCCCGCACTACCTGACAGGTGTGGATTACCCGCGAGGAGCCGTGGCTCTTATCGAAGCCGTAAGCGCTCAGACCGGCTTGGTGTTGCCGCTGGGCGATCTACTTGAGTCAGCTGATCGAACCGATGCCGAAATTAGCGCGCAGGTCTCCGGCTCTTCCGACAACGACGATGCTGTCCGAGCCTTAGAGCAGCAATATGACACCTACGTTGCCACGGCTGTTGACGAGAACCCTGATGGAGCGCCACTACCGAGCGCCGATGAGATTGCAGCTCAGGTCGAACAGTTCCTAGCTGACCTCGACAAACAGGGGCGCGACGAAAACTAGTGCGCCGGCGGTGAACTGGCGACGGCCATCGCGTCATCAGCAACTTGGGCAAGGACACGCGCGAAGACCTCACTTGATTGCGCTCCTGAAACCCCGTACTTCTGCTCAAAGACAAAGAACGGAACCCCGCTGATCCCAAGTTGTTGCGCTGTCCCTTCGTCCCCTCGAACCTCGGCTGCGAAAGCATCGGATCCCAAAACAGCCACGGCTTCGTCGCGGTCAAGACCCACCTGCTCGGCTAGTTCGACCAATGTCGCAGCATCCGAAATAGCTTTACCTTCGGTGAAATAGGCCGCCAGTAGGCGTTCCTTCATTTCATCTTGCTTGCCGTTGGCCGCTGCAAAGTGGATCAGTCGGTGAGCATCGAAACTGTTACCCGACTTTGTATTGGCTAAGTCGTAGGTGAGCCCTTCGGCGCTCGCTACGGAGGTGACGTTGTCCTCCATCTGCTGCGCCTGTGCAAGTGGCATGCCGTATTTGGAGGCGAGGTACTCAATAGTCGGTTGCTCTCGGCGCCTGGGGGCACTGGGATCGAGTTCGAACGAGTGCCAAACAACCCGCACGTCGTCGCGGCCTTCGAACTCGGCCAGAGCACTTTCAAATCGGCGCTTGCCGATGTAGCACCACGGGCATACGACGTCAGACCAAATGTCTACCTGCATGAGTTGATTCTGCCTCGGAGCCTTCCTACCGCGCCGATAGGGTCCTACCTGAACACTGACCTTAGGGAGTGCAGGTGAATTCAACGGCTGGACTTGTCGTCGAGTTCCTTCTTGCGACGGGCATTGCGCTCGGGGCTAGCACCTTGTTGATCAGTCGGCTTGAACGCGTGGGCGCCCGCTTGGGATTCACAGAGGCCACGTTGGGGCTTGTGGCCGCCATGGCCGCCGACGGACCGGAGATCACTTCGGCGTTCACGGCCCTGTCTCAAGGCCGCCACGACATCGGCATCGGCGTCATCCTCGGGGCAAATGTGTTCAACCTGTTGGTTCTATTGGGCCTTGGTGCGCTCCTGGCCGGTCGGATCCAGCTCGATCGTCGGGTAGTTGCACTAGAAGGATTCATCGCCTGCTGGCTCGCCGCGGCCACCGTTGCGACCGTAACCGGTGGAACGTCGCCAAGGTGGGGGCTGGTGCTGGCGTTGGTGGTGTTCATCCCATACGTAGTCGCCTCCGCGTTGCCGCCGCGACTGCGCGAGCGCTTGCCGATCCCTCGCCGGCAACGCAAAGCACTCACCGACACTCTGGGCGAGGAGGAAATTGAACTTTCCGAAGCGATTCATCCTGAGCCAGGCACGTGGCGGGACGGACTCGTCGCAGCCATTTCATTAGCCGTGGTTATTACCGCGGCGGTAGCAATGGAATCAAGTATCTCCAGAGTCGGAATGCGATTGCGCATTCCTGATGTGATTGTCGGAGGCGTCATTCTCGCGGCAGTTACTACCTTGCCCAACACTGTTGCCGCCATCTACCTCGCGCGCCGGGGCCGCGGTGCAGCCACTTTGAGTGAGGCGATGAACAGCAATGCCATCAATACGGTGGTGGGCTTTTTGCTGCCAGCAGCGCTGATAGGCCTAGGCACCGTTGGCGCCGGCGGCATTGCAGTGGCCTGGTGGTATTTGGCGTCGGCAGTCCCGGTATTAGCGATCGCGTGGTTATCCCGAGGGATAGGTCGCAGCGCGGCGATCGCAGGGATCGCTGGGTACTTGACTTTCGTCGTGATCTTGGTCCAACTCGGCACCTAGCTTTGCAGAGTTGCAAGCACCTCACGGACATCAGCGATAGTCGTCTTCGGGTGTAGGAATGCGAACCGGCCAACAGTCTGACCAGCCCACTGCGTGGGTGTCACGAATGCCACCTGATCGGCAAGAATGCGATGGGACCATTCGTTGTAATCCACAGCCGACCAACCATCGCGCTGCCACAAGACGACTGACAGAGTTGGTTGGCGCAGCAACTTCAAGCCTGGTGTTGCTGCAATCAACTTCGCAGTCTCGCGTGCCAACGTCAGCGACGATTCGACTGCTTCGGTGTATGCGTCGGTGCCGTGCACAACCAACGAAAACCACAGCGGCAAGCCGCGGGCACGCCGAGTGAGGTGGTACGCATAGTCGGTTGGATTCCATTCCTCAGAGTCGTGAATCGCATCGAGGTACGACGCATCCTGAGTGTGCACCGCGCGTGCCAATGCAGGTTGGCGATAGATCAGTGCTGCGCAGTCGAACGGAGCGAAAAGCCACTTGTGCGGATCCACAATGAACGAATCTGCGTGCTCAATCCCGGCATAGAGTCCACGCACACTTGGCGCAAGCAGACCCGCCCCTCCGTAGGCGCCATCAACGTGAAACCACCAGTCGCGTTCTCGAGCAACTTCGGCGATCCCTGAGAGGTCATCGATGATCCCGGCGTTGGTGGTACCGCAAGTGCCTACAACTGCGAAGGCTTCGGCTGCACCCGTGGGGTCAGCATCAATCGCTAGACGCAGTGCTGCGGCAGTCAGCACGTGATCCTGGGTTGGGACCACAAACAGTTCGACGCCAATGATGTTGGCGGTGTTGCGAATAGACGAGTGTGCTTGATCGGACACGGCTATTCGCAGCTTGGCACCCGGTGCACGCTTTCGCCGAGCCGTGTCTCTTGCCACCACCAAGGCTGAGAGGTTTGCGGCCGACCCGCCAGACACAAAGGTGCCACCGGCGCCTTCAGGCAACCCCGCCGAGTCAGCAATCCAACGAAGCACCTGATTCTCAGCCGCCACCGCGCCGGCTGCCTCAAGCCACGAAATCCCTTGTATCGAGGCGCAGGAGACGACCATGTCGAACAGCAGCGAAGCCTTCGTCGGCGCTGCCGGAATGAAGGCCCAGAACTTTGGGTGATCGGCCGAGAGGACGCTTTTGGCGATGGTTTCGGAATAGACCGAAAGTGCCGCCGGTGCGCCGCGGCCCCCGGGGGTGATCAACCCGGAGAGGGCCGCCTGAATCTCAGCTGCATCCCCCGGCCGGTCCAACGGAACCGGATCCATTGCCAAACGACGCTGCAGGTAGTCAAAGACGAGCGACGTCAGTTGCGGGTCGTGCTCGTGCATCCGACTGGTCATCGGCTCCCCCAAGTCGACGGGCGCGAGCGTTCAGCCGCCGGATTTGCGGCGGAACATCCGTTGCGAGGTTGTGTTTGCTGTCGCCCCGGATGCCTTGGCATCCCCACCCTTGCCGGATCCGCCGGAGCCATGTCCGGCCTTCTTGGCTTCGAGCGCCTCAAGAAACTTTCGACGCATGTCGTCGTCGCCCTTGTCAGGTGCTGGCTTGGTTGTCATGCCCCCGACTCTACTTGGCTCGTAGGCTCACACTGGAATGGCCACTGTGACACCCGCCGACCCCTACGCTGAGGCTAGGAGGTGATCACATGCTCAACTCGACGCAGATCGCCGCGCTTCACCAACTGGTCACCTCTGGGACGCTGACTCAGGAACAAGCCAATGCCGTGTGGACTGTCCGCGA
>Ga0118677_10007116_pt1 | contig 18628 bp, 11 predicted proteins | sample AliMusrvi5mmetaG_FD_86154 | JGI IMG/M metagenome (GOLD analysis project Ga0118677, IMG submission 86154) | reverse complement strand
AGTCGCGGGATGAGTGCGCGCAAGACCTCGCGGCACACGCGGGGCACTTCGTTTTGGTGGGGGGCCAGAGTGGGCCTCTGGCGGTGCACTTGCTGGCTCACGCCATGAACGCCGCGCTGGGCAACGTGGGCAAGACGGTCGTATTCCATGATGCGCCGGCATCGCAGGAAGCGGGCATCGGCGAACTGGCGCGGGCATTGAACGCCGGCGAGGTTGGGACTCTGGCAGTTCTCGGGGGCAACCCGGTTTATAATGCGCCAGCGGACCTGGATTGGGCCGCAGCCCAACGCAAGGCCAAGCTGCTGGTCCGGCTGGGCTCGCACGAGGACGAGACCTGTTTGTTGAGCGATTGGAGCATCCCGTGCCTGCATTATCTGGAGTCGTGGGGTGACGTCCGCACGAGCGACGGCTCGCTGGTGCCGATTCAGCCGTTAATCGCGCCATTGTATGAGGGGATGACGGAGCTGGAGCTGCTGGCTCGGCTGGGTGGGCTGGAGCCGTATGGCAGTTACGAAATCGTCCGAGAGACGTTTCGCAACTTGAGCGGCGGCGGCGATGAAGATTGGAAGCGCTTCCTCTTTAATGGATACCAGGAGGGCTCCGCTGCCAAGCTGGTGGAAGTGGTCCTGGCGGGTCCTGCGGTCAAGAGCGCGTTGCAGGGGGTCAAGCCCGCGGCGCCCACCGATGCGTTCGAAGCGGTCTTCCATGCTCACTACTGCGTGGACGATGGGCGCTACAATAACAACGGCTGGCTCCAGGAATTGCCCGAGCCGATCACGAAGGCGACCTGGGAGAATCTCATTCTACTAAGCCCGAAGACGTTCCAGAAGCTGGGGCTCATCAATGAGGGGACCGGCGGCGGTACAATCGAGGCATCGCTGGTGAAAGTGGTTGTGGGTGGACGGGAAGTCGTCGGCCCGGCGTGGCTCCAACCCGGTATGGCTGACGGTACGGTCGGCCTGGCGCTCGGTTACGGCCGGCCGCACAGCGGGCGCGTGGGGCGTGGCGCGGGATATGACGCTTACCGCGTGCGCACAAGCGCGGCCGCGCACTGCGCGGCAGGCGTGTCGCTGACGCCGCTGGGCAAGACGCATCCCGTCGCGACGGCGCAGCACCATTGGTCGATGGAAGGCCGGCCGGCGGTGCGCGAGGCGAACATCGAGCAGTATTACGAATACCCGGATTTCGCGCAGGCGATGAAGCTGGAGCCGCCACCGACGACTGAGCCGCTTTATCCGAATCCTTTTGACGAGGCCAAGAAGCGCGGGGTGCACCAGTGGGGCATGGCCATTGATCTCAATTCCTGTGTTGGCTGTTCCGCCTGTGTGTTGGCGTGCCAGAGCGAGAACAACATCCCCATCGTGGGCAAAGACCAGGTGGCCCGCAGCCGCGAGATGCACTGGCTGCGCCTCGAACGCTACTACGCGGGTTCGCCGGAAGACCCGCAGGTGGCGCTCCAAGCGATCCTCTGCCAGCATTGCGAGTCGGCGCCATGCGAAAACGTCTGCCCCGTGAACGCCACCACGCATGACGACGAAGGGCTGAACGTCATGGCTTACAACCGCTGTGTCGGGACGCGTTACTGCTCGAACAACTGTCCGTATAAGGTGAGGCGGTTCAATTTCTTTGATTACAACAAGCGCCCGCTTGACCAGCTCAAGGGACCGTTTTATACGACGCCGCTGCTCCACAGCACCGGTGGTCAGTGGGACGTGCTTCGCTGGTTGAAGAACCAGGACTACAGCCCACGGCCCGCCGAGGAGTGGGAACTGCTCAAGCTGGCGAAGAACCCGGACGTCACCGTGCGCATGCGCGGCGTCATGGAGAAATGCACCTATTGCACGCAGCGTATTCAGCAGGCGGAGATCGCACAGAAGGTCAAGGCGCGCGACAGTGGCAACATCGAAGTGCCGGAGGGCACCTTCAAAACCGCTTGCCAGCAGGTCTGCCCGGCAGAGGCGATTGTGTTCGGCAATTTGAAAGACGAGAACAGCCGCGTCTCGAAACTGAAGGCGCAGCAGCGGAATTACATGCTGTTGGATTTTCTGGGCACCAAGCCGCGCACGACTTATCTCGCTCGGGTGCGCAATCCCAATCCGCGTATGCCGGATTATCGTCCTCTGCCGGCTACCTGGGTGGAATACGAGAAGCGCCACGGCGATCTACGCGAGCGGTTGCGGGAAGAAGAGAAGCATGGCGAGCACGCGGGGGCTGCGGCCGAGGGGAAGGGGGAGGCTAAGTGAACGGGCCAGGAAGCAGATCAGCTATTCAGGTTTCGGGGCCGCCCGCCGAACTCGAGCGCATTCCGCTGGTCGCGAATTACCGGTCGCCCGGCTGGATCACGGACAAGGTCGCCGGGGTGATTGAAGGCAAGACGCCAGCCTGGTGGTGGTGGGCGTTTATCCCCAGCCTGGGGTTGCTGACACTACTGATCGCGATGATTCTTTATCTCATCTCGACGGGTGTGGGTGTCTGGGGGTTGAATCATCCGGTCATGTGGGGTTGGGCGATCATTAACTTCGTCTGGTGGATCGGCATCGGCCACGCTGGCACGCTTATTTCTGCGGTGCTTTTCCTCCTGCGCCAGCGTTGGCGGACTTCCATTAACCGTGCTTCCGAGGCGATGACGATCTTCGCCGTGATGTGCGCTGGCATTTACCCGGTGATCCATGTCGGGCGGGTGTGGTTCGCATGGTGGTTGTTCCCCTTGCCCAACTCGAACAGCATCTGGCCGCAGTTCCGCTCCCCGCTGATGTGGGACGTGTTCGCTGTCTCAACGTATTTCACGGTGTCCGTTCTGTTCTGGTATGTGGGGCTTATCCCTGACCTCGCGATTCTGCGGGACCGGGCGACGACCAAGGCGCGGCAGTTTATCTACGGCCTGTTCGCGCTGGGCTGGACTGGCTCCAATCGCCACTGGAGCAATTACGAGAAGGCGTATCTCATCCTGGCAGGCTTGGCGACCCCGCTGGTGCTGTCGGTGCATAGCACGGTGTCGCTTGACTTCTCCGTGTCGCAGCTTCCCGGCTGGCACACTACGATCTTCCCGCCGTACTTCGTCGCGGGCGCAATCTATTCCGGGTTTGGCATGGTGCTGACCCTGATGGTGCCGCTGCGAAAAATGCTCAAGCTGGAGGAGATCGTCACCATGCGGCACGTCGATCTGATGTGTAAAGTGACGCTGGCGACCGGTTCGATTGTCGGATACGCCTACATCATGGAGTATTTCATTGCCTGGTATAGCGGCAACCCCTACGAACGCTTCGCCTTCTGGCACCGGCTTTTCGGCAAATATTGGTACGGCGGGTGGGCGATGCTCGTGTTCAATGCGGTAGTGCCGCAGGTGTTCTGGTTCAAGAAGGTTCGCCAGAGCCTGATCGCCGTGTTCATCGTGTCGATCCTGGCGAACGTCGGCATGTGGTTCGAGCGGTTCGTGATCGTGGTGGGCTCGCTCTACCAGGATTTCGTGCCGGGCAACTGGGGCTACTACAAGCCAACGTGGGTGGACGTCTGCACTTACCTGGGCACGTTCGGGCTGTTCTTCACGATGTTCCTGCTGTTTATCCGGTTCCTGCCGCTGATCGCCACGACTGAAGTCAAGGGCGTCACGCCGCAGGCCGACCCGCATCACCCCTTGGGAGGGGCAAAGGGAAAGGAGGTCCTTCACCATGCCGGTTGAAGTGAAGGAATCACTATGAACGGCACCTCCAAACCTTACGGGATGATCGCCGAGTTCACTACCGCGGCCGATATTCTGCATGCGGCGCAGAAGGTGCGCGACGCCGGCTTCCGAAGCTGGGATGTGTTTACGCCATTCCCAGTCCACGGGATGGACGGGGCGATGGGAATGCGCAACTCAGCGGTGGGTTGGTTCTCCTTCCTGGGCGGCGCCACCGGCTACGCTAGCGGGATGCTGATGATATGGTACATGAACGCCTACGACTATCCTATTGTCATCGGCGGCAAGCCCATGTTCAGCCCATTCTATCCATTCGTGCCTTGCTTTGAGCTCACCATTCTACTGGGCGCTTTTGGCGCGGTGCTGGGGATGCTGTTCCTGAATCGGCTGCCCCGCCTCTACCATCCCTTGCTCAAGCACCGGCGGTTCGCCCAGGTGACCCATGACAAGTTCTTCCTCGTGATCGAGTGCGACGACCCGAAGTACTCGGATACGACTACCCGCAAACTGCTGGAGGGAGTCGGCAGCCAGCATATCGAGATGGTGGAGGACTGATGCGCTACTTCCTTGCCATTTTTGCTTTCTGTGTGCTTGCCACGGTCGGGGTGCTGGGTTTCCGCGGCTCGCACTTTCGCCAGCCGCCCCTGTATATCTTTCCGGACATGGAGAGGCAGCCCAAGCTCCGGCCCGAGACTGCCAATGCCTTTTTCGACGACGGCATCAGCTCGCGCCTGCCGGTGTCGGGAACGATCGCACGCAGCCAGGCCATCCACGTGGGCGACAAACTCGTCTATCCCTGGCAGGACACGCCAGTCACCACTGGCCGGATTACGGGCACCACGAACTTTGTGGAGCTGAATCCGCTGCCCGTGACTGCCGAATTGATGCAACGCGGCGAACAGGTCTTTAACATTAACTGTGCTGCCTGCCATAGTAGGCTGGGCGATGGCAACGGCACGCCCAAGCGCATCAGCGCCATGGCGGTAGTAGCCAACCTGCACGACAAACGGATCGTAGAGCTGAGCGACGGGGAGCTCTTCAATACAGTGAGCTACGGCAAGGGCTTGATGCAGGGTTACGCCGGCAACCTCCCTGTTCAGGACCGCTGGGCGGCCATCGCGTATCTGCGTGCGCTCCAGTTGAGCCGGCTAGGCACGCTGGACGAAGTGCCCGAAGCGGCGCGCGGTACACTCAAGAAATAGACCATGAGCGCCCATTCTAATTCTGGCGGCCTGTCACCCCTGGATTTCTCCCGGTGGCGCAATGTGCCTGGTTACCTGATCGGCGGCGGACTGTTGCTCTGCCTGATCGGGGCACTGGTGAATCTGAAGCAGTTTGGCTATTCCTGGCTGCTGGCGTTCATGTTCTACCTCAGCCTGGTCCTTGGGTCCGCGTTCCTGGTGATGATGCATCACCTTTTTGACGCAAGCTGGTCGGTGGGAATCCGCCGCTTTTGCGAACACCTGGCTTGCCTCGCTTTCCCATGGATGGCGATCCTCTTCCTCCCTATCGCGCTGCTGGCCCCGAAAATCTACCCCTGGATGAGCCTGGATCCAGCCCACGACCATGAGTTGGCGGCGAAATGGCCTCTGTTTACGAAGCCGGGGTTCTACCTGGCGGCTTTGGGTTGTTTTGGGGCTTGGGCGCTGTTCAGCTCCAAGCTGCGGTACTGGTCGTTAAAGCAGGACGAAGATGGCTCCGCCCGCTGCACGTATAAGATGCGGTTCCATGCGTCCTGGGGGATTGCCGCTTTTGCGTTCAGCCTCACGCTGGCGGCAATCATGTGGATGAAGGCATTGCAGCATCAGTGGTTCTCCACCATGTATGGGGTGTACTATTTTGCCGGGTCCGTATGGGTGGCGTTGGCCACGGCCTACGTGATTGCGATGATCCTGGACCGGCAGGGGATGCTCCAGGACACCATGGGCCCCGAGCAGTACTATTTCCTTGGCTCGCTGCTGTTCGCCTTTACCGTATTCTCCGCCTATATCCACTTCAGCCAGTACTTCGTGATTTGGAATGCCAACATGCCTGAAGAGACGTTCTGGTACGTGTTGCGTGAGAGGGGTTCCTGGTTTGCGGTCGGGTTAGTTCTCATTTTTGGGCACTTCCTGGTGCCCTTCCTCTCGCTGCTGCGCATTGATGTGAAACTTGTGTTCAGGTTCATGTTCCCGCTCTGTGCCTGGATCGGCCTGATGCAATATGTTGATCTCTCATTCAATATCATGCCAGTGCTGCATCCGGATGGGGTTGCGTTACGCTGGGTCTGGCTCGATGCCGGTTGCCTGGCACTCATGGGGGGTGTGCTGGCGAAGGTATTCGTGCGGGATCTGAATCTCCACCCGGCTTACCCGGTTAGAGACCCGAGGCTCGCCGAGGCCATGGGGCTATATCCTGAGGTGGTTACGCAAATGCCGGAGGAGGTACCATCGCAGACCACTAAATTATCCAGCGCTCAGCCGCATAGCGGAGGAGGTGGCCGATGAGCGCTCAGCCTGCCCGTGAGCGGACCGGGTCCGCCTATTTGGTCGGTATCCTCGGCTCGTTTCTGATTGTCGCTGCACTGGTCTGGGCCATGCAGCATTACAGCCAACCGCCGCTGCTGGGCGAAGACCGGGTTGCCGTGCGCAAGAAGGCGCTGGCAGACCTGCGCGCGGCGGAAATCAATGAACTTGAAAGCTACGGATGGGTGGACCAGACCAAGGGTGTCGTGCGACTGCCCGTCGCTGAGGCCATGAAGCTCGCGCTGCGCGACTGGCAAAACCCTGCGGCCGCTCGATCAAACCTGATTGCCCGCGTCGAAAAGGCCACCGCGGTTCCACCTGCAGCTCCGGCGAAGCCCAGCGCGTTCGAGTAGGCAGCCGCTGGTCGCATGAGCGTCATGTCTTCCCCATCGCAGCCGAGCACCGCGGACACGGGCGCGGCGACGCGCTGCCCAGTCGCGTCTGCTGACATTGATGCCTCCTGTCGGTTGCCATTGGTGATCTTCTTCCTAAGCGCGGCGGCGTGGCTTTTGTGCGCCTCGGCGTTTGGGCTAATAGCCTCGATCAAGTTCCACGCGCCGGGTTTCCTGGCGGATTCTGCCTGGCTGACTTACGGACGTGTTCGCCCGGCGAGCGTCAACTGTATGCTCTACGGCTTCTGCATTCAGTCGGGGCTGGGGGTTGCGCTGTGGATGCTCGCTCGCCTGGGCCGTACGACGTTAGCGGCGCCATGGTTGGTCATCGTCGGTGCGCTTTGCTGGAATCTGGGCGTGGCCGCGGGCCTTTTTGGGATTCTAACAGGCGGTAGCACAGGCTTTGAGAATCTGGAGATGCCGGGCTATGCGGCGTCGCTGGTGTTCCTGGGGTATCTCATGATCGTGGTTTGGGGCGTGCTGACTTTCCACCAACGGCGTGAGCGTCAGCTTTACGTCTCGCAATGGTTCCTTTTCGCCGCATTGTTCTGGTTTCCGTGGATCTACTCGACAGCGAACCTGCTACTGCTCCGCCTCCAGGCACGTGGGATGGCGCAGGCGGTAATCGCGTGGTGGTATTCCGACAATCTGCTGGTGGTCTGGTTCGGACTGGTTGGCCTGGCTGCCATTTTCTATGTCGTGCCCAAGCTTACCATCCGCGACTTGCACAGCCGCTACCTGGCGCTCTTGACCTTCTGGATGCTGGTCCTTTTTGGGAGTTGGGGCGGCATCCCGGCAAGCGCGCCCGTGCCGGCATGGATGCCCGCCTGGAGTGTCGTGGCCACGATGCTGGGTGTGGTCACCGTTATCTCTGTGTTTTTGAACATGCGGCGGACCTTAGGCGGCAAGTGCTTGCTGTTCATGCGCGATCCCTCGCTCAAGTTCATCGGCTTTGGCTTGGTCTCCTTCGTCATTGGCGGCTTCACGAGTGCGATCATGGCGTGGCCTGCCCTCAACCAGGTTACCCAGTTTACTTGGTTTATTATTGCTAAGGGCCTGCTCAATTCCTACGGCTTCTTCGCGATGGTAATCTTCGGGGCGATCTACTCCATCGCGCCGCAGGTCGTGGGGCACCCCTTTCCGTTCCCGAAGCTCGTCCGCGCGCACTTCTGGACGGCGGCGGCGGGGATTCTGCTGTTCGTTTTGCCGCTGGCGATCGGCGGTATCCTGCAAGGGCTGAAGCTGCAGCACGCCGATATTCCTTTTGCGGACATTACCAAAGGCACCCTGCCTTTCCTTCGAGCGAGCACGATGGGCGATCTGCTGATGGCGTTCGGTCATGTCCTCCTTCTGGCGAACGTGGGCGGGCTCGTGTTTCAGTTCTACCGCGCCCGCGCAGTGACGGCCTGGAGGGAGGCGACAGCCGAGATCCAGATGACGGAGGTCCGGTTATGAACTACGGCCCGCTGGTCTTCCTCGCCGCTTTCTTTGCGCTTGCCACCTCGTGGTGCGGCTTCGTGCTGACGTCGCAGTTGCAGATCGGTCGCTTGCAGCAGACCAACACGACCAGCGGCGCGACCGTAACCTATCCCGTGGCCCGGCCCGGGCTGGCGCGCCAGGGACTTGAAGTCTATCGCGCCAACGGCTGCGCGTATTGCCACAGCCAGCAAGTGGGTCAGAGCGGGACGGTCATCGAGATTTCGCTGACCGACGCTGGGACTAACCAGGCGGCGACTATCACGGCGCTGCTCAACCTGGCCCAGGCCACAAACAACGAGGCAACCGTTTGGACTGCGTTACCTGCCTTGGAGCTGCGCGCGTCCAGCTCGGCAGCTACAAACCTGCTGAGCGGGTTGCCGAAATCCTTCTTGCGGGGTTCCGACCCGACAGCCGCTAAAGCCGCTGTGAAGGCTCTGAATGCCACCAGTGCCAAGGCACAGCTTTTAATCGTGCCTATCGGTCCCGACCTGGCGCGGGGTTGGGGCAAGCGACGAACCGTTGCTGAGGATTTCCTTTTCGACTCACCGGTTATGCCCGGTTCGCAGCGCGTCGGGCCCGACCTTGCTGACGTCGGAACCCGCCTGCCTAATGTCCAATCGCACTTGGTTCATTTGTACGCCCCGCGGCTTGTGGCGGAGGGGTCAGCCATGCCGTCTTACCGGTTCTTGTTTGAAAAGCGCGCCATCGAGCATGGTCCATCGCCCGAGGCGTTGGTGCTTTCAGGAAAAGATGCGCCGCCGCCCGGCTATGAAGTGGTTCCGAGGCTTGCAGCCAAGGCCCTGGCGGCGTACCTGGTCAGCTTGCACGCTGAGGCGCCCTTGTTTAACGCTCCGATGACAGTGGCCTCTGCCGCCACCTCGACGCCCACAAATAGCCCCACCTCCTCCGGGATTGCAGCCACCAACGCGGCGCCGGCCACAGCCCCTGCCAAATGAGCGCCAAAGTGAACCAATCCGTTCCGCTCCGGGCTGAAGCCGCCGAACCGAAGGCCGGCCAAGTCGCGGTTCCGGTTTGGTTGCTCGTGCTGCTCTTCCTCGTTCTTTATGGTGGCATGGTCTATTTCGACCGGACGAGTGGGTGGTTCAGTGCGCAAGTCTATGCGCCGTATCGAAGCCTGCAGGAAGTGGAGGCCTTTCAGCCAGTCTCGGGTGCGCCCGGCCTGATCCAACTAGGCCTGCAGGTTTACAACAAGCCGACGTGCGTCGCGTGCCATCAGGCCAATGGGAAAGGGATCCCGGGGCAATTTCCGCCCCTGATCCGAACGGACTGGGTGTTGGAGCCGGAACCTGGACGTATCATTCGCGCTGTCTTGGATGGGCTGAGTGGGCCGATCACGGTGGAGGGGCAGAGCTACAATGGGGCGATGGTGCCTTGGAGGGGTGGCCTCACCGATGAGGAGATTGCCGCCGTGCTGACCTACGTCCGCCAGAATCCCGAATGGGGAAATAAGGCGCCCGAGGTCAAACCCGAGCGCGTCAAAGAAGTGCGCGAAAAGACCAAGAGCCGCAATCAGCCTTATTCGCCTGAAGAGCTGCTGAAGATTTCCCCGGCGGACTAAGAAGGAGTTGGCCGGATTCGCGCCATCGCCCACGCGGCGTGTTCCGCAATCAACGGCTCCGGGTCTGCTGCCGCCTTCTGCAACACGGGCAAAGCCCTTTCGTCGCCAACATTCCCGAGCGCTACGCTGGCATTGCGCAGCATCCCGCGCCGTTTGACCCGCAGCATCGGCGTGCCAGCAAAGCGGCGCCTAAACCCCGCTTCGTCCAGCGAAAACAACTCCAACAAATCCGCCTGTGCCAGGTCCGGGCGCGTGTGCTTCTTCATCATTTGCCCTTCGCGTGCGAATCGGTTCCAAGGGCAGACTTGAAGACAATCATCGCATCCAAAGATGCGGTCGCCGATCGCCCGGCGCAACTCGGCCGGTATGGAACCTTTCAGCTCAATGGTCAGGTAGGAGATGCAGCGCCGCGCATCGAGCTGGAACGGTGCGGTAATGGCGGCCGTCGGGCACGCGGCAATGCAACGCATGCAGGATCCGCAGCGATTCTTCTCCGGCACATCCGGCTCAAGGGCCAGCGTGGTGATGATTTCAGAGAGAAAGATCCAGTTCCCCAGTTGGCGGCTGACGAGGTTGGTATGTTTGCCGATGAAGCCCAGCCCGGCGCGCTGCGCCAGATCGCGTTCAAGGAGCGGCCCCGTGTCCACGTACCACAGCGAGCGCGTGTCGGCGCCGCCAAGTCCGTTCACGAATGTCGTTAGCTGCTGCAGGCGCTCGCCCAGGACATCATGGTAATCACTGTAACGGGCGTAGCGCGCGATGAAGCCGGAGAAGGGCAGGGGAGACACGGTGGGCTGCGTGGTTCGTGGTGCGTGCTGCATGGCGGCTGGGCTTACGCTTTGGGCTCCCGCAATCGTTCCCTCTCGTCCCTCGCCCCTCGCCCCTCGCCCCTCCAGCGCGTAACTGGCCACGAGAGTGATGACGCTGCGAGCGCCCGGCAGTACGCGCTGCGGATCCACTCGCTTCGGCTCGGTGCGCTCCAGGTAGGCCATTTCGCCATGGCGTCCCTCGGCCAGCCACTGTTTGAACCGCGCGGCTGACTCCGGAGCGTTAGCCGTCGTGACGCGGCAGTCATCGAAGCCCAATTCCCGGGCTTGCTGCCGGAGGGCTTCCTTCATCGGTGCGCCGACTGCGCCATGTGGAACTGATGGATCACGTGCTGAGCGACTTCGCGGACCGAGCGCATCTCCGTGCTCACGAGCACATCGGCCTTGCGGTAATGGGTCTCCCGGGCAGCCAGAAGTTCGTGGATCCTGGACAGCGGATCCGGCTCCTTCAAGAGCGGTCGGTGATCCTGGCCGCGCACACGCTCCCAGATGGTCTCGGGCGACGCCCACAGGCAAATCACCAGCGAGTGGGTCTTGAGGCTCGCCAGGTTGGCCGGTTCGGTCGGCAAACCACCCCCGGTGGCAATGACCGTCTTCTCGCGGTGGGTCAGCTCCTCTACAATCCTCTGCTCCCACTGCCGAAAGGCCGGCTCGCCGTCCTGGGCGAAGATATCGCTGATGGACTTCCCGGCGCGCGCTTCGATGACGTGATCCGTGTCCAGAAAAGTGAAATGCATCAAGTCCGCCACTACCCGGCCCACACCAGACTTGCCGGCGCCCATGAACCCAATGAGCGCTAAATTACGAATTGAGCGCGTGCCAATCATAATACTCTGGTAACGTATTCCCTCCCTTTTCGCACGCAGTTTCTCTCCAAGAACCCGGCCCACCATAATCTGCTCACTCTGGGCAGGAACAGCAGTCACAACTCCGTCGAGGAGACATTTCACCTTCGGCTCCGAAAAATGAGGTGGCGGAAGCCTGGAAACACTTGACCCAATCCGACACCCCCGTAAGAATGCTAGGGGAGCGGAGCTACGCTCCGACAACTTTTCGACAATCCCGGATCAGCATCCGATGATTTCGGTTTCGTTGTCTGAAATCATCGGAATGTGCACGACTTTTTTGTTCATAAGCATATGCACTTTAGTAATCCTAAGCCAACCGCGAGGCTGAGCTCCCAACCGAGTGGAGACGGGGGGCGTCGCGATCCTGAGGGAGTCTGCAGCCTGTGCGCGGCCTGATCCAATGTCACTTCGTACATCGCCTGCATTCTTCAAGTCAGGCTGTTGCCCAAGGCACTGGGCGCCTTCTCAGAGACCACGCCGGCTCGAGTGGTGGATTGCTCTCCAACTCGGGCTTGGTTTGGCAGGGATAGTTGCTGCGGCAGGTGCGTATGCCCAATCGCCCACAATCTTGACGAACCTGGCGGAGGTTCGCTCGTTGGTCGCCACGGCCGGAGCCGCCCACACTCCGTTCAAGGTTCGGGGAGTAGTTACTTATTGCGATCCGGAGTGGCGAGTGCTGTTTGTTCAGGATCAGGCAGCCTCGGCCTTCGTGAACCACGAAGGTTCGGCTGAAGACCCCGATTACAAGCTGTCGCAGGGGCAGCTTATTGAGTTGGAAGGTACGACAGCGCCGGGTTTGGCCCACTGCAATCTGGTTGACCAGCACGTCCGTGTGGTGGGAGAAGCGCCAATGCCTCCGGCCCTGGAGTTGATTGGGGCAACAGCTTTGGATGATACCGTTGAGGGGAGGTGGGTTCGCCTCACGGGTTGGGTCGCCAACCACGGTACCTTCGGCAATCGTCCAGCCCTCGAAATGTTGGTAGATGCAAAACAGCTGGTGTCGGTGGTTTTGCGAGGGACAGATGACAGGCTTGGGGAAAGCCTGCGAGGGTCGCTGATTGAAGTTACCGGTGTCCTGGCTTTGAAGGTGGACAGCGCTGGACGGAAGACCGGCGACTACTTGTTGCTGAACCAAGGTGGCAGCACAGTGAGGAGACTCAAAGAACTCCCAGTGCTGTTGCCGAGCGATGTGGTAAAACAGCAGAGGGCTTCGGAGAGCGAGGAGCCCGTCCGTGTTCGTGGCAGGCTAGGCAAGCGAACTGAGGATGGCGCTTTGGTCGTTCGAGGGCAGGCCGGCTCCGAGTCGGTTCTCATCGAATGCTTTAGTCCGCCGGGCATCTCCAGCGAAGCGCCGGTCGAGGTGTTTGGTTTTCCATCACGACTGCGAGGCGGGGTTGCGCTGACCAACGCGTTTGTTCGAGATCTCATGCCGGAAGCCGTCAGCCGGAAGCTCCCACGCGCAATGGCTGACACAACCTTGAGTGAACTTCAAAAAGTCAGCCAAGTCCGGAGTTTATCTCCCAATGAGGCTGCTCGCGGTTACCCAGTAAGAATAACTGGGGTGCTTACCCTTTTCGAACCCCAACGATTCACTCAGTTCATTCAGGACGAAACCGCCGGCATCTATCTGGACTTTGGGGGACTTGCAGACCGGGTGCCTGACTTGGTGTCGAGCCAGACTATCGAAGTTCGAGGGTTTACTAGCGCCGGAGATTACGCGCCGGTAATCCGAGCGCAGTCCATTCGGACACTGGATCGCCAAAGTCCGTTTCCCGAAGCCCGGACCACCACCGTGCAGATGCTCATGGCCGGAACGGAGGACAGCCAGTGGGTCGCTTTGCGCGGCGTGATTTATCGCCAATCGCTGGAGACCAACCAGAGTACCAGTCTCACGCTGAGCAGTGGAGACGCACTCGTGAAAATCCGGCTTCCGTCCATCCCATCCCAGTCTGCGCCCAGGGACCTGGTGGATTCGTTGGTTGAGTTGCGCGGTGTCTGTCGCACCGTCTTCAACGAGCGGCGGCGTTTGGAGGGCGTTGAGATCGACGTCCCGAATTGGGCCCAGGTTCAGGTCATGGAATCGGCCCCGACAAATGCGTTCGAGCTTCCGGTTCGTTCCATTGGCGAGTTGTTCCAGTTCCATACTCGAGGCAGCCTTCATCGGGTCCATTTGCAGGGGCGTGTGCTCTTGCGCCAATCCGATGGCTCGATTTTCGTCCAGGACGATACGGGGGGAATTCGCGTGAGGCTCCTGGAGTCAGTTCCTGTGGCAATTGGAGAAACTGTCGAGGTGGTTGGATTTCCTATGCTTCAAGGGGGAGTGCCGGTAGTGAGAGACTCCGTCTTGAGGGTCCGGGGAAATGCCCAACCTGTGATCCCAAAGCCATTGAGCGCGGAATCGTCTTTGGATGACTCCCTGCAGGGGACACTGGTAAGTGTGGAGGGGCGCGTGGTTAGCCAGGCGCAGCGCAAAGATTGCGAAGTAATCACCCTGGAATTTGGGACCCTGCTCATTGACGCTCTCCTGGATACTCCTTCCACGAACGGGTCACTTGGGAGAATCCCTCCTGGCAGCCAGGTGCGCTTAACGGGGGTCTATGCCTCAAAACTGGATGACGACCGGAACATTCGCACGTTTGAGGTACTGCTTCCTTCGGCAAAACACGTCAGAATCTTGTCGCTGCCATCGTGGTGGTCACTGCGTCGCGCCGCGTGGGCCTTGACTGTGTTCGGTGGAGTATTATTCCTGTCTTTAGCTTGGGTCGCAATGCTGCGGCTCCAAGTGCAACGGCGGACCCTCGACCTGCGGAAGGAGATTGAAGACCGCGAAAAGTTGGAGGAAAACCTGCGACGAAGCGAGGAGTCCTTCCACCGCCAGTTCTCAGACAACTCCTGCGTGATGCTGCTGATTAACCCGACCGATGCTCACATCCTCGATGCAAATGCCGCTGCCGTTGAATTCTATGGTTACCCGCGGGAACGGCTGGTCACAATGAAGGTCCCAGACGTCAACCTGGTCCCACTTGAGGCCGTGCTTCAATCAATGGCCTCCGTCAAGCCCGAACGTGGCAGAAGTTTCGAGTTCCAACACCGGTTGGCGGATGGTTCAGTACGCGACGTAGAGGTGTTCAGTAGTCGGATCCTCTTCAGCGGCCGCCCGGTGTTGCACTGCATCATCCGTGATATCACTCGCCGCAAACAGGCGGAGGAAGGATTGCGCCAGAGCGAAGTCATGTTCCGGACGCTGGTGGAAAACATCCCGCAGAAGATCTTCATCAAGGACCGGGAGCTTCGCTGGGTGGCGACCAACGCCCGTTTTGCCTCCGACTTCGGGCTCTCACCAGCAGAACTCGTCGGGAAGTCCGACTTCGATTTCTTCCCCAAGGACGTGGCTGAGAAGTACCGCGCCGACGACGAACACATCCTCCAGACCGGGGAGCCTGAAACCTACGAGCAGCAGCACCAGGTGGGGGGCGGCAAGACCTGGGAACAAGTCGTCAAGATCCCTGTGCGGGACGATCACGGCGTGATCACTGGCGTGTTCGCGTCGTTCTGGGACATCACCGCGCGCAAACAATCCGAGGCAGCGCTGAGCGAGAGCGAAGCCAATTTCCGCGTGTTCTTCGAGTCCATGACCGACCTGATCTTCGTCGGCACGCCGGATGGACGGGTGCTGTTCACCAACAGCGCTGTCTCCCGCACGCTGGGCTACACCAGCGAGGAACTCGCCAACATGCCTCTGCTGGCGATGCATCCGGCGGCCAAGCGCCAGGAGGCCGAAGAGATCTTTGGCGCGATGTTCCGGGGCGGGCGCGAGAGTTGCCCGCTGCCGCTGGCACGCAAGGACGGTTGCCTGGTACCGGTGGAGACGCGCGCCTGGTTCGGCAAGTGGAACGGCCAGGACTGCATCTTCGGCATTTCCAAGAACCTGACCAGCGAGCAGGAGGCGCAGCAGCGCTTCGAGCGGCTCTTTCGGAGCAACCCCGCCCTGATGGCCCTCTCCTCCTTGCCGGACCGGAAGTTCTTCGATGTCAACGACGCTTTCTTGAACACGCTCGGCTACACCCGGAGTGAAGTCATCGGCCACAGCGCGTTCGAGCTGGGAATCTTCCCAAACACCAAACACCAGACCGCCCTTGCGGGGCGCTTGCAGGCCGGAGGGCGCGTCACGGATTTAGAACTGGAGGTCCGGCGCAAAGACGGCGGGCTCATTGCGGGCCTCTTCTCGGGCGAAGTCATCAGCAGCCAGGGGCGGCAGTATTTCTTGTCAGTGATGATTGACATAACCGATCGCAAGCGAGCCGAGGCGGAACTACACGAAACGAATTGCGAACTCGAAGCGGCTACCGCCCGTGCCAGCGCGATGGCCGCGCAGGCCCAAATGGCCAGCGCCGCCAAGAGCGAGTTTCTGGCCAACATGAGCCATGAGATTCGCACGCCCATGAACGGTGTCATTGGCATGACCGGTCTGCTGCTGGACACCGAGCTTACCGATATCCAGCGGCGCTATGCGGAGACAGTCCGAGACAGTGGTCAGACGCTGCTACAATTGATCAACGACATCCTGGACTTCTCTAAGATTGAGGCAGGCAAACTGGACCTGGAGATTCTGGACTTCGATCTGCAGAGTCTGCTGGATGACTTTGCTGGCGTCGTGGCCCTCAGAGCCGCCGAGAAAGGAGTCGAGTTCATGTGTGCCAGCGATCCCGAAGTGCCGCGATGGCTTCGAGGCGATCCCGGCCGGCTCCGACAGGTGTTGACCAACCTGGCCGGCAACGCGCTCAAATTCACTCAGAAGGGCGAGGTGGTTGTGCGTGTCTTCCTGGAGTCGAAACCTGCGGGCGATGTTTGCCTGCGGTTCTCGGTCCGGGACACCGGCATCGGCATCCCTGCGGACAAACTGGATCTGCTCTTCGAAAAGTTCACCCAGGTGGACGCCTCGACGACTCGCAAGTACGGCGGCACCGGGCTTGGCTTGGCCATTTCAAAGCAACTGGTGGAATTGATGGGCGGTCGCATCGGGGTCAACAGCCAGGAAGGCGAAGGCTCAGAGTTCTGGTTCAGCGCCCGCCTGTTGACTCAGCCCGAAGGGGAGCGAGAGCCAGCAGTCCCAGCGGACTTGCGCGGGGTGCGTGTTCTGGTGGTGGATGATAACGCCACCAATCGCGAGATCCTCCGCATGCAGTTGGCTTCCAGGGGAATGCTTCCGTCTGAAGCGCCCGATGGACCTTCGGCCTTGAGTTCCCTTTATCAAGCGCTGGACCGGGGAGAGCCTTTCGGTCTGGCAATCCTGGACATGCAAATGCCAGGCATGGACGGCGCGGCGCTGGGCCGAGCTATCCGCGCCGACGCGCGGTTGGACAAGACGGTCCTAGTCATGATGACCTCCCTGGGCCAGCACGGCGCTCCGCCGGAACTCAAGGAGATCGGTTTTGCCGCTTGCCTGTGGAAACCGGTGCGACGGAGTGATTTGTTCGAGTGCTTGGCCACAGCGCTGGCCGGCGGTAACCAAGTGCACCCGTTGAAGCGCACCGATGTGAGGCCATCGCCAACGGCCCGATTTCGCAGCGGGGCCCGCATTCTGCTGGCCGAGGACAATATTACTAATCAACAGGTGGCGGTGGGTATTCTCCGGAAATTCGGCCTAAGGGCGGATGCGGTGGCCGATGGTCAGGAAGTCCTCCGGGCCTTGGCCTCCATTCCCTATGACTTGGTGCTCATGGATGTTCAGATGCCGGGGATGGACGGCTTGGAGGCAACCCGACGAATCCGAGAGCGGGAAAAGACCCGGCCAGTGCAGCTTTTAGCCGCGGGCTCTCGAGGCATTCCCATCATCGCCATGACTGCGCATGCTCTGCCGCGTGACCGGGAGCAGTGTCTGGAGGCCGGCATGAACGATTACGTTACCAAGCCGGTGGATCCACAGGCCCTGGCTATCGCGCTTGCCAAATGGCTGCCCGACGCCCCATCCAGCGTCTTGGTCGAATCATCGGCTTCCCGGTTGGTTCCGGATGCTTCAGCAGCCGAAATTCCGGAAGTGCCTGCGATTGTGGTCTTTGACCGGGCCTCATTTTTGGCTCGGATGATGGATGACGAAAGCCTACTGCACGAAGTCCAGGAGGGCTTTCTGAATGACATCCCCGGGCAAATCGAGACGCTCCAGGGTCTTGTAGGTCGAGGGGAAACGAAACTGGCAGGAGCACAGGCGCACAAGATCAAGGGCGCGGCGGCCCACGTAGGCGGTGAGGCCCTGCGCGCGGTCGCCACCGCCATGGAAATGGCGGGCGAGCAAGGCGACCAGACCAAACTGGAGCAGCTCATGCCTGAGGTTCCAAGGCAATTCCAATGTCTAAAAGCAGCGATGGAGGTATGACATGTCGTCGTTATGATGCCAACCATCGAGGGATAGAACCTGGCTGAGTAATTGAAAGCCGCAGCCAATTCCACAATTCACCTGCCTGGAAACCGCTACAATCGTGCACCGGACCGTCCTGGGAGGCTCGCCGGAGTCTCGCCGTAGTACCATCGATCCAGATCGAGGGTACTACGGCGATACTCCGGCGAGGCTCCGGTGATGAGCGGGCGTTAGGAGGACGCTGCTCCACCGGGAACCGCGAAAGGCTCCTCCGGAGTGCCCCCGGACAAACATCATCCGCGCGGGTGGAAGGTAGGAGAGACCGAGGTGGATGTATGCGGGGAAAGTACAGCGATCGCAGTAGGTTACAAGCTAAGCCGACTGCGGCTCGCCGGTGCCGTTTCCCGACCACGGCCAATCGGCGCCCGAAGGCGTCGTGGAACAGGGTGGTTTAGCGAAGAGATAGATTGCAATTGAATGAGTTGCGGCGAAGACTGTAGGCGCTTGTGAGCCTCTGCTAGTCAACTTATGACAATCAATGTGCTAGGTGAGCCGCGGTTCACCTCTCCAATCCGACGTACGGTCAACGACGACCTCCGCATCCCCGAGCACATCGTGCAGGACGGGCAGTCGCCGGGACCGGCTGGGACCTTGTTTGAGCTGGCTGGCCCGCGCGCAAAGTTGTTCTTCGATCCCAAACGGACACGCGCCGGCATCGTCACCTGCGGGGGGCTGTGCCCCGGCTTAAACGACGTCATCCGATCCCTCTTCCTTGAACTGCATCACGCTTACGGAGTGGAGGAGGTGCTGGGCTTCCGGGGGGGGTATCAGGGCCTCGATCCCGATCGGGGCGGAGAGCCGACCGTGCTGACGAAGGAATTCGTGGACAACATCCACAAGGAGAGTGGGACGGTGCTCGGAACTTCGCGGGGGCCAGTGGATTTCTCCCGGGCGGTGGACAACCT
>Ga0118677_10007115_pt1 | contig 18629 bp, 20 predicted proteins | sample AliMusrvi5mmetaG_FD_86154 | JGI IMG/M metagenome (GOLD analysis project Ga0118677, IMG submission 86154) | reverse complement strand
GGCAAGGGGCTGGAGTCTCCTGAGTCCTTCAAGAGCTGCAGTCACGGCGCAGGACGCGCTATGGGCCGCAGGGCGGCTATAAAGGCCATTGAGGAGTCGGACGTCCTTGAAGAGATGAAAGCGGCTGATATCGGCCTCTATGTGTCAAATAGCAAGGGTGTAGCTGCGGAGAGTCGCCAGTCCTATCACGACATCGATGTGGTCATGGCCAACCAGAGCGACCTCGTGGAAATCATGACTAAGCTGCGTCCCTTGGCAGTCATCAAGGACGTGAAATAAGGAGAAACCCCTTTAGGGGGTTTCTCTTTTCACCCAAAGCACAGTTTCAAAGCCCAAAGCACGCTTAACAAAGAAAAACAGGAAACCTCCCCCAAATACGTTCTCCGGTGTGCTACGCTACAGGGAACCAATTAAAAAGAAAATAAGCCTGTTTGAGCCTAGAAATATTAAGAACATGTTAAGACACTCCAAAATCGTGGCGAAAAAGCGGTCGAACCGGTATAAGTTCTTAAAAGGGCATAAGGGTGAAGGTAGAAAAGTGGAATTATATTTCACACACCAAAAATAAATCCCGCTCTTCTTTAATTCTTCCAACCAGTTATCTACAGAATGGGGTTACCTTGCTCTACAACGACGCAACCTACGTTTTAGTGAATACCCCAGAAAAACTGGACAAGCTTATCGAGGCGATGCAGACGGCCAAGGTCCGGGCTATTGACGTAGAGACCAGTGGGCTGTCCGTTCTGGAGGACTTCATTACTGGAATCTCTGTATCGTGGCAAGAGGGTACCGGTTACTACATCCCCATTGGTCACACTCTTGGCGTAAACCTCCCACGGGAGGAAACCATAGAAAAACTACGCCCTTCTTTTGAAGACACAAAAATAACCAATATCGCACATGGTAAGAAGTTCGATGGTGCCATGTTGGCAGCACTTAACTTTGACGTTGAATGGGCGAAAACAAATCCTGATTATGCAACAGACTTGTGGCTGACCGCGTATAGTAAAGAACTTGGAATAGAGTCAGACCTGCATAATGATGCAGCATCTTGTTTTAAACGCTGTGGGCTAGAAGTCACCTTCCAGTATGACACCATGATTATGGCGTATCTTACTGGTAGCTATACGCGTATCGGGACTGGCCGCTCTACCGCTTCCCTGAAGAAAATCGTCAAGCTGGAACTCGGTATCGACATGGTTTTCATTGAGGAACTGTTCCGGGTTGCCTCTGGGGCTAAAAAGAAGGTGCGCATTGAGTTTGAAAAGCTGGACCCGGATGAGGCTATTCCGCTGCGGGAGGACCTTGGCAGTTTGAAGAAGGGGACTGTGGTAAAGCCTTATGAGTACGCCTGCGCGGACTCGGACATGACCCTGCGTCTTTTTAATCGTATTTTGCCTCGCGTAAAAGACTTGTTCCTGCTCAAGGTGGACCTTGGTGTTCTTCCTATGACCAAGCTGATGGAGCTGAACGGCATCTACGCTAACGTGGAAAAGATGAATGCTACTTATAAGCGCCTTACAAACGAGGCTGCCAAGGTAAAGGCTTTGGTTTTTCGTGATGTCGGGGAGGCCTTGGGTTCTGTCGTTGACTTTGACCTTGGCAGTCCTACACAGGTAGGAAAAGTTCTTTTCGAGGAGCTTAAGTACCCGGTTATTGAGAGGTCGGAAAAGACTGGTAAGGCTTTGACCAACGCTAAAGTTCTGGACGTGATGGGGAAGGACTTCCCGCTGGTGGCTAACATCCTTACGTGGAGAAGCTTACGGAAGAACGCGGAGGACTTTTTCAAAGGGATGCAGGATTACATTAGTTCTGTAGATAGTCGTATTCACTGTTCTTACGCTACAGCACACGTAAATGGCGGGAGGTTCGCCTCTGAGAATCCCAACATGCAGAACCAGCCTCGCTTGACAGAATGGAAAGTCTTCGACAAAGAACTTCCTGATGAGGAGGGTACTAAGCGCTCCCCGGAAGGCTATAAGTGCTACGAAATCAAGTCTAACCTGCGGCGCTGCTACGAGGCTATTCCTGACTACTATATGTTGGAGGGGGACTACTCTCAGATTGAGTATCGCGTCTTCGCAGGGCGCTCACAGGCGCGGGCTCTGCTTAACGCCTATCGTGATAACGCCGACCTGCATACGCGTAACGCTTCCATGATTTTCGGTATACCAGAAAGCGAAGTCACGAAGGCCCTGAGAACTGAGGCGAAGACGTATTCGTTTGGCATTATGTATGGCATGGGGGCTAACGGAATCGCGTTGCGCACTGGGCGTAGTAAAGAAGAGTGCCAGAGATTGTACAACCGTTATTTCGAAGCCATCCCTGAGGGTAAACAACATATCCAAGATGTTATCGACACTGCCCGTAGAAACGGTTTTGTGACCACACATTTTGGCAGGAAAGTGGTTATTCCGGAGCTTTCCAGCCCTATACGGAGTGTGCGTTTTAGAGGTGAGCGGGAAGCCTTCAACGGAACAATCCAAGGCTGCCAAAAGTTTGATACCCGTATAGTAACTCTTGAAGACGGACTTGTCTCTATAGGTGATTTGGTAACGCGCTATCGTGGCCCTGTAGACGGTCTTCAGGAGGGGCAGGGTGTTACAGCAACTGTCTGGAACGGCGAGGCTTACGTTCCTTGTCAGGTTGTGTATTCAGGTAAGAAGCAACTTGTTAACGTGACATTTCAAGATGGTTCTGTCACAGGGGTGTCCCCGCAGCATAAGTTTCTTCGGGAAGACACACAGCGTAATCAGCACTGGCGGGAATCCAAGGACCTTGTTGACACAACTACAAACAATCCCGACCGGGTTTGTTTGACCCAGCCTGTACGGAATCACCCTTCAGGCGGCTTCACGGACACGCAGGAGATGTTTTCAGAGTTAGTGCGGGGGACGGCCTCTAACTCTAACAACTATGACGCGAACGACGTTTTTTCTAAGCTGACACCTTTTGAGTTTGGTTGTCTTCTAGGGAGACTTTCTACGGACGGTTCTGTAGAGGAACGTGAGGATGGAGGTTCTTGTGTTGTGTGGCTGGTTGCAGAACATGAGTTGCCTGTTCTCTCTTACCTAAAAGGGATTCTTGATAAGTTGGGTTGGTCTTACACTGAAAAAGAACGTCCTCTTCGTGCAGGCAGGACACAGCGTTTGTATCAGTTAAGCGTGTTCTCAAAAAGCTTGGTTACGCAATTGAAGGTTGCGCAAGTTAAGCACCACGTTCCTCCTCAGGTATCTTGTAATATCGAAGCCCTGCGTGGTTACCTAAGAGGTTTTGTTGATGGCGATGGTGGTGTGGTTAATAAGCAAGTGGTGGTTACTTTCGGACGTAATGAAAAGGATGACTTTGAGGATAAACAAGAGTGGGCGCAGGAGATTCAGGCTGCTCTAAAGGTATTTGGCTTGAGCACTTATCTGAAAGTGTGGGAGCGCTCGATTCGTGTACATGTTTCTAGCTGTTACAATAAAAACTTTTTGCAGGAGATTGGTTTTATAAACCCCGAAAAGACGGAGAAGCTAAAACTCTATGTGGAAAAGAGTAAGCCTGCCCGTCATGTTATTGGAGTTAAGCGGATTGAAATAACAGACCAGTTTGTTCCTATGTTTGATGTGGTGAATGTTCCCGGTGAGCAGTACATGATGAACGGTCTTATTACGCATAACACTGCAGCTGACATTCTTCGTATTGGGATGAATCGTTTGACAAAGAAGCTTATCGCTCAGTACGGCCCGCGTTTCAATGACAAGGTTAAGCCTGTTCTGACTACGCACGACTCCCTTGCCTTCATGGTGCATCGCAGCATCCACCCGGACGCGGTAATAAAGCTTATAGAAGAAGCCTGCGAGGTGGAAATCAAGGACTTTCCGCATATCGCCATGGAGTTTGCTGTGGGAAAGAACTACGGTGAAATGGTCGATTGGGAAAAGCTGCGCTCTACCTTTGACCCTAACGACGTGAATCTTGGCGTCGGTTCAGATACCGTTACTCTGGATGAGAATATCGAATATATGGAAGAGCACCCCGAAGGAAAGCGGGAGATTTCGTCGGCTGGGTTTCGCCATGTGGCGGATGTTCTGCCGGTGTCTTCCTCCATCGAAGATTTTGAGGCACCTGTAGTTCCTTCTGTTATCACTAAGGAAGAAACTGTTGTCACTGAAGAAACTCCTGTTGAGGTGCAAAGCTACTCTATTGTACTGAATGAAGAACTTACCATGCCCCAAGCAACTGAACTGAAAGATTTGTTGGTGCGGCATCCCGGAAAGAACACAATCACTCTTCTCTGGGATGGAGGAGAGATTCCTATGATAGGGTTCCCTACTTCGCTAGGAAAGCAAGAGGAAGCTCTTTTCCAATCTATCTTCAGGTGCCACTTGGTGCAGACGACAGTGAGCCTCCGTGCATTAACCATGGGAATAAAACTCTAGATTACTGTTGTAAAACGTCTTCAACCGGTATAACTATCACACACTACATTTTTGGAAATGTAATCAAGTGCTTAAAGTGTGGTACAGTATATATAGTTTAGTAGAGTAGAAAGGGTGATGTAACTGATGGCGAATCCAAGTTTCGTAGCAGAAGAGATTCCGCACGGTCGTAGTGGTTCTACGGCAAAGGGGCAGGGCGTCTGGCAGACTCTTGTAAAGGATTTTATGGATTCCGGGTTGTCTAGCGCCAAGGTTAACGTCGGAGACCGTGACTATAAGCAGGCTTACGCCTCGATTGCTCACGCTGTCAAGGTTCTAGGTCTGCGCGATGTGGTGCGCGCTGTACGTCGTAATTCGGTAGAAAGCGTTTATTTGCAGCTTATCCCTGCAAGTAGTTTGGAGCCGCACAACGGAAACGGGAAGAGTTTTGTAGCAGGAGACCCACCTGCTACAAGACAAGGGGTCTGATATGTGCGACCCGCTGGGCGCTACTCCTTACGAGGAACTTAACGGTTCCCCAATCACGGTGTATGACGAACTGTTGGAGGCGCGTAACCGCATCGCCTCTCTGGAGGCCGAGGTGAAGCAGACAGAAGACTACTGTAGCGAGATAGCCGTCGCGCTCGAAAACGAACTGGCGTGGAGACTGGCAGCCGAGAAGGAACGCGATGAGCGACTGACGCTTGAGGAGTCGTCCACCATCGCCGCCAAGTACGATGCCGAACGCAAGCGTGCCGAGGCAGCCGAGGTCGAGGTGGAGCGGATGCCGAAGATAAGGCTGGTGTCGAAGCTGGACTTAATTCATCAGGTCGCCGCGCTGGAGGCCGAGCTTGCGGAGGCGCGGGCCACGTACCGACAGCACTACGTCGATTGGGAGACCGCTGCAGTGAAGGCAGAAGCGCTGCTGGTCAGTCAGATGGAGGCCAATTTCGCCGCGCTGGAGGCCGAGGTGGAGCGGCTCAAGTCTTTCGAGATCTACGAGGTCTTCACCGCCGCCGACGGCGAACCGGCGACTCGTCCAGTGAACTGGCCCGAGAAGGTGGCGGAACTTGAGGCGTTCAAGCGCGACGTCTGTCGCCGCGCCTCTCAGGACCAGCACGGCTGGTCTGCATGGGTGGCAGGCTGGCAGCGACGGGAGGACTCATGATCGACGCCCACATCCACTGCGCCGAGTGCTTCCGCGAGATCGCCACGCAGCTCAAGGTGGCTGGCGGCAAGACCAAGGACCGCGAGATCAAGATGGGCGTGCAGATGACCCTCGGCATGACGCCTCAGGGCCCGCAGGCCGTCCAGCGCGGCGTCCCGATCTGCGATGACTGCTGGGACAAGATCGAGAAGCAGGAGCAGGCCGCGCGAGCCGCGAGCAAGCTCATCGTGCCGACGCTCAGAGGCGTGCCGCAATGATGTGGGCGATCGCCTTCACCGTTGGCATCACGACCATCCTGGTTGTGTTGCTCACGATCGTCGTCACCTTCTCCCTGGCAAGGATGGCAGGAAAGCCGACTCCACCCGTGACGCATCCCGTGGGACTGGACGACGACAGCGTAGAGCCGAGCGATTGCCACGCCGACGACGCCTTCCGCGCAGGCTACCGAGCGGGGTTCATGGCGCGCGACAAGGGCCCAGATGCCTGAGCGCCTCTCCATCGTGCTGCCGCCGGCACCGAGCGTGAACGCGATCTACACGCCTCGGCGCCGCGGCGGCATTGGCTACACCGCCCTGGCGAGCAAGTGGAAGAAGATGGCGCGGAACATGTGCATCGTCCAGGCCTACCAGCAGGGCTGGGAGCCGCTCGACACTTGGACCCGCGTCGTCTTCCGCCCGTACTTCCCAAACCACATGGTGCGCGACGTGACGAACCTGCACAAGATCGTCTGCGACGTGCTCACGACTGTCGCCTATACCGACGACCGCTGGGCGCTCTCGCACGACGAGATCCCGGAGATCGACCAGGCGCATCCGCGGCTCGAGATCGACGTATACCTCGAGCCTCTCGGTCATGTCTGAGTCACCGCCCGATATCCTCACCGTGAAGGAGGCCGCGGAGCTGCTCCGCTGCCCCGAGCAGACTGTGGTGCGCGGCCTGAACGCCGGCGTGGTACCGGGGAGCAAGATTCTCGGCAGGTTCCGAGCAGACGTGCTGGAGGCCTTCCTAGAGAGCCTGACGTGCGAGATGACCGTGGCCAGGGACGGCATCATGGAGCTCTGTGGGCGACCACGGTCACAACTCGTATGGGTCTCCGATTCGGCCTTCCTGGTTCTCTGCAGTGAGCATCGTCTTGCGCTTGCCAAGACGGTCGACATGGCGAGCGGTCCGGACACGCGGCCGACGTTCATCTACGTCATCCGCAGAGGCCGTGACGTGAAGATCGGGTTCAGTCGGGACCCGGAGACTCGGGTGAGGAAGCTGAAGGCCACTGAGGTAATCGCTATCGTCCCCGGGACGATGGACCAGGAGCGTCGACTGCACTTCCTCTGCCGGGGAGAACGCATCGAAGGCGAGTGGTTCCACGACCGCGGAATCGCAGCGCGTGTTGCGAAGGGCGCACCCACCGCGAAGAATGCTACGGACCTCCTGAAGGCGGCCAGAACCAAGCTCAGGAAGATCAATACGTGAGCACGGAACAGGACCAGGGTCAATCACACGCCCTGGATCCAAAGGGAGCGGCGCGCTACCTCTGCCTGGGCCTCTCGAAGGTGATGCAACTATCTCACGCTGGAGTCATCCCCTGTCGGAACATCAACCCCGGAGGCGAGAGAGCGGTCTTCAGGTACTCAGTGGCCGCCCTTGATGAGTGGCTCGCGGGCGACGGACCGACGCAGCCCAAGGTGCTCCCGGGTGGTCCCCCTGTTCAACGCAAAGCACGTGTTGGACGGTGAAAGTGAGGCTAGATGCGTCTGTGCTGCGCGCCGCGTGCCCAAAACTGCCGCTTACAAGGCGGCTGCTCTGCCAACTGAGCTACGCCGGCTTAGTCTCGGATTGCGCCCTTCAGGTCAACCACATCGGCCTCCCGGGTGCTCCCGAGCTGCTCCGGGGTCACGTCGAAGGCAGCGTCGACCATCTCAGTGCGCCGTTCACGCATCCGCTCCGTGACGTGCAGGTAGACGTCCGTGGTGGTCGCCGCCCTCGTGTGCCCGAGAGCGTCCTGCAGACTCTTCACGTCCATGCCGCCCTCAAGGAGCGCGGTCGCGAACGAGTGCCGCAGGTCGTGGAAGCGTACCCCATCGAGTCCGAGCGCGTCGGCCTTCTCGCGCCAGGACTTCGTGACCTCGTCGGGATGCACGTCGCCGACAACGCAGGCGTCGGGCGGGCAGACCTTGTCGCGCTTGGCCTCCGTCAAGGCGGCGATCGCGAACGCCGGCAGACCGACAGTGCGTTCTCGCCCGGTCTTCGTCTTCTTCCGCGTAACGCCCTTCTGCGGGACGTAGGAGAGCGAGGCAGCGACGCGCGCCGTCCCGGCCTTGAGGTCAAGGTCGCGCCAGCGAAGCGCGCAGATCTCTCCGCGGCGCATGCCCGTTGCGCAGCCGAGCATGACGACCAGCTCCAGGTCCGTCCCTGCCACTGCCTCAAGCAGGCCGCGCATCTGACGCGCGCTCAGCGTCTTCATCTCGGGACGTTGTCCACGGGGAGGCTTGGATGCGGAGAGGTCACACACGTTGCGCGCGGCGAGTTCGTTCTCGACCGCCCACTTCAGCGCCGCATGGATCGTGCGATAGTGCCAGTGGATCGTGGCGTCCGAGAGTCCGTCTTCGCGGCGCAGCACGTAGTAGTCCTGCATGTCTGCCGGGCGCAGGTCGACGACGCGGAAGCGCTCGAAGGCAGGCACGAAGTGCGTCTCGACCAGGCAGTCGTAGGTGTAGCGCGTCTTGGGCGCCAGGCCAGTGTGCGTGTCCAGCCAACTGCGGAAGACATCGGTGAGCATGACGCGCGCCGGCGGGACGAAGCCGGTCTCTGCCTGTCGCTCGAGTTCTTTCAGCGCAGCCTTCACCTTGGGCGGAGGTTTCTCCTGGTCGCGTTCCGTGGTGCACACGACGCGCGTCTCACGCTTTGCGGAGCGACCGTACCCAACCCTGACGACCACGCGCCAGGACACGGAGCCGTCACTCCTGCGCCGCTTCTCGATGTGGCCCGCCGCCATGGGCGCATCATACCCGACCGCGATCACGTGCCGCAGACCTGTGAGTGTGCCCCACTAGCGTTGGGGCATGGGCAGCGATTCTCGAATGTGCGTGCACTGTGGCAGACCCTTGACCGGCAGGCAGAGCAAGTACTGTTCGCGACTCTGCCACAATCAGGATTCCCACGATCCTGCCCAGCGCCGGGCGCGATACGAGAACAGTCGCGAGAGGCGCACGTGTGAGGTCTGCGGCAAGGGATACAAGGTTACCTACTCAGAGCAACGAACGTGCGGACGCAGGTGTGGAGCGGTCCTTCGATCGGCGCACCTTGGAACTCCCTACCAGTCGTTCTTGGAATGGCGCACCTGCCCACTCTGTGCCGAGGACTACTGCTGCCGCCCGGGAGCATCGAGGAAACACTGCGGAAGACACGACTCGACCGACCTAGCCTCCTTTGCGTTCCACCTGGAGAAGATCGATCACCCGTATTCATCTTGCCCGCAGTGTGGCAAGAGGAAGGAGCGCCACCGCATCCGCTGCGACGCCTGCATAAAGGCGAACGCGAAGGCGTCTCACGCTCGCCGTGGTCGCGACAAAGGCAACTACCGTAAGAGGGCACGGTACTATGGCGTGCCGTATGAACCGATCTCGCGCATCCAGGTGCTCGAACGAGACAACTGGCGTTGCCACATCTGCGGTCGCAAGACGTTGCGCAGCGCGCGTTCATGGCATCCCCGTGCGGCTACCCTCGACCACCTCATCCCCATGGCGAAGGGCGGGCCGCACCTGTACGCCAACGTGGCTTGCGCATGCCACCTGTGCAACTCCGTCAAGGGAGATCGGGCGATGGACGACCAGTTGTTACTACTAGGCCGGTAGGGGGTTCAATCTTCAGGCTCGCATGCGTCGAACCCTGCCGCCCTGTCTGCGTGCGTTTGCCCGAAATTGGGGAGTCGGGGTTTGACGGTTCGGGACACGCATGGGGCTCCGTGACACGCATCCCAAGATGGATTCATGGACCTCCCCGTCAACCGATGCCCGATCTGCGATGCCGACATCACGCAGCATCCGACCGGGCAGCGCCGGATCTATTGCTCGAACCGCTGCCGCCAGGCGGCGAAGCGCGAGCGCCATGGCGTCTGCGCGGTCCCGCTTGAGGGAGAGGTAGAGGGACCGGAGCCGGTCGAAGCCTTCCTGGTCGGCAAGTCGGCGCCGACCGATGACCAGGTGCTCGCGGCCGTCCACGAACAGATCCTCCTGATCGTCACCTGGCGCCGTCTTGGCCATGAGGCGCGCCGGCAGTTCGCCTGGCGCTGCGCCGGCATGGCGGAGGCGGTCGACGCAGCTCTTACCAAGTATTTCAAGGAGTCAACGTGACCCGCGGTCGCAAGCCGGACCCGGGGCGCGCCAAGCGCGGCACCGGCAATCGCCCGCAGGTCGGCAAGGCGACGACGCGCATCGTGCCGCAGGACGCGACGCCGGCCGTCGCCACCGCGATCGCGGCAGAGCTGCCCGAGGGCCTGCCGCGCGAGATGTTCCTGCGCGCCACCGCCGAGCTCGCCGGGCGCCTGAACGATACGGACTTTGAGGCCCTGCGCATGATGGCCTGGTCGGTCTATCGCCACCAGCAGGCGCAGGAGCACGTCGAGCGCGAGGGCATGGTCGTGGAGACGCCCTTCGGGCCCAAGGTGAACCCGATGCTCAAGGTCGCCCGCGACGAGGCGCAGCTCTATCTGAAGATCGCCGACCAGTACGCGCTCACCTTCGTCGCCCGCCTGCGCGCCGGCCTGCTGCAGCTCGCCGGCAAGAGTCTCATGAAGGACCTACACTCGGGCATCGCCGAGGCGATCGTCGCGCGGATCACTGACGGCAAGTGAGAGCGAGCGACCTCCGAGACACCATCCTCGAGGCGGCCGGCGACCGCCTGACTGCCGCGCAAGTCGGCCCGATGCTGGTCGACGCCTTCTTTTCCACGCAGCTGCGCCTGGTCGACGACCGCTGGGCCGGCGACCCGTTCATCCTGCCGCCCTACGCCGCCACGAACATCGTCGAGCCGATCTACGGCACGCTGGACCGCTACGGGCGGCGGAAGTACACGGAGGCGCTGATCGGCCTGCCGAGGAAACACGCCAAGTCGACCATCACCGCCGGCGCCGGTCTCTTCCACTTCTTCATGGAGCCAGTTGTCGGCCAGGAGATCGTCGTGCTGGCGTTCGACGAGGACCAGGCGCGGCTGATCCTCAACTTCGCCAGGGGCATGATCGACCAGAACCCGCTGCTCAAGGAGCTGGTCGGCGGCAAGACCTACAAGAACGTGATCGAGATCCCGGAGATCGGGGCGAAGTTCTACGTGATCCCGAACAAGTCGGCGGCCGGGCAGGCGATCCACCCGCGCATCGTGATCTGCGACGAGCCCCATACCTATCCGAACATGGACGTCGTCAACGCCTTGCGCTCCGGCATGGGCGGGCGCGAAGAGCCGCTGCTCATCGGGATCACGACCGCGGGGCGCACGCGCATGGGGCCGCTGTGGGACTGGATCAAGGCCATCCGCAAGGACCCGCGCGGCTACCTCTACTGGCAGGGCGCGAAGGACTCCGACGACGCCGCCGACCCGAAGGTCTGGCGGCGCACGAACATCGCGCCCTGGATCACCATGGAGTACCTCAAAGACGAGTACCGGCGCCTGACGCGCGCCGAGTTCGAGCAGTATCACCTCAACCGCTTCCCGACGACGAACGACGCGGCGCGCGCCTTCCGCTGGCAGGAGTGGAAGCGCTGCCAGCGCCACCCGATCGTGGACGCGGAAGAGCCCTGCGTGATCACCGTGGACGGCGCCAATAAAGGCGACTGCTTCGCGATCATCGTCGACCGCCGCGACGCGGCCGGTGATCACCACATGGAGTCCTACATCTTCGACGAGCCGCCGCCCGACACGGGCTACTACGATCTCACCGAGATCGAGGAGTTCATCGCCTCGCTGTGGCAGACGCGCAACGTCACCCGCGTCGCCCTCGACCCCAACCGCCTGCTGCTCCTCATGCAGCGCCTCGAGCGCGACCATGGGATCCCGGTGGAGGAGTTCGGGCAGACAAACACGCGCATGTGCCCGGCCTCGGCGACGCTGCGCGAGCTCGTGCGCACCGGGCGGATCCGCGCCGGGCGCGGCACGGTGATCAAGGAACACATCCTCAACGCGATCGAGCTGCCCAGGGAGCCGATCGGCTGGCGCATCGGGCGCGGCGCCAAGGCGGAGAAGATCGACGGCGCGATCGCGGCGGCCATGGCGGTCTACATCGCCGAGGCCGAGTCGGACGGCGCTCCCAGCTTCGCGAAGACGGGAGGCGTCTGGTCCGTGCCCCTCGGGTGACCGCCAAGTCACGATGGGATTCGGGATCCCTGCGGCCACAGAAAGGCAGCCCGTGAGACTGAATCCGTTCGGCGCCCTGCGCGACGCCCGAGAGAAGCGCGCGCAGGACGCGGTCGATGCACTGGCGCAGGCCTTCTTCTACGGCGGGAATGTATCGGCAACGGGTGTCCGGGTCACGCCCGAGACGGCGCTCGCTTCTGTCGCCGTCGCCGCCTGCATCGAAGTCCGCGCCGAGACTTTCTCGTCGCTGCCCGGCGGCGTCTTCCGCAAGGAGGACCGCAAGCGCATCCCGCTACCCGATCATCCTGTCGCCAAGCTCCTGTTCGATCGCCCCAACGACCTCATGACCTCGCTGGAGATGTGGCGCTGGAAGCAGCTGCGCGAGGACATCACCGGCAACTCCTATCTGCGCATCGTGTGGAACGGCGGTCAGGCAGCGGAGCTCTGGCCACTGTACGGCGAGAAGCCGCAGATCAAGACTCAGGGCGGCAAGGTCACCTACGCCTACCGCGGCGACGACTTCACCAAGGCTGACTCCTACCCCGCGAGCGCGATCCTGCACTTCAAGGGCCCGTTCGTCAGCACAAGCCCCTATGAGGCGCGCTCGCCGATCGACCTCGTGAAGGAGTCCATCGGTCTCTCGATCGCCAGCGAGCAGTTCTTCGGCCGCTTCCTCAACAACGGCAACCACTTCCCGAGCTACCTCGAGACCGACTCGTCGCTCACGAAGAAGGACGCTGACGCGATCACGGAGCAGCTCGGCAGCACCGCCGGCATCTTCGCCGCCGGGCAGATGCGCATCTTCGACCGCGGACTGAAGCTCAAGCAGAACGCCATGAGCCTCAAGGACGCCGATCTCACGGCGCAGATGCGCTGGTACCTCGAGCAGATCTGCCGACTCTACCGCGTGCCGCTGCCGATCGTGCAGGACTGGACGCACGGCACCTACACGAACTCTGAGCAGGCCGGGCTCTGGCTCGGCCAGCACGTGGCGACGCCGATCTGCCGCAACACCGAGGCCGCCTCGCGCAAGCTCTTCATTCCGGGGGAGGAGGCGCTCTACACGAAGTTCAATGTGGACGCCGCCCTGCGCGGCGACTACCAGACCAGGACCGCCGGCTACTCCGTGCTGATCAACTGCGGCGTGATGAGCCCGAACGAGGCGCGCGCGCTCGAGGACATGGACCCGTTCGACGGCGGCGACGAGCACCGCCTGCCGCTGAACACAGCCCCAGCCGGGGCACCGCTCGCCGCCGAACCGCCGGCGCCGGCGAAGAACACGGTGAAGGCCGAGGAGGTCATCACTGCCCCGGACGCCACGATCACCCCGCGCGACGCCGCACACCTCGCGCCGCTCGTCGCGGACGCCGTAGCGCGCATCCGCAAGCGCGTCGACCAGGACCGCGCTTCGCAGCGTGACGAAGCTCGCACACTGGAGTTCGCAGACAGAGTGCTCGCGCCGCTGGCCGAGGCACACGCTCTCGCGGGCGTGCCCTTCGACCGAGAGGACATCGAAAAGGAGTGCGGACTGTGAGCGATTACGAGGTCAGGACCGTATCGGACGCCGAGCTGCGCTTCCTCGTCGATGAAGGCAGGCCGCGCATCGACGGCCGCGCGATCGTCTACAACGTCTGGTCGCTTGACCTGGGCGGCTTCCGCGAGCGCATGATGCCCGGCAGCGCCGTCCTCGACTCCGATCTCGTGGCGCTCTTCGACCACGATTCGAGCATGGTCCTCGGGCGCACGTCCGCCGGCACGATGCAGGCCGCTCCAGACAGCGACGGGATCCTCTTCACCACCTACCCGCCCGACACGCAGTGGGCGCGCGACCTGCGCGTCTCCATGGACCGCGGCGACATCAAGGGCTGCTCCTACCGCATGCAGGTCACCGACGACCTCTGGTACGTCGAGGAGGGCACCGTATGCCGCGACGTCATCTCCTCCCAGGTCTCGGAACTGACCGTGACCAGCATGCCGGCCTACCCGCAGACGAAAGCCGTAGCGCGGTGCGCGGTGCAGATCGCCAAGGTGCTCGGCGCCGAGAAGCGCGCCGGCCGCGTGCTCAGTGAAGCGAACGAGCAGGTCCTCAAAGACGCCGTCGAGATGATCGAGACGGCGTCCGAAAACATCGAGTCGGTCATCGTCCAGGTGGACCCCGCCTACGTCGACGATGACGACGAAGACACCACAGATGGTCCCGATGCGGAGGACGCGGCGTCCGATGCATCTTCACGTTCGACGGGCGCGGCGCCCGGACTCAGCAAGAGTGGCTACGTGCCACGGTTCGGCTTCGTGCCGAGGAAGGAGCGCTAGTCATGGACTATCGCGTCCTGGACAGGAAGGCCGAAGAGCTGCGCACCGCCGGTGCCGAGCTCGCGGCCAAGGGTGAGGGCGTCACGCCGGAAGAGCGCGACACCCTCATGAAGATCACGGGCGAGCTCAACCAGCTCGACGAGCTGCGCGTGCAGGCCCGTGACGACGAGATCGAGGAAGCCCGCCGGATCGCCGAGCACGGCGCCACCATCGGCGGCGGCGAGACCCCCGAGGATGCCGCCGGCAAGGCCTTCCGCTCGTGGATCAAGAGCGGCACCGAGGACCGTACGGCGCTCGTGGCCGGTACCGATGGCAACGGCGGCTACATCGTTCCGGAGCCGACGCACGGTCCCCTCATCGAGAAGTACCGCAAGGTGTCCCCGCTGCTCAACGAGTGCGCCTTCTTCAGCCTCAACGGTGACACGACCATGTTCCTGCCGCGCAAGCTCACGCACGGCGTGGTCGCGAACGCCACCGAGACCGGAGCGCGCTCGGAGCAGACCGAGCCGACGTTCTCGAACATCTCCCTGGTCGCCTACGACTACTACAGCGACCAGCGCGCAACGCAGCAGTTCCTCGACTCGGCCGATGGCGCCGAGGACATGATGATGAACTGGATCTACGAGGACTTCGCCGAGACCTTCAACGCCGACATCGCGGTCGGCAGCGGCTCGGGCAAGGCCAAGGGGATCTACGACTACAGCGGCACGCACTACACGCGCCTGCTGTCCGGCACCTCGAACGCGCTCAACAACACCTGCTGGGCGACGACCATGTTCAGCCTGCCGCAGAAGTACCGCCCGAACGCCAAGTGGTACATGAGCCCGGCGACCCTGGCTGTGGCCATGGCCTACGCCCTCCCGGCCTCGGCCAACTGGCCGCTCGTCGAGACGCGCCCGGACGGCTTCTACATCTACGGCAAGAAGGTCGTGGAAGTCGACGACGCTCCCGCGATCGGAGACGGCCTGTATCCCGTGGCCTTCGGTGACCTCTCCAAGGGCTACGCGGTGGGCGTCCACAAGGCCGTCAGCATCCTCAGGGATCCCTACACGGCGACCCCCAATGTGCGGTTCTATTCCATCGCACGCATGGGCGGCCTGCCCTGGGATCCGGACGCGGTCGTGCTCCTCAAGAGCGACGACGCCTGATCAACCTCCTGAGCCCCGGGGCCGAACGCCGGCCCCGGGGCGACCTCTGAAAGGAGGCGACATGCTCTCGGATCTCCAAGTCTCCACCGCTCTCGACTACGTCAGCGGCACCGCCGTGCGCTACGGCGCCGTGATCGACACCGCCGACTGCGAGGGCGTCATCATGATCGTGAAGCTCGCGGCCGTCGCCACTGGCGGCGCCAACAGCATCAAGGCCCAGCAGGCCACCACTTTGGCCTTCAGCACGCCCCACGACATCACCGGTTCGGCGATCACCATCGCCGACGACGATGACAATCAGATTTTCATGCTCGACGTCCGCTCCCCGGTGGAGCGTTACGTGCGCCTCGCCGTGGTCAAGGACACGTCGAACGCCTGCGCCGAGTCCGCGATCTACGTGAAGTACGGACTCAAGAACAAGCCCTCAGCCGACGTCGCCGACCTCGTGACCAGCGAGGACCACTACAGCAACGTCACTGGCACGGCCTGACATGATCATCGTCACCACAGACGCCTGCGTGCAGGTTGGCAACGATCCGGTCGTCACCTACCGCCACAAGCGCGGCGAGAGGCTGGAGCTGCCGTCCGACGTCGAGGCCCTCTTCATCACCCACGGCTACGCGGTCCCGGTCGCCAAGGCCGAGCGGGCCGTGAAGCCGCGGGGCGAGCGCGCCACGAAGAGCAAGTAGCGTGGAGCGCATCAAGCAGACTGCGGCCGGCACCTACACGCTGGCCGTCTCGACGCTCGACGACTCCGGGGCCGTCCCCACGGTCACTGCCCCCGCGGTCGTCGTGACCGACGGCGCCGGCGTCGCCCTCACGGGTCTGCCGGCGCCGTCGGTGTCCTCGGGCTCGATCTCTGTATCCATTCCCGTCGCTTCGATGCCCAAGCTCGACGTCTACCACTGTGAGTGGACGGGGACCGTGAGCGGCAAGACCGCCAGCTGGCCGAGCGATCACGAGCTCGTCGGCGGGCACCTCTGCGAGATCGCCGCGATCCGCGCCTCCGACAGCGCCTTCGCCGACCCTGTCCGCTTCCCGACGGCCACCCTGCGCGCCGTGCGCGACTCGGTCGCCGACATGCTCGAGGGCGACCGCTACGGGCGCGTGAACTTCGCGCCACGCGGCTTGCGCCGGACCATCAATGGAAGCGGCCCGGACTTCTTCCGCGGCTACACGCCGCTCCTCTACGGGCACGAGGTGCGCAAGCTGCAGCTGCCCGACGTCGCGGTCACGAAGCTCTATTCCTGCAATATCTTCGGCGTCGACCTCACGTCCGACGAGCTCGCCACCATCGTGGTCGGAGACAGCTTCCTCTACCGCTCGGCGATGTACCCGCCCTGGCCCTTCGGCGTCCAGAACATCGCCCTGCACTACGTTGCCGGCTATGCCCGCACTCCGGGCCCGATCAGCCGCGCCGCGACCCTGCTCTGCCGCGAGTACTTGATCGCCTCGCCGCTGCCCAGCCGTGCCACGGCGACCAGCATCGGCGACCAGATGTTCCGCGTCACCGTCGCCGGCCGCGACGGCGCCACCGGCATCCCCGACATCGATTCCGCCGTGGAACAGTTCGGACGCAAGCACTACGTGGTCGGCTGAGTTGACCGGCATGCAGACGAAGGCATTCGACGCCCAGGACGCTCTGGTGGCGGCGCTCGAGGCCGCCGTCGGGCTCGCCGCGTGGACCGTCTCCTATGGACTCCCAGCGCGCCGTGAGGACCTGCACGTCTGGGTCGACGAACAGGTCTCAGACTGGAAGCAGGAGCAGCAGACGACCGGGCTCGTGAGTAAGGCCGAATCCTTCAAGCTCCACGTCTACGCCTACGTGCGCCAGACCGGCGCCACGGCCCTCGAGGTACGCGAAGAGTGCAAGGCCGCCGGCGCGATCGTCGAGCAGGTCATCGCCGCGGCGCCCTTCCTCGGCGGCGTCGCCCTCATGGCGCAGACCGTGGGCGGCGAGTACGACGGCGCCTTCGCGGATCCGGAGGGGCGCGCTCGCGAAGGGGCGCTCCACATGATCGTCGACACGCAGACCTTCCTCGGGTGACGCGAAAGGCAGGATGGACCTATGGCCAAGTACGAGATCACCGAAGCGACGCACATCGAGATCCGCGACCACGGCCGCGTGATCACCTGCGACTTCCTGCCCGGCGTGCACGAGGCCGGAAAGAACGCAGACCAGGACATGGTCCTCGAGCACCTCGTCGCCCAGGGGATCGCCACGCCCGTGAAGCCGCTCAAGACGAAGGGGACCTGACATGCCAGTCCAGAAGATCACCGGGATCATCGGCCTCGCCAAGCAGAGCGCCAAGGGGACCATCGCCACCGCCCCGGCCTTCGCGCACGGCCTCTACGGGGGCACGCCGTTCTCCGTGGTCGCGCAGCAGGACATGCTCGACGTCACGGCATCCAAGCGCGTCGCCTACAACGTCTACCGCAAGGCCGTCGTCAACGGCTCCGACTTCAAGGCGCCGTCCTACCTCAAGAGCATCGGTCTGTGGCTCCTGGCCGCCCTCGGCACGGACACCGTGACCGGCACCGGACCGACGTACCTGCACACCTACTCGACCGGCGACCTGCCCTACCTATCCGCCTTCACCAAGGGCCTCGACACCACCTACGAGGCCGTGCGCGACTGCAAGATGGACCAGCTCACGCTGCAGTGGAAGAGCAGCGAGCCCGTCGAGGCCTCCGGCAAGCTGCTGGGCACGGTCATGAGCTACCCGGCGACGTTCGTTCCCGGCACCGACGAGACCGGCTCCGAATCGTTCCTCGTGCCGGTCGGCGGCAGCTTCCAGTACGACCTCGACGGCTCCACGCTGGCCACCGCCCGCGTCGTCTCCGGCGAGCTTAGCGTCAACAACAACGTCGCTCCCATCGCCCCCAGCGCCTCGATCGAGGCAGACGACGTCTATGAGGCGCGCCAGGACCACGGCGTGAAGCTCACGATCGTGCCCGACAGCCTGGTCGACTTCCGCACCGCCGTCACTGGATCGGCGGCAGGCGCGTCCGCCGCCGCGGTGCCCACGACGGGCTCCTTCTCCCTGCAGTTCAAGGAGAACGGTGGCGCCGGGACGCTCACGGTCACGGCCGCCAAGTGCGCTTTCATGTGCGTCTTCCCCGACGCCGACCCCAAAGGCGGCGCCATTCAGGTGGAGCTCGTCGGGATCCCCGTCATGCCGAGCGGCGGCACGGCTCCGGTCGTGTACGTGCTCTCGAACACGCAGGCCTCCTACTGAGCCAACGAAAGGGCAG
>Ga0118677_10007114_pt1 | contig 18632 bp, 10 predicted proteins | sample AliMusrvi5mmetaG_FD_86154 | JGI IMG/M metagenome (GOLD analysis project Ga0118677, IMG submission 86154) | reverse complement strand
GTGTGATCCTTCCATAGCCAGCACTGCGCCGCCAACCGCTCGGAAAATTCCGCCGCAAACGCCAGCGGCACATTGTTGGCATCCACCGGTAGCGGGCTCGAACCCGTCCCGTCCATCCCGATGCCGATCACCTGCGCCGGTGAAAATCCAGCTTCCGCCGCCTGCGCCGCTGCCAGCGCCCCGCGCGTCGCTTCCTCTAACACCCGCAAGTAATCCGCCGGATTCTGCCGCGCCAAATGGTGGTCCCCCGGATCCAGCAATACCCCCTGCTGCCCCGACGCGTAGCCTACCACTGCGGTGCCGATTTCCCGCCCGTCCGCACAATCCACCACCAAAGCCCGTGCCGAGTTGGTGCCGTAATCAAGTCCTATCGTGTAGCGCATTCCTACCTCCTACCCAACCCTGCCACCCGCTGCCTAGGGCATTTGTGTAGGACAGTCATCTTCGGCGGATGATTTGGCCAGACGGCTAACCCGCAGCCGCTCGGCGGTGAGAAGTGCTTTAAAGCGGGCGTAATCTTCCTCGGGGGTGCCGGAAAGCAGCCGATAGGTATAACTCGGCCAATGGCGCATTTCCTCGATGGCGTTGGCCATGCGCAAGGCAATGGTGGCCTCGCTGTCGGTGCCGCGGCCGGTCAGGCGGGCCAGCAGTTCGGCGTCACTGGGAGGCATGACAAACAGATCGACCCGGGCCCGCTGGATCTCCGGATCGGTGCAAGAACGCACATGGGCCGCGCCTTGCACGTCGATGTCCATCACCACATCGGTCCCAGCTCCCAGGTGGCCTAGCACTTCCGAGCGCAGCGTGCCGTAGTGGTTGCCGTGCACCAACGCGTGTTCCAAAAAATCCCCGGCGGCAACCCGGGCCTCAAACGCATCCTGCGATAAAAAATGGTAATCTTGGTCGGCGATCTCACCGGGCCGCGGTTGGCGGGTGGTGCAGGAAATCGAATAGTGCGCCGCCTTGTCTGCTGCCAAGCGGCGGCACAGCGTGGTTTTGCCCGACCCCGAGGGGCCGGACACAACCAAAAGAATCCCAGCGCGCGGCGTCATGCTCGAAATGTGACAACAGAAACGGCGTTGGGGAAATCATTTCTCGGATTTCCCTCAATCAGTTCGTGGCATGAAAAAATTTCGGCCTAGCGGTGGCTACCGCGACACATGCAGCTTCGAGACCGCCACGATCATCTATGACGCCACCGTCTGGTTTTGCGAGAAGTTTGTGGATTACCGCTCCCGCACCGTGGATCAAATGGTCCAGGCAGCCCGCTCCGGCCGTCAGAACATCGCCGAAGGCAGCCGGGCCGCCGCCACATCTTCCCAGACCGAGTTGCGTTTGCTCAACGTCGCACGTGCCAGCCTCGAGGAACTGCTCCTTGACTACGAGGACTTCCTCCGTCACCGCAGGCTCCCACAATGGACCGCAGACTCCCCGGAAGCCAGCGCCGTGCGCGGTGTGCCGCGGGAATTCAAAAACAATCCGTCGGCTCACAAAATCCCATCCTGCCCGAGCTGCGGCGGGCAAATGACCCTGCGCACCGCCAAAACCGGCAAGAACGCCGGAAATTCATTCTGGGGTTGCACCCATTACCCCGATTGCAAAGGCATACTTACGATCTGACCGATCCGTCCAAGCCGACTGATCTACATCATCTTCGAAGGGCAAACTGAGGAAACTTTCGTGAATGAAGTCCTCGGCCCGCATCTGGCAAGATTTGACGGGTTTCCAAGTGCCTTGACGATGAGAGCGGCTTGGAGTCGTTCCAGATCGGTGGAGGCGAGGGTGACGCGGAAGTCGTCGCTGTTAGGCTTATTGTGCCGGCGGATACTCGATGCTCACCCGATAGAAACGCCGGTTGGTGCTGGAGGGCGGCGTGCCGGTGGCGGAGCCATCGTCAGTCCAGCTGACCACACCGCCGGTGCCGGGGAGGGCGGTTCCCGCGGCTGCCCATGTCCCGGATAGATCGGCGGCGTATGATATTTGATAGGTCCGGTCTATCAAGGTGGGAAACCGGAGGGTAAAATGCCCCTGTTCATCCTTGCCGACGGTTACGTTCAAGCCCATGGCATGGATCACGGTGGGATCCATGCCGAGGACATATTTTTCGCCGTTTGTCATGCCGTCGTTAGCGGCTGCGGGCAGGTCGGCGACGGACGGGTCGGTGATATTCAGGCCGTACTGCTGTTTCCACCAATCGGGAATACCGTCATTGGCGGTGGAGATCGACACGCTCGGGCCGGTTTCAAAACCGATGGCAAACGACTGGCCGTTGGTGACGGCCACTTCCACTTGCTGCGTCTGGGCTTGGTTGCGCATGTTGAGGGTGTCGAAGCCGGAGTTGGGTTCTCGATCGACTGCCAAACTATTGAACAACGCGTTATATCCGCCACTGTATTTCACGAACGAGCGGACGCTGCGCGATTGGGCGTCCCGGTCGATCACACTCACCTCGCCGTTGACGGCATCGTTGAGCGTGCTGAGGTTGGCTTGTCCGCTGACTAACAAATCGTACAAATTAGGGGACATGCCATGGCGGACATAGAGCGTGTTGATGTCGGCCGCGAGGTGATATTGCGCGGCGAGCCTGCTGGAGCGCGGTGCCAAGGTGATGGTCTTGGTGATTTTTCCGTCGCTACTAACAAACGTCCAACCGCTGCTGCCGATTGCCGGAGTGACCGAGTAATCGGCATTCACATAAGCATGGGTTCCAATGCCTGCGCCGCCGCTCTGTGCAAAGCAGTCTTTGAAGCCGCTCGTGCGATAGGCAAGCTCGCCGGTGCTGGAGGATAGGTGGACGTTGCCTTCCTCTTCGGTCTCCGACCCCGCGTAGCTGAGCGGATTGCCGAGGGCCTGAAATACCTCACCGGTGGCAATGTCGCGAACCCAGGCGTGAGTCATGCGTCCGCCAATGCGCTCAAACAAAACGAACACCCGGTCGTTGAACAGCAGATACTCCGGCTCCCCATCTAGATCCACGTCAGCTGCCTCGGCCACTGCGGTGGTGGTGTAGCTGCCGACGGCCGCCGCAGCCGCCCATGCGCTGACCCGGCTGTAAACTGCGGCACTGCGCGTCTGGGCCTGTGCGAACTTGGCAAAGGGGGCCAGGTTTTGGCTGGTGACGTCCGGATAGATATAGTCACCATTGCTGAATTTGCTCAGGTCGTTAGCCGTCTGGTTGTGAAATGCCGTTTCAAAAACGGAGGCGTGCAGGGTACCGCGTGCCAATTTGGCGAGCGATCCAGATGTCCCGCTGAGGCCGGCCACGCTATTCCAAACCCTGTCGGCCAGACCGCTGCCAGAGCCGATCTGGCCGTAGGCTAGCGGCAGCGGCACTCCCGAACGCACATCAAAAATCTTGCTAGTCAAGCCTTCCTCCAGCGCCGATCCCGCATACCAGTGGTCGTATCCCTGCTCCGTTGCGTGGTCCAGCCAGTCATTGGCCACTTGTGCCAACACCAGACCGCTACCACGCTGCACCGCGCCGAACCCGCTTGGCATGGCCGGGTTCGGCGGCACCGATGTGTCAATCCGCCCAGCCGCGATCTCGTCGGGAGTGACGACCTGGATCCACGGGTGACTGGCCAGCCACGCGATGTTTTGATCGTAGGCAGCAGCGGCGTCATTGTTGGAAAATTCCTCCCAATGGTTGGCCAGCACCACCACTTGATCGTTAGGACCGCTGCGCGCCATCTGTTGGAGCAGGTTGCGAAGCGGCAGCGGCAGACCATGATCATTGTTCTGGAGCAGGTAGGCACCGAGCCCGTCGTTGATGACAAAACACGTGGTGTCATTGATCTGGTTGAGGCGGTACGCGTCGATTGTTAGAGCGGAGGTACGCCCGAACCATTTCTGGACATGGCGTGTTTGGTCGATAAAGGTGAAGCCGTAGCCGAGGTCGTGGACCTTGTCGAGCACCCCTTGGTCAGACACCCGTTCGGGCGTCCAGAAGACATGGGTGGAGGGCGCGTGACCGTAGATAGATGTTAGAAAATCATTAGCCAGCGCCACGTTGTCGCGATTGTAGGCTTTGCTGAAATACGGCAGAATGTGATCAGAGAACGTGCTACCTAGCAAATCCACGGTGCCGCTGGCGATCATGCCGGCGATGCGGGCGTTGAGCGCCGGGCCGTCCCGCCATGGGTGAGCGGATGCGGGATCGGCCGCCGCCCATTGGATAGCGGAGGCGAGCGTCGGGGTGATATGCAGGGTCAGCGGGACGTTATAGGCCTGATGGGCGTCCAGCGGGCGGAAATATCCCGCGCCGGCGTTGGTGTTGACGAGGTTCTGGAGGGTGCTGCCAGGCTGGATCGCCTGGTTGCCGTGGATGAGGGAGATGACCTTGACTCGCTTGCCACGGTCGTTATCACCGCTCAGGCCAACCCATGCCCGAAGCACGCTGTTAGAACCGCTGATATATGCCTGATCCTGCCAGTAGTCCGAGGCGATCCAATCGTTTCGAATCGCGTCGCGGATGTCCGAACGGCCGCCCAAGTCACCTGAGCCCGGCGGGCTGTTCCCGGTCCCGTCCTTGGTGGTATATACCTGATAATTCAGGGTTGAGGCGTCGCCGCCCCAGCCCGCGTCGAGGAGCGCTTGGCGGCTGATAGAGAACTCGACCGCGTCGAGGTCCGAGTTGTAGCATGCCTTGCCGAATCCGTTAGCCGAATTTTGATCGCGCACCGCCACATTGAACTGCGCCAAATCCTGGCCGATAGCCGTCGAGTGCGCGCCGGGGCCGCTGCGGGATTTATCCCACAGATAGATGCGGCCGTTATCCGTTTGGTAACTGGCGACGACGGCCTGCCAGCCCATGGTGGTGCCGGTGTCCACCTCGTCGGGCAGGTTGTATTCGCCGGTGCCGGGGTTACCGAAATTGAGCGCCACATAGATATCCAGATTGCCTTGTTCGGCGAGGACTTTCAAATCGTTGAGATCAACGCGAAAATAAAATTTGCCGTCGCCGCCGAGGATTGGATCGCCGCCGTCGTGGGCGTAAAAGGCCACCAAATCGCGTGACGTGTCCCAGCCGTCATTGGCATGATAGATATCCGATCCGTTGTTGTTTGGCCCGTCTCCGTCTCGGAAATCCAGGGCGATGAGATCGTCGGCGGTCCAGTCGGTGAAGCTGTGGCTGTTAGTCACCGCGCCCACGGTGCTCGTCACGCCCGGGCCGATCTGGATCGACCCTGGGGGGGGCTGCTTCGGTTGGCCGGGGACGTGCGGATCCAAGCCGCTGAGAAATTTTGTCAGATTAGTGATGCCATCGCCGGCGGGCGAGCCGTCCGGGCCGTTTTCGGTGGTGGTGATGAGCTTGCCGGTGTGCAAATTGCAGTGGCCTATCACGCCGTCATCCCAGGGGTCGAGGTGATGCTGGAGTTTCCAGCCATCGGGCAGGCCATCGCCGCTGGTGCTGCTCAGGCGCGGGTCGGTTTCCAGCCAGAGGACATCCAATCCGTCGGCGCGCACGACGCCTGCGGGGCGGAAGATGGCGGCCAGGCGCTGTTTGTCGAGGGCGGTGGAGGTGAAGGTGGAACCGGCCGAGGGGCCGCTGACTTCGAGATATGGGTAGCAGAAATCGGCGTAGTGGAAAGTCACTGGTGTGCCGGAGTGAGTCACGGTGACGGACTGGGTGAAGCTGGAGAAGGTTCCGACCACCACGAAGTTGCCGGCGCCGTCGGATTGGTTGCGGTCGATGATGGCGAGGTCCACGATGCCGTTGTGGTTGGCATCCTTGGCACCATCACTGAGGCCGCAGCCGGTGGTGTCCGGGTTGTTAGGATCAGTTTCAAGCCACACGGCAGTGGGCGAATGAGCTAGCAGCTTGGCGCGATCCACCCGAGACGTGTTATAGAATGTCGGCGGATGAGCGATGATATGCACGATTCGGTTGGCATCGGGCACCCCGATGTCCACCCGGCCATTGTGAACCACTTGATAGTTAGGCCCCCCGCCAGCGCCGCTTGTGATCAGATAACTTCGATCTTCCGCCCCGTCGGGCAGGCCGTCGTCATCGCTGTCTGGTTTGTTAGGATCGGTGACGCTCCCTGCGATTTGGTCGGTGCGTGAATTGTTAGGATTGTAGGGCCAAGGGCTAAAATAGCTATAATCGCCCGGAGGGTTGGCCATGTCAGTGGTGTTGTAAACCGGTGGATCGAGGTCCGGCTGAAAGTTGGGGGTTCCGTCGCCATTGGTATCGGCGGCGGGACGGGTGTCGGGCATGGCGCTAGCCCAGCCGAGTTCGAGGCCGTCGGATAGATCATCACCATCGGTATCCGGGCTCAGCGGGTTGGTCTTGCCAGAAATCAAGGCCAAGTGAACTTGGTCGCTCGTCCAGGTGTCTGGCGGGGTGCTTGGCAACGGGGTGACCGTGGCTTCAATGACGTCCGGAAGCCCGTCGTCATCATTGTCTATGCGCCCGCTGGTGGCGGTGACCAGCTGTCGGTAGATCACGCTGACGCTGCGGGTCGCGGTGGCGCTGCCACTGGGGGTGGTGACGGTCGCGCTGAATTGATAGTTACCGGCGGCGACATGGGTCCAAGAAAAATTCCAGACTTTGGTGTTGCCGGAGGCCGTCGGATTGGCAGCATCCGGCACGATGTCACCCGTGTTGACCGTGCCGAGGGTGAAGTGGATGGCCACCGAGGTCGCGTCCAGATTGGTTTCCACGCTGATAGGAATCGTTCGCTGGGCGGCGGTTGGTGCAGCCACGTCGGGCAGGATCGTCTGATAGGCACTGCTATCCGCATCAAATTGCGGTGGATTGATGATGCTGTCCTTGATCACTACTAACGGCCAGACCTTGACCAGACGGGTCGCCGCCAGAGGCACCCCGCCGGGAGGTGGCGTATAATCCACCGCCAGGGTGTGCAGGAACCCGGGCTGGTTGTTGTAGAGGTTAGGCAGGGTGAAGGCCAGCACGTCGTAACCTCCCTCTTGGCCGAGCGAGTAGGCGCTCTGCGGCTGAATGACGGGATTGGCCGGGGAGGCTGACTCGCTGCTGGAAATGCGAATGACGAAGCGCTTGATCAGATCGGCGGTGGACACGCCGTTGGCGAGTTCTGGGCTGAAATATACTTTCATCACGTAGCCCGGGCCGACTGTGTCGCCATCATTCTGCGGATAGGCCATGAACATCCGGTATTGTGGGCCCCGCGTGTTGACCGTGCGGGTGAGGGTGGTGAAATGGCCAGCCGAATCCGATAGGCCGAAGTCATTGTAGGTACCTGACGAGAGTTTGCGCAGACGCACTCGGAGGGTGGCGCTGCCGGTGGCGGGAATATTGTTGTAGTAGCAACGCCATTCCTTGGTGAAAGCGGGGTTGGAGGGGGTGATGCCAGGCGACTGAGTGACGGGGATGGCCTTGACCCAGGCGGTGGCGAGGGAATTATCCCAGACGCCGTTGCCGTTCAGGTCGGTGAATACCTCGCCGGGGTCATACTGGCGGTTGCCGTTGGCATCGATGAATGGCTCGAAACCGACGCCATTGCCGCCTTGTGAACCGGTGTGCATGTCATCGTTGGTGTCATCGCTGTCGTCGATGTGATACCAGACGTCCGTTACGCTCGGGTCAGTGCGCAGCACCACGGCATACTGCGAGCCGCCCACCGTGTCGCCATCGTGCTGAGGCCAGAGGATTTCCCCCTGCGGCAACTCCGTGTCATAGTAAAACGTCTGCGTGAATGTGCTGAAAATTGAGGCCCGCCCAGTGCGATCCAGAAACGGCCGGGCACGCAGCACATGGAACCCCTGGCTCAGGCCGGTCTGCGTGGCACCATAATCGTTGTGCGGATAGAGCGTCTTGGATGCCGCGTCGAAATGGGTGATCTGGAACGTCGTCATGCCATGCTTTTTCCGGTACACCGCATCCGAGCTGGCCGGAAAAATACTCGCCACAGGCAGGCCGCCCGAGCTGTCTTGATAGACGCCGAGCTTGTAGATCAGATTGCCAGCCGGCTTGGTGAAGGTGACCGTCCACCAGTTATCGCTTCCCTCGTTGTGGTCCCAGTGCAGCTCCGTGCTCCGGGTGGAGCCAATGCCGACGCCACCTGCGCCTTCCGGGAAGCTGGCATCGGTGGTATAATAGAACCACATGCGGTAGCCACCGCCCACCGAATTGGTTTTCGCCCAGACCGTCACACTGCTGCCATTGTCGATATATTGTTTTTCGCCATGATCGTTGTTGGATGTTGGATCATGATAGATAAAGGCCGCCACGTGGCCATCTTCCGTGTCGTAGCTGTTCGTCCCGGAATTGCCGCCGGTATAACTGCCACCGGCGCGATAGGTGCCGGCACCGGCCGAACCAAAAATATTTTGCGATGTGTCTGAATTGGCAAATTTTTCGCCGTATTCTCGGCCCGCAAACTGCATCTGCTCGTAGCCGAGAAACCCATCGTTCGCCGCCCCCGGTTTGTTGTCACGCAGGTCGCCCGTGAGCGGACCAATGCGCATCTGCGAATTGACGTCCACGCCGCCGTCGAGCTTCATCAGCATGTTTTCGGCCGAGGCGTCGGCCCGTGCGATGAACGCGAGGTTTGAGCCGTCGGTGATCCGAGGCACGCTGCACGGATAGGCAAAACTCCCGGCCACCGCACCCGCAACGCCATTGGGATTAAAGTTAGGGTCGCCATCCGGCCCGTCCTTCCGCCAATACGTTAGTGTTGCAGGAGCAACGCCGTTTTGCAGGAGTGTGATGGGTTGGCCACCGTTATGGCTCCACAAATCCGATGGCTCGGGGGTACGCCAGGAAAATACAAAGTAGCCGTCCTTGGGAATCATGACCCCTGCCATGTTTTGATTGCCAGGAACGGTGGTATAAAATCCGTTGATGGGGTCGCCGCTGTCGGTGGTGCCGGTGGCGTACTGCCAGAGGTAAGCGCCGGGCGGGAAGCTGGTGGAGATATCGCGTTGTTGGCCGGCAGAGCCGTTGCAATTCATCATGAAGAGCATCGTCGTCGCGTCGGCGTCGCTCATTGAGGAGTTTTCCCGCTTGTCGCGGCGTTCGTATGCGCAAACACTGCTGTCACTCCACTTGGGAATCTGCTCGCCGCGGGCAAACTGATTGTGAATGGCTAGCAGGTTAGGCAGCGCCCCATCGCCAAACTGGCCAAGGAAATTGCTGTTCGAGTTCGCCGGAAACGCCTTGCCGATTTCACCTAGAATCCCGGCATGGTGGTTGCCGTCGGTGTACACCATCGGCAGCCCCGCCCGGGTGAGAAGGAACGCGTGAGCCAATCCGCGCTTGGGCATGTAGCCATTATCCGCGCTTTGAGCGAAGCCCACCGAGATGCCCGAGCCGCCCGGCAAGCCGCCGCCACCGGGCTGGTCCATACCGGTGAGTGGACCGAACGGCAGATTATTGATCAACGCGCTCTGCAAGTTGTTATCGAGCAGTCGCATCCCGGCATCTATATATGGCTGTTGAGCGGTACCGCCGAGGTGTTCGCCAAAAACCATGGCATTGGTCCGCGCCACTTCGGTGTCGAAAACCGTGGCACGCAGGCTGGAATTAACAAACCCGCGCGTCAGGTTGAACTGCAATTGGACTTGGCCGAGATATCCGTATGTGCTCGAATCTTTGTCAGCTCCATAGCCAGCTCCAAAAAAGTCCGGGCGAACATGCTTCACCGCGTCCAGCCGCAACCCGTCGGCCTTGGTTCGGTCCATCTCCCAACGGACGGCCCGGCTCAGGTAGTCCTCGACGTACTCGGCATAAAAGCCCGGGTTTTGCGCCAGCGTCTGGGTGGTGAGGCCGTTGCTCGTGCCAAACCCGACATATCTGCCGCCCGGCGCGTAACAGTAGTATTCCGGGTTGTTCGGATGACGCAAAAATTTGATCTTCGGGTGCCTGTCCCCCATGTTAGGCCCGAAATTGTCGTTTTTGAAATCCCCGTTGGGCTCCTGAGATATATCTACCAGATTTGAGGTGCTCAAGTTCCACACCTGCCACTGGTCGTTGTAATTGCTGATCCCGCCCCAGTTGCGGTAGTACCCATCTTGGGTGACTTGCAGGTGAAAATCCTCCGGCAACATCCCGGGGTACAGGTCGATCGGCGTGGCCAGGTTGCTACCGGGCACCTCGAAGCCACGGTGGTTCATGATGTTGTCCAGATAGATCCGGATCCCGAAGCGGTGCGCCGTTTCGATCAAGTGCAGCAGATCGGCCTCCGTCCCATAGAATGTGGAAACCGTGCCGCGTTGATCCTTGCCGCCCAGGTCAAACGGATCAAACAGATCGTAGCCCACCGAGCCCCCACCGCCGGCCTTGGTGGGCGGTGGCAGCCACAGCGAATCGTAGCCGGCCTCCGCCAGATCGGGGATTTTTGCTTCAATCTCGGCCCAACTGGTGTTGAAATACTGGAGCGACGCCTCGCCCGACGCGAGCGAAGAAAGCAGCATGAGTAGGCAGACGCAGCGCGTCAGTATGGGTTTCATAATGGAGGCGGTTCAGGCAATCAGCTCGGCGCATGAGTGATGGGTTCATTGCTGATGTTGCAAGTGTAGCACGGGATTGCCGTCCTTCGCAACCCATACGCCGCCGATATTCTGTCTCCTAGCGAGGCTGCACCTCAGACCCAAGACAGGAGACCGCTGCGCTCCAAGACAGGAGCCGATCCTTTGGTCGGAGCATGGCACCTCTTATTCCAGGCTTCTGTCTTCTGTCTTCCCCTCTTCTGTCTTCTGTCTTCTGTCTCTTGACCTAACGACAGCAACTTTGACTTTTCAAGGGCTCTTGCGTGATCCCAGATCAGACTGATTTCGCAAAAGCCTTGCGCCCCCCCGGCAACAACCGCATCCTCCTGCGCTCCAAGCGCCTAGGGCCTGCGGGAAGTGATCAATCATGACGGAAGTTAGGAAAATCGCGTTGTTTGGTGGGACCTTTGATCCCGTCCATCTCGGCCATCGGCTTATGGCGGCACTCGCGCAACAAGCGCTGGGCTTGGACGAGGTGCGCTTCCTCCCCTGCCGGATTTCGCCGCATAAAACCGGTCGGGTACCGGCATCGGCGGAGGATCGTCTGGAAATGCTGCGGCGGACCACGGCGGATCTGGCATGGGCGGTGGTGGATGATTGGGAGTTGCGGCGCGACGCTGCGTCGTTTTCCTACGCGACTGCCGAAGCGATGCGGGTGAGGTTTGCCAACGCACGCTTGTTGTGGATTTTGGGCGGTGACCAATGGGATGCATTGGAGCAATGGGAGCAACCGCAGCGTTTGGCTGCTTGCGTCGAGTTCATTGTGTTGAGTCGCGGCTCCCCGCCCCAGCCACGGCCGGGCTTTGTGATGCATGCCCTTGCCGGCAGTCATCCGGCCTCGGCCAGCGCCATCCGCGACGCCTTCGCCCAGGGTGCATCCCATCATTCTTGGCTGGCCCCAACCGTGGCCGAGTGGATCGCGAGTCGCTGCCTGTACCGGAACTGAGGCCAGGCCCTCGTGATTTCAATGGATGGTATGAACGGATGGCCCCTCCCCGGTTGCCCTATTCCTTCCCAAAATGATGCATTTTACCCCTTCAACGGAAAAATCCGGGCTTGGCAGGTGGCACCGGCGGGGTGAGGCTGGGGCGGGATGGAATTGAGTCTATCAAAATTGCGGAGCGCGCTGCCTGAGGGTGGGCTGTTTGGTGGTGGTGACTGGCGTTACTCGCCGCAACCGCTGCGGCTAACTCGCGCTGAGGCCCGGCAAATGATGGCATTGGGCCACCCGCTGGCGAAGTTTCAACAGGCTTGCGACCGGCTCTACCGCCGCAGTGCGGGGGACAAAGGAGCACCGTGGCTGGCCCCATCGCTCGATGCGGGCAAGCCGGAGTGGCTGCGGGCATGGCAGCGGGACGGGCGCACGGCGGACGAATTGCCGCGGGTGATCCGGCCTGACCTGATTTTGACGGAGCAGGGGTTTGCCATGACCGAACTGGACAGCGTGCCGGGCGGCATGGGGGTGACCGCTTGGCTGTCTCGAGTTTATGCCGAAGCGGGGTTTGACGTGCTGGGCGGTGCCGAGGGCATGCTCGAGGGCTTCCGCTCGCTGCTGCCAAACGGCGGGGCTGTCCTGGTGGCGGAGGAATCCGCCGATTACCGCCCGGAAATGACCTGGCTCACCGGCCAACTCGGCACGTCATGGGAGGTGGTCTCGGCCGAAACCTACGCAGCAGACGGCCGCGACGTTTACCGGTTTTTCGAGCTGTTTGATTGGCGATCGGTGCCCGCAGCCCAGGCGTTGGCTGCGGCTGCGGCGGCCGGTGGTGCCTGCGTGACGCCGCCATTCAAACCGCACTTGGAGGACAAACTGTGGCTGGCTCTGCTGTGGTCACCCTCACTCAAGCGCGAGTGGGAACAGGCACTGCGAGGCGGACACTTGCAACGCTTGCGCCAATTGGTGCCGTTTGGCTGGGTGCTGGATGCCACGCCCTTGCCGCCTCACGCCGCGTTGCCGCGTTTGGATGTACACGCCTGGGACGAGGTGGCGGCCTTCAGCCAGAAGGACCGCCAATTGGTGCTCAAAATCAGCGGTTTTCACGCCACCGCTTGGGGCTCGCGCGGTGTGTTCATCGGCCACGATCTATCAGCCGCCGAGTGGTCAGAGCGGCTGCACCACGCGCTCGATGAAGCGCAGAGCCAGCCGTGGATGCTGCAGCAATTCCATGAGGGCCGCCCCGTTGAGCACCCGGTATTTCGCGATGACGGTTCGGTGGAGATGATGCAGGGCCGCGTTCGCCTGTGCCCATACTTCTTCACCAACCGGGCTGGCATCACCAGCTTTGGCGGATGCCTGGCAACCATCGTCCCACTGGACAAGAAGAAAATCCACGGCATGCGCGACGGCATTCTGGTGCCCTGTGTGATCGGCTAACTCCTGAGTTTGAATCCTAAAATTCAAACATCACCTGCGGATCATCCTCCACCTTCTTTTTTACGCGCTTCCTCTCCGGTTTGAGCTCAGTCCCCTGTTCTTCGCCCTGTGGCGGTTCGTCGTGACCGTCGTCCAGCGCCTGTTCCTCGCCCTGTGGCGGCTCGTCGTGCTCGTCGTCCAGCCCCTGTTCTTCGCCCTGCGCCAGCTCTCCGTGCTCGTCCTCCAGCGCTTGCTCCTCGCCCTGCGCCAGCTCTCCGTGACCGTCGTCCAGCGCCTGCTCCTCGCCCTGTGGCGGCTCTCCGTGCTCGCCCTCCAGCCCCTGTTCTTCGCCCTGTGGCAGCTCTCCGTGCTCGTCCTCCAGCGCCTGCTCTTCGCCCTGTGGCAGCTCGTCGTGACCGTCGTCCAGCGCTTGCTCCTCGCCCTGCGGCGGCTCTCCGTGACCGTCGTCCAGCGCTTGCTCCTCGCCCTGCGCCAGCTCTCCGTGCTCGTCCTCCAGCCCCTGTTCTTCGCCCTGTGGCAGCTCGTCGTGACCGTCGTCCAGCGCCTGCTCTTCGCCCTGTGGCAGCTCGTCGTGCTCGTCTTTCTCGTCACAGCTCGGCAGGTTCGTTATGCCATTGCGGATACCGGCCACGGCAAATCGCTGAAACCGTTCCATCGTCGTGGCCATACCCGGCATGCTGCCTGCCCCCTTTGACGTCTCATGCATCAAATCCCCGTGCGTCAGCATGTGAATCATCGCCCCTGTCACAAAATGCAGCCGCCATACCAAATCCTCCTCCGCTACCATCGGTAATATCTTGGAAATCGATCGTATGAATCGGTCGTTTAAATCGCTCGTTCGACTCTCGATTTCAGAAGGCATGCCCCTGCTATCTCTCTCTAAAATCCGCCCGATGAGCCGAAAATATGACTCTTCCGGGAGTTGGCTTTTCTCCACCTGGGTGACGAGCGGCCGCACAAAGGCGTCCACCACTTCCTCAAGCGGCACCGCTTGATTGGCCCATCGCCCTTCCGCTGCCTCCAATCGGGCCAATCGCTGCTCTTGGATCGGCTCGAGATTGCGGGCCATCACGACCTCCACCAGTCCCTCACGACTGCCAAAATGGTAGTTCACAGCAGCCACATTCGCTGCCGCAGCCTGCGTGACATCCCTCACCGATACGCCATCAAAGCCGTTATCAGAAAATAACGGCTCTGCCGCCTCAACCAGGCGCAGCTTCGGACCATCCTTTGGAACAAGCGTTCGCTTCATACGTTGCGGAGGTTTGGCTAGACGGGCAGCGGTGTCAAACAAATGATTGAATCCATCCAGATTTTTCGTCGTAAAGATCACCAAATGAATGGTTTACGAAGATTTATAAAATTTTTCAAGAAGCGTGTTCATGGGCGTGGATTGAGCCGTCGCGGATGATCAATGTGCGGTCGCCGGACTTGGCGAGTTGGTGATCATGGGTGACGACGACCAAGGTGACGGCATGTTCCGTGGCAAGATCGAGAAGGATTTTCATAATTTCGCCGCTATTTTTGGAATCGAGATTGCCAGTGGGCTCGTCGGCGAAGAGCACTTTGGGTTCGTTCACGATGGCTCTGGCGATGGCGACGCGTTGTTGTTCGCCACCGGAAAGTTCGGCGGGGAGGTGCTCGGCGCGGTCGGCCAAGCCGACGCGTTGGAGTGCGTGCATGGCGGCAGCGGTGGAATCGCGGCCGGCGATCGCACCCGGGATGGCGACGTTTTCCAAGGCGGTGAGTTCGGGCAGCAGGTGGTAATTTTGGAACACGTAGCCGATGAGGGAGTTGCGGAATCGAGCTTGCTCGCGGCGGCCGAGGGCATAAAGGTCGGTCCCGGCGATGGACACGCTGCCGCGCTCAGGGTGTTCAAGCCCGGCAAGAGTGTAGAGCAAGGTGGTTTTACCGGCACCGCTGGGGCCACACAAAAACAGCCGTTCGCCGCGCCGGACGCACAAGTCAATGCCACGGAGCACCTCAATGGCTTTATGACCCACCCGGTAGCTGCGGTGCAAATCCACCGTTTCAATCATCACGTCGCACATCCGCCGAGCTTGTCCCAAGCCGCGCCGCCACGCAAGCGCCGGGGTGAGCGAAATTCGGGGAGTCTCCTCTTATCAAAAAAGTTGTTGAGGCGATTGAAGAGGGTCGTGGTGGGCTGGGTTCTGTCGAGGAGGACTGCCTGGGGCTTGCCAAGGTGGAGGAAAGACGGAGGGATTGATACGCGTATGTAAAAGATCCATGCCCATGTCCGCCCACCCGACACCGCCGCCCAAGACCGACATTGCCGAAATGGAGGTCTTTGCAGGGCTCGGCATGGAACAAATCTTTGTGGTAAGCAACGTCAGCCAAGCCAGATTTGCCTCGGAAGAGCTGATGCGGGCCGGCGCGGTGGGTTTCGATACCGAGTCGAAGCCGACCTTTAAAAAGGGCGAGAAATCGGAAGGGCCGCACGTGTTGCAATTCGCCACTTTGGACAGGGCGTATATTTTCCAGTCGTGTTTTGGCGACACCCATCCGGTCATCGTTGATCTGCTGCGGAGCACGGAACTGGCCAAAATAGGATTCGGTCTGAGCGGCGATCTGCGTCAGATCGCGAACCGATTTGGTTTGCGGCCGGCAGCCATCGTTGATTTGGACCGGTCATTCAAGAAACTCGGCTACCGCAACGCTGTGGGTGCCAAGTCGGCCATCGCCATGTTGTTCAAGCGGAGGCTGACGAAATCCAAATCGGTGACCACCTCCAACTGGGCCGCGAGGGAATTGAGCGAGCGCCAGTTGCTTTATGCGGCCAATGACGCGTACGCAGCGATTCAGGTCCACTATGCGCTGCAGGAGTCGCGGCCGCCGGCAAATTTGACTGGGGATTTTTCCAAGGAACTCTGAAATTCGCTGGAGCGCCCGGTTCAAACTTCCGGCTGAACGGAGAATCCTCGGATAAGGCTTTCCGCCCCCGCGATCTCGGGCCTAGGCTTTCACCCATGCCACCGCCACCACGCCGCCACTTTCACAACCCGCGCCAACCCGGCCCCCAGGCATCAGGCGGAAAACCACCCATCCATGCGCGGGCCGCACAAAGCGAGCAGGGCTGGGATCCGGTGGCCGCGTGGTATGACAAACTGGTGGGCGAAAGTGGCTCGGACTACCACCGGCAGGTGATCTTGCCAGCCACGCTTCGGCTGTTAGCACCGCAGCCCGGCCAGGCGGTCATCGACGTGTGCTGCGGCCAAGGCGTGCTTTTCAAGCCGTTGCTAGACGCGGGAATTTCCAAGATCACCGGGATCGATGCCAGCCCGCAATTGGTAGCGGCGGCCAAGGCGCGGCATGGGGCGGATCGGCGGGTGCACCTGATCACGGCAGATGCCTGTGCGGCGGGGGCGTGGGCGGATGGCAGCCACGACGCAGCCACGTGTGTGATGGCGGTGCACGATGTGGCCGATGCGGCGGCGCTTTTTTCCAACATGGCCCTTGCGCTCAAACCCGGGGGGCGCGCGGTGGTGGTGCTGATGCACCCGTGTTTCCGGATTCCCAAACAGAGCCACTGGGGGTGGGATGGGGAACAAAAAATCCAGTACCGGCGTCTGGATGCGTATGCCTCGGCGGGTGAGGTTGCCATCACCACCCATCCGGGAAAAGCCAACGGCGAGCAAACATGCTTCCACCATCGGCCGTTGGCTGAGCTGCTGAGCGCCATCGGCCAAGGCGGGCTGGCCGTCACCGCTTGCGAGGAACTTTACAGCCACCGCCGCTCACAGATGGGCGGCCCATTCAGCAAGGCCGAACACCGCGCCGCCCAGGAATTCCCCTTGTTCCTCGCACTCACCGCCCGGCGCTTTTGAGGTCTAACTCAGGTGTCCAAAATCGTTTGCCGGGCGACGGCGCAATTCTCTGGTAACCCCGGGCGCTTTTGTTGCAACCTCCGGCATGCGCTGCTCTCTGATGCCTGATTGTGCGATGTGGACTCGCTTCCTGCTGCCAACGGCAGCGCTGCTTATGAGTGCCGCCGCGACGCTTGCCGAGCAAACCGACAATTGGCCGCACTGGCGCGGCCCGTCAGATGAGGGCTGCGCCCAATCCGGCAGCTATCCGCTAAAGTGGGATGCCAACAGTGGCTTGCTGTGGAAGCTGCCTCTCCCGGGCAAGGGGTGTTCCACGCCAATTGTTTGGAACAAACGCATTTACCTGACCGCGCCAGTCGGCGGTGAGGATGCCCTGCTGGCTTTGGACTGGAGTGGCAAACCACTCTGGCAAACGACCCTTGGCAAAGGAATCGCCGGCAAACATGGCAACGGATCCAGCAGCAACCCGTCTCCCACCACCGATGGCCACGGGCTTTTTGTTTGTTTCAAGAGCACAACCCTCGCGGCTCTGGAACTCGACGGAAAACTGCGCTGGAAAACCAACCTGCAGGAACGCTTCGGCAAGCTGGACCTGTTCTGGGACGCCTGCATCTCTCCGGTGCTCACCACCACTGACGTTGTCGTTGCGGTGCAGCATCATGGCGAGTCATACCTCGCTGCATTCGACAAAACCACAGGCGATTTGCACTGGAAAATTGCCCGCAATTACCAGACGCCAACCGAAGGTGACCATGGTTACGCCACACCGCTGCTCATCAGTCATGAGGGACGCGAGGCCCTTCTTGTCTGGGGTGGCCAGCACTTGACCGCACACACCGCAGTGGACGGCAAATTGTTATGGGACTGCGGCGACTTCAACCCGGATTCCACCGATAACTGGCCCGCCGTGGCCTCACCAGTCGTGGCCGACGGCATCGCGGTCATTCCTTACGGACGAGGCAATCGCTTGCATGGCATCCGCCTTGGCGGCAGCGGCGACGTCACCGCAAACCAGCGGATTTGGCAACGGCAGGATACCGGTTCCTTTGTGCCCACTCCTGCCGTTTTCAAAAATCGGATCTATCAGCTGCGTGACCACGGGCAGGTGGAGTGCATCGACCCGGCGTCCGGCAAGACATTGTGGAACGGCAAATTGCCTAGCCAAAATGGCGGATTTTATGCATCCCCGGTGATTGCCGATGGCAAACTCTACGCGGTGAGTGAGGACGGCATGGTCTTTGTCGTTCGGCTCGGCGGTCCATTCGAAATCCTCTCGCAAAATGACATGGGCGAACAAATCATCGCCTCACCGGTGCCGGTGGCGGGGCACCTCCTTCTGCGCGGTGCAAAACATCTATTTTGCGTCGGCGCGGAATGACCTCAGAAAATGAAACCCGCTGAGTGGACCGCATGCCCATTTTTCGGCATCGGGGGCGATGCCGTAGCTTCGCTTGGATAAGATCGATGACTTCACCCATGAATTGATGCAGGGTGAGCAAATCGACGTTTGTAGGAGTAAGCGGACGCCCTTCCACCTCGTCATGGAGGGAGAAAGTCAGGATCTGACCGAGGGTCTGCACAGCAGGAACGTACCCTGAAATCCTGAACAGTTAAGCAAATTTCCCTGCAAATACGTCAGTTCGTCCCCAACTCGTGATTCTCACCCCAGCCGCTGGTTCTTCACCAAGTCCCGCAGCACCCGGGCGGCGCTGGCTTCCTCTGGTCGGCTGTGCTGCCGAGGACAACGCTAGTGCACCAATCGCTCAATCTGGGCCAAACTCTCTTGGGAAAAAAAGCCCGCCTGGCGGTGAGGACGGGCGGGCGGGCGGTGTTTGGTTAGTTAGCTCTACTTTGTCATTTCATAATGCAAGCTATTGATAATAAACGAGTTATGAAGATTTATCAATTAGTTTCAACTCCTTGATAATCAAGTAGTTGGA
>Ga0118677_10007113_pt1 | contig 18633 bp, 13 predicted proteins | sample AliMusrvi5mmetaG_FD_86154 | JGI IMG/M metagenome (GOLD analysis project Ga0118677, IMG submission 86154) | reverse complement strand
GTAGTGGCATGGGTGCAGGCGCCGGGGCAGCGGTTTGTGACGCTCTCGCGCGGCGTGGGACGGGCGCGGCGCGTGGTGTCTGCGCCGGCATCCGGCCGGCACGCGCTCGTGCTCGAGAATGCGCAGGTGCGCTACGAGTTCGACGCCGGTCTGCGCCTGACGCGCGCGTTCGACAAGGAAGTCGGCCTGGAGGTCGTTCCGGCCGGCGAACCGGGAAACCTCCTGTCCCTGTTCGATGACCACCCGCACACCTACGACGCATGGGACATCGACGAGTACTACCGGAGCCAGCGTCTCGCTGCCCCCCGCGTGGCGAGCATCGAGCGTGTGGTCGGCGAGGTGCGCCGCGGTTTGCAGGCCGTGCTCCATGTGGGCGAAGCGTCCACGATCCGGCAGCAGATCTGGCTCGGACGCGAAGGCAAGCGCCTGGACTTCGTCACCGAGGTGGACTGGCGCGAGCGCCACAAGTTTCTGCGCGTGGCATTTCCGACCACCATCCGGACGGAAAAGGCCTCGTCGGAAATCCAGTACGGCTTTGTCCAGCGCAGCACCACGGACAACACCAAGTGGGAATATGCGCAGTTTGAATGCGTGGCGCACCGGTATGCCGACCTGTCGCGTCACGACTATGGCGTGGCGCTGCTGAATGACAGCAAATACGGCTATCGTGTCAAGGGGCACGCGCTGGAGCTTTCGCTGCTGCGCGCTCCGACCGAGCCCGATCCGGTGGCGGACATCGGCCAGCAGTCGTTCACCTACAGTTTCCTGCCGCATGTCGGCGACCTGACAAACTCGGACGTGCGCGCCCATGCCGCAGCCATCAACCAAGGGGTCGATCTTTTTCCCGGCCTTGCGGCCCGCGAAGCGGTCACGCTGCCGGTGACGGTTACGGGTGAGGGGATCGAGTTGGCCGTGCTCAAGCGCGCCGAGAATGACGACTCCCTGATCGTGCGCGTGGTTGAGACGCGAGGGCAGTTGGCGCAGGGCGAACTGGCCTGTGCCAATCCGCGTGCGCGGATCATCCCCACCGACCTGCTGGAGTGGCACGACCAGCCGCGCGCCGGCGCCACGGGGCGCATGCCGCTGGCGCTGCGCCCGTTCGAGATCCGGACAATCCTGATGTGTCTGCGCCTTTCCAGCTGGAAGCCGCGTTCGCGCCGACCGGCGATCAGCCGGAGGCGATCCGCACGCTGGCCGATGGCTTGCAGGCCGGTTGCCGGCGGCTGACGCTCGAGGGCGTAACTGGCTCGGGCAAGACCTTCACCATGGCCAATGTGATCGCCGCCTGGGGGCGGCCGACGCTGGTGATCTCGCACAACAAGACACTGGCCGCGCAGCTCTTCGCCGAGCTGAAGGGTTTCTTCCCGCGCAATGCCGTGGAGTTGTTCATCAGCTATTACGACTATTACCAGCCCGAGGCGTACATTCCGCAGACGGACACCTACATTGAGAAGGATTCCGCGATCAACGAGACCATTGAGCGCTACCGCCTCGCCGCCACCAACGCGCTACTCAGCCGGCGGGATGTGGTCATCGTGGCGTCGGTTTCGTGCATCTACGGGCTCGGTTCGCCCGAGGACTACCGCGGCATGCTGGTGGATGTCGCGCCCGGCGCGGAGATCGGCCGCGAGTCGCTGCTGGAGAAGCTGGTCGCGATCCAGTACGAGCGCAACGACTACGAACCGCGGCCCGGCGTCTTCCGCGTGCGCGGAGACATCGTGGACATCTTCCCCTCGTACAACACCGAGGGGGTGCGCGTGGAGTTCTTTGGTGACCGGGTGGAGACCATCCGCCCGCTCGACCCCACCACCGGCCGCGCTGGCGCGCCCCTGCCGCGCGCGCTGATCTCGCCGGCCAAGCACTTTGTCCTGCCGCGCGAGAAGATTGCGCCGGCCTTCGACCGCATCCGCGCCGAGCTGGCGGATCGCATCCGCGCGTTCGAATCGCAGGGGAAGCTGCTCGAGGCGCAGCGCCTGCAGCAGCGCACGACCTTCGATCTCGAGATGCTGCAGGAACTCGGCTACTGCTCGGGCATCGAGAACTACTCGCGCCACCTCAGCGGCCGCGCCGCAGGCGAGCCGGGTGCCTGTTTGCTTGACTACTTCGACGGCGAATTTCTGACCATCATCGACGAATCACACGTCACTCTGCCGCAGGTGCGCGGCATGTTTACTGGCGATCAGGCGCGCAAGCGCACGCTGATCGAGCACGGCTTCCGTCTTCCCTCGGCGTTGGACAACCGGCCGCTCAACTTCGACGAGTTCCTGGCCAAGACCGGCCCGCTCCTGTTCGCCTCCGCCACGCCCGGCCCGTACGAGCGGCAGGTCTCGGAGCGCCAGACGCAGCAGGTGATCCGCCCGACCGGCCTGCTCGATCCGCCCGTGGTCGTGCGGCCGCTGCGCAACCAGATCGACGACCTGATGGAGGAGGTGCGCCGCATCGCGGCCAACGGCGACCGCACGCTGGTGACCACGCTCACGAAGCGCACGGCCGAGGACCTCGCCCAGTACCTGCGCGATGCCGGGCTGCGCGTGGAGTTTTTGCACTCGGACATCGACGCGCTGGAGCGCGTGGCTGTGCTGGGGCGTCTGCGGCGGGGGACGTTCGACTGCCTGGTGGGGGTAAACCTGCTGCGCGAGGGGCTGGACCTGCCCGAAGTGGCGCTGGTGGCGGTGCTGGACGCGGACAAAGAAGGGTTTCTGCGCTCCGCGACCTCGCTGATCCAGACTGCGGGCCGCACGGCGCGGCATATTGACGGCCGTGTGATTCTTTACGCGGACACGATCACGGACGCGATCCGGCAGATGCTGGAGGTGACTGGGCAGCGGCGCGCGCAGCAGGAGGCGTACAACCGCGAGCACGACATCACGCCGCGCAGCACGCAGCGGGCGCTGCAGGACGAGGAGTCCACGGCGCAGGAGGCGCGCGACATCGAGGCGCAGGCCGTGGCCGAGCGGCCGGAGCAGTACGACATACTGCGGACCATTGCCGACATGGAGCGCGAGATGCTCGAGGCCGCCGATGCGCTGGAGTTCGAGCGTGCGGCGCTGCTGCGCGACGAAATCCGCGAGCTGCAGCATCTGGCGGAGTCGCTGGAAAAGCCCGGCGCGGTGGTAGCCACGCCGCCGGCGGGCACGGGGAAGAAGCTGAAGTATCCTGCGGTCGGCAGCCGCCGGAAACGGTAGGGATGGCGCTCCGCGCCGTCCGACTGGCCTGCGAGACTGTGGTTGACGCACGGTTGGGGCGCGGATCGGGCCGCACGGATCGCGCAGGATGCTGCCGCCGTCTGCGGCGTTTTCGCCTCGGGGCGGACACGAGTCCTGCCCCTTCGGCTCAAGCCTTGCAGCCGGGGCAGTCTGCTGCGTTCCCGTGCGGCAAAGAACCGATCCGCGCCCCAGTTCGCCCTTGGCGCGCGTGGGCGTTGTCAAAGTCGAGGTATTCGGTTGCGCCGAAAACGGAAAGTTTGTCCACTACCGTAGGTGTCTGGCCGAAAAGGTAGGGACGGCGCTCCGCCGCCGTCCGCGGATTTACGAGCGCTGGGTTCGGCGCCCGCGGAGCGGGACGCCCTACCCCTGCTGGCGCAGCAAGATCTCGATATTCAGGGTTCAGTATTCGGCAGTTCTCTCAAACAGCGCTTCGGGGGTCGGAATCGCCTTTACACCCTGCTCGCCACCGCTAAAATCAATCCCCAATCGGGATGGAGCGGATTGTCCGGCTGCTCATCTTGCCGGAACCGGTTGGAGCGTGACGGATAACTATAAGTTTGGGCGACATGACGACGCGTGATCCCAAGGCGATTTGTGAATCGGTATGTCGGGCCATAGCGTTGTGGGCTCAGCGCAAGACCAACATCAATGGGTTGGCCCTTGTAGGCTCCTGGGCCAGGGATGCCGCTCAGGTGAACTCGGACATCGATTTGGTAGTCCTCGCCACCGACCCTCAGAATTTTCGCTGCATCACCGAATGGCTTGAAGAGATTGCCTGGCCGGCGCCGATTACGAAGTGGGCGGATGTGTCCTATGGTCCTCTCTGGTCACGTCACTGCGAACTTGAAGATCACACAAGAGTCGAGCTTGACTTCTGTTCACAAGAGTGGGCCAGTTGCTATCCGATTGATCCTGGAACAGCACGGGTCATCCGCGATGGGTGCAGAGTTCTATATGATCCGCTCTGTCTTTTCGAGCAACTGTGCATGCATGTCGCCCAACAATGCGCCGCAGCCGACACCGCGAAGCGGCGCGGCTGAGGCGTGACCGTTGGCGCCATGGAACTCATCGAAACTGAGGGCAATGGTCAGTTTGCCGCGAGATTGAGTCAAACGGGCGGAAGGGGATAGCGAATCTCCGCCATCAAGAAGGAGTGCCACCAGATGATCCGTGTCATTGCAACCATCGAACTGAAGCCGGGCCGGCGCGAAGCGTTTCTGAAGGAGTTGCAGGCGAATGTGCCGCATGTGCGGGCTGAGTCGGGGTGCCTGGACTACACGCCCATGCTGGACTTGGCTTCCGGCCTTCAGGCGCAGATTCCACTGCGGCCGGATGCGGTCACCATCGTGGAGGCGTGGGAGAGTCTGGAGGCGCTGCGCAAGCACCTCAGCGGGCTGCCGCACATGCTGCGGTACAAGGCGGCTACGCAGGAAATGGTGGCCCGGGTCTCGCTGCAGGTGCTGCAGCCAGCGTGAACAGGCAGGGAAGGGGCGCCGGCTTCTCCGGGCGTGTCGGCTGACGCACCGTTGGGGCGCAGATCGGGCCGCGCAGGTTACCACCCCGTCTATTTTGGGAACAACTCTACGCGGTGACTTCCCGGGGGCGTAGCGCGCCGGACGGCAGCGGCAGAGGCAGGCAAGCGCTGTTGTATGCCGTGGCCTCTTGCGCCTCCCGGTAGATGACGAGGATGTCGTCCATGGTCCGTTCCAGCGCGAAGCGCTGGAGGATGCCGGCACGCAGGTCGCGCCACGGCGCCTGTTGGCGCAGCGTCTCCAGGCAGCGAGCCAGTGCGCTTTCGTCGCGCGGCGCGAACAGGAAGCCGTCGATCTTCTCACGCACGATCTCCAGCGCGCCGCCGTGCGCGGTGGCGACGACGGGCGTGTTCATGGCCAGCGCCTCCGCGAGGGTACGGCCGAAGCTCTCGGCCTTGGCGGAGCACGAGACGACCGCATCGCTGATGGCGTAGATTTCGGCCATCTGATCCTGCTGGCCGGCAAACCGGATGGCATCCGCCATGCCGCTCGTGCGGACCAGGTTCTGCAGGCGGCGCTCGTACCGGCAGTGCCGGCGGTGACCGGCGCCGACAATGACGCCGACGATGTTCGGGATCTGCGCGCGGGCCGCCTGAATGCCGCGGATAAAGGTCTCATAGTCCTTGCCCGGCGCCAGGCGTCCGACGCTCGTCACGATGAAGTGACCATCCAGCCGGTGCGTCCGGCGAAAGTATTCCACAAAATCGAGATCGATGCGGGCGGGGTCGAACCGTTCGACATTCACGCCCGGATACGCGATGCGCATCTGGCTGTCCGGCGTGTTGTAGTGTCGCCGCAGATGGGCACGCACGACTTGGCTGACGCAGTGGATGCGCGCACTGCGCGTCAGGATGCGGCTGTACCATCCGGGGCGGTTGAGGCCGTGAACGGCAGCGACGACCGGCAGGCCCAGGCGGCGATTGGCCACGCGCAGCAGCCAGGCGGGGAGGCGGCTATGTACGTGCACGAGGTCTGGCGACAACGTAGCCAGGGTCCGACGCAGGCGGAGGGCGCGCAGCGGGAAGGTGAGCGGGTTCTTGCTGCAGACATCGAGGCGGATATGGCGTCCGCCGTCTGCCTCGACCTGTGCCACGAGGCGCCCGCCGCGCGAGATCACCGTACTGGCGACACCGCGGCGCACCAGTTCGCGGTTAAGGTCGAGCACGACTCGCTCGGCGCCGCCTTCCTGCAGTTCCGGGAGCAATTGCACCACATGCATGTCCGGGGCCCCTTTCCAGCGGCCATTCAATGGGGGATAGGCAGCTCGATTGGGAGCCAGTGTAGGAACGCCAGATTGCCGGCGGATTGCCAGCAGATTACCGTTTGCCAATGTGGCGGGCGGATGAAAGCAAGGGCTTTGATTGCGCCTTGCGAAACGAGGGCTGATTCTTTCAGCGCCGCCAACAAACCACCACAACCGCATCGGCGTCAGGGTCGGTGTCGGCATCGGTATCAAGAAACGGCTATCACGCAGACGAAGGAAACGCATTCCAGCCGTATTCCGTGAGAACTCGACCCCGATACCGACTTCGAAACCGACGTGAACTGGCTTCGCGCCGCGCGGCATTGCCCATTGGCACCAGGATTACCCGGACGCAGCCGGGAGGCGGATGGTGAAGATGCTGCCCTGGCCGGGTTCGGATTCCACGGAGAGATCGCCGCCATTGGCACGGACGAAGGCGCTGGCCAAGCTCAAGCCCAGTCCGTGGCCCGGCAGGTGGCGGCTCTTGTCGCCGCGGTAGAAACGAGTGAAAACGTGGGGCAGGTCGCGGGGCAATATGCCGGGGCCGGTGTCGCGCACGACGAGCCGGGCGCACCCCTGCGATTCGCTGACCGTGACCAGTACCTCACCGCCGTGCGGAGTGAATTTCACGGCATTGTCGACCAGATTGGCCACGGCGCGCTGGATCCGGGGGAGTTCACCGCGCACCGGCGTGCGGGTCAGGCGCGTTCCGAGGCGGACGCCATTCTCCTCCGCAACCGGGCGGAAGATTTCCGCGGCTTGCTGGGCCACCTCGGCCAGATCGAACGTCGAGAGGTCAAGCCGGCGGATGCCGGCCTCCGCCTCGGCGATGTCGAGCGTGGTATTGATCAGGAGCAGCAGGCGGTCGCACTCTTCAATGACGCTGCCGGCGGTTTCCTGGAACTCCTGCTGGTTGTCGGCGGTTAGCAGGCTGGTCTCCGCCACCCCCCGGATGCGAGTGATTGGGCTGCGCAGGTCGTGCGCGATGTTGCTGTTGAGCTGCCGCATCTCCGCCAGAGTGGTCTGGACACGTTCGGCCATGTCGTTGAACGTCCGGCCCAAATGGGATATCTCATCGCCGCCGGGCGACACCGGGACACGGTCGCCGAAACTGCCGCCGGTCACCCGTTCGACCGCCCGCGTAATGCGGCGGATGCCGCTCATGGCGCGTCGCGCGACCAGCCAGCCCGTCACCGTGCTGCCGGCCAGCAAAATGACGACCAGCCAGGTGGCCACGCTGCGGAGGTGAAACAGGAACTTGTTGGTTTCCTCGAGTGACAGCCCCATCTGCAGGTAGAGGTTGTCCGCCACACGGGCCTCCAGGACGCGCGCCGATTTGCGCGCGTCCTTCAGGACCACGGTGCGCATGATCGGCTTGCGCGCGGACAGCCCCTTCAGGCGCTGCGGGTCGAAGGCCACATCCTGCCAGGGAGTCAGCTTGCTGCCTGCCAGAGTCTCGCCCTGTGCGTTCATCAGGTGGTAGAAGCTGTCCATGCTTCCCTGCGAGGCGGTGATCGCGTCAAAACAGGCTCGCACGCCGTCGAGGTTGCTGCGGTCGACGACAATGAAGATTTCCCGCATGTCGGAGGCCATGCCGGCGTCCGTGGCGTGTTTCATGTGCGATTTGACCACCAGATACAGAACCGAGAGTCCGCCCACGGACAGCAGCGCGGACAGCAGTGCGCAGGTGGCGGCCAGGCGCAGCGCGAACGAACCGCGCCAGCTACTCCTGAGGCGCAAGGACATAACCGACTCCCCGGAGGGTCCGGATGTATTCGCGTTTTTTCGGAAACCCCTCATTAAGCTTGTTGCGCAGGCGGCAGACGCAGGTTTCCACCACGTTTGTCTCCGGGTCGAAGTTGTAGTCCCAGACATGCTCCATGATCATGGTCTTGGAGAGCACCCGGCCGGGGTGGTAGAACAGGTACTGTAGCAGGGCGAACTCGCGGGGCTGGAGCTCCACGACCTGCCCGGCGCGTGTCAGCCGGCGGCGCGCGACGTCGAGCTCGAGGTCGCCGTGCCCGAGGCGGGTGGGCTCGCGCACGCCGGCGGTGCGGCGGATCAGCGCCTGCAGCCGCGCGACCAGTTCGGAGAACGCAAAGGGCTTTACGAGGTAGTCATCGCCGCCGACCTGCAGGCCGCGCACGCGGTCGTCTACCTCCCGGCGCGCGCTCAGGAAAATGATGGGTATGTGCCGCGGAAAATCGCGCCGGACCTTCTCCACCAGGGTCAGGCCGTCCATGCCCGGCAGCATGATGTCCACGATGGCGGCATCGTAGGTTTGCGTGGACAGGTGCGTGTAGCCGTCCTCGCCGGTGTCGACCGGGTCCACGGTGTAACCAGCCTGCCGGAGGCCCTTGGCCACGAATGAGGCGATCTTGCGGTCGTCTTCCACCAGCAGCACGCGCATGTTCACCCTCCGTTGTGACGGCCGCAGTTTACAGTCCCTGGCAGATCGTGATGGCGATGACGCCGACGATATCGTCGGCGCTGCAGCCCCGGGAGAGGTCGTTGACCGGCTTGGCGAATCCCTGCAGGATCGGGCCGTAGGCCGTGGCGCCGGCGAGGCGCTCGGTGAGCTTGTAGGCGATGTTTCCGGCCTGCAGATCCGGGAAGATCAGCACGTTGGCATTGCCCTGAATGGCACCTTTCGGGTTTTTCGCCGCGGCAACACGGGGGACGAGCGCGGTGTCGGCCTGCACTTCGCCGTCGACCACGGCGTCAAGCTTGAGTTCGGCAAAGCGGTTTTTTGTCAGCTCCGTGGCGATGCGCACCTTGTCCACCAACTCGTGCGAGGCGCTTCCCTTGGTAGAGAAGCTCAGAAAGGCGAGGCGGGGCTGCTGGCCCAAGAGGGCACGGCAGGAGATGGCGGTGGCATGGGCGATATCCACCATCTGCTCGGCCGTGGGGCAGGGGTTGACGCCGCAGTCGGCGTAGAGCAGCACGTCGTCGCCGGACGGCGTGGGGTGTTGGAGGTCCATGACGAAGCACGACGAACCAAGATGGATCCCGGGCGCTGTGCCGACGCAATGAAACGCGGCGCGCAGCATGTCGGGAGTGGATGCGATGCTGCCGCCAACGAGGCCGTCCACCAGCCCGGAGGCCAGCATGAGGTTGCCAAAGTAGAGTCGGCTGGCGCGCACAGCCTGGGTAGCCTCGTCCAGCGTCATCCCCTTGGCCTTGCGCTTCTCGTGCAGCAGGGCGGCGAGGCGGGGCAGCAGGTCGGACGAAGTGTAGTCGATGCTGGCGATGCCGGCGGCGGAAAGAGAGGCGCCCGCATCCTTCTCGGCCGTGGCGAGTTCCTCGGGTGTGGCCAGGACGAGGGGCGTGGCGAGGCGGTCGAGGCGTGCCTTGAGCGCGGCGAGGATGACGCGGGGGTCGTGCCCTTCCGGCAGCACGATGCGGCGGTTGGCGGCCTGGACACGGGGGATGAGACGGGCAAGCAGCTTCATGGGGAATTTTCCAGCGTGGATGGCAGAATGCGCACAGTGAACAGTAAGCAGCAATCAATTTTGCGACAGAACTGCTACCGGCTAACTGTTCACTTCTTGTTTCGCCAGCAGCGTGTACGTTTCCCGCGCGATCATGAGCTCCTCGTTGGTCGGGAGGATGATGACCGGCGTGCGGCTGGCGTCGGTGGTGATGACGCCGGCGCGGCCGCGGACCTCTTCGTTGCGGGCATCGTCGAGAATGCAGCCGATGGCGTCCAGGCGCTCGACGATCTTCTTGCGGGCGGGGAAGCAGTTCTCGCCGATGCCGCCGGTCAGCACGACCGCGTCGGCGCCGCCGAGCAGGGCGTAGTAGCCGCCGATGTAGAACGCCGTGCGGTGCCCGAACATGTTCAGCGCCATGGTGGCGGAGGGGTTGCCGGCTGCTGCGGCGTCCACCAGGTCGCGCATGTCGCCGCTCTCGATGCCGCCCACGCCGAGCAGGCCGCATTTCTTGTTGAGCAGGTCGTCGATCGCGTCCGGGGTCATCCCCTGCCGCGCGAGGAAGAGCACGACCGCGGGGTCAATGTCGCCGCAGCGCGTTCCCATGACGAGGCCGGGCAGGGGGGTCATGCCCATGGAGGTGTCGAGTACCTTGCCGCCGTCGATGGCCGCGATGCTGGAGCCGTTGCCCATGTGGCAGGTGATGAGCTTGAGCTGCTCGACCGGGCGATGGAGGTACTCGGCCGCAGACTGCATGACGTACTTGTGCGAGGTGCCGTGGAACCCGTATTTGCGGATGTGGTACTGGTCGTAGTACTTGCGCGGGATCGCATAGAGATAGGCGTGTAACGGCATGGCTTGATGGAAGGCGGTGTCGAAAACCGCCACGTTGGGCACGCCGGGAAAGACGTGCTCGCAGGCCACGATGCCACCGAGGTTGGGCGGATTGTGCAGCGGTGCGAGCGCGGCGCACTCCATGATGGCTTTCTTGACCTGGTCATCGACCACGCTTGGCGTGCTGAACCGCTCGCCGCCGTGCACCACGCGGTGGCCGATGGCCTGCACCTCGGTCAGCGCGCGCAGGACGCCGCGCGCGGGGTCGGTCAGGATCTGGCAGGCGCTCTCCAGAGCCTGGCCGTGGTTGTCGGCGGAGATCGGGAGGTTGATGCGCGCCTCGCCGTCGCGCTGGTAGGCGAGGTTGGCGCTGGGGCGCCCGATGCGTTCGATGGTCCCCTTGGCCAGCATGGTCTCGGGCGACATGCGGAAGAGCATGAATTTGAGCGAGGAGCTGCCGGAATTGACGACCAGAATCTTGTCGATCGCGTGCGAGGGCATACGCAGAAAATCCTCCTGCAACAACTGCAACAACGATGCTTTATTCTGCCTTGTGCCGCGCTGCAGCGCAAGAGAGAAGAAAATGATGCACCGGGTGCTTTAAGGTGCATATTCGCGCGTGGACTCGGGGCAGGCGGGACACTTTCACCACGTTGGGTGCAAAAGCAGAAACCCGCGGATTGCTCCGCGGGTTTCTGCCAATCGATTTCGCGTTGGCGAAAGCTATCCGTTGCGCTTTTCGAATTCCTTCATGAACGCGACCAGCGCCTGAACGCCCTCGACGGGGAATGCGGTGGGGAGGCGGAAGGTGACGTTCATGTCGGAGCGGCATTCCTTCTTCGCGGTGCCGCGGTAGAACCCGGAGGCGTCGATGGTGTGGTAGAGCAGCTGTGCCTTGTCGCGGTTGCGCTGGAACATGTTCGCCGGCCCGAATTTCTTGAGCCAGCGCGTGGTGAGCGCCAGAATGTAAACGCTGTAACAGGGCGGCGTGTTGTACATCCCCTCGGCTTCGATGTGCGTCTGGTAGCGCAGCATGGCCGGGATGGTCTTGGCGGCCTTTTCGGCGAGGTCCTTGCGCACGATCACGAGCGTGACGCCGGACGGACCGAGGTTCTTCTGCGCACCGGCGTAGATCAGCGCGAATTGCCGGTAGTCCACCGGACGTGAGAGGATGTCCGAGGACATGTCGCAGACCAGCGGCGCGGCGGGCTTCGGGAAGGCCTTCCACTGCGCGCCGGAGATGGTCTCATTGGAGGTGAGGTGCAGGTAGGCAGCGCCGGGGGTGAGCTTGAGCTCCGCGGCGTCAGGGACGCGGGTGGGGATCTCCTTCTCGCAGTCTGCAGCCACGGTTACGTTGCCGAGCAGGCGCGCCTGCTTGATGGCCGCCGAGCCCCAGCTGCCAGCGTTGACGTAGTCGGCGGTGGCGCCGGGAGGCAGGAAGTTCATCGGGACCATGGCGAACTGCAGGCTGGCGCCGCCCTGCAGGAAGAGCACGGCGTAGTCGTCCGACAGGTTCATCAGTTCGCGGATGTTGGCAGTGGCCTCCTGATGGACAGCGTCGTACTGCTTGCCACGGTGCGACATCTCCAGGATCGACATGCCCGTGCCCTGGTAATCCACCAACTCGGCCTGCGCCTGCTGAAGAACCTCCAGCGGCAGGATTGCCGGACCGGCACAGAAGTTGAATGCACGCGCCATGATCGAGCTCCTCGCGTTTCGTGCTCCCGCCGGTGGGGAGAGGCTGCACAAACCGGCATGCGCACAATACCGTTGCATCCGACACCAAGTCAATCGCGCTTTCGCCTTGACCCGATCCCAACAAATGCGTCATTGTAGACACACTACGTATTTCCTACGGGGGCGTTTGGCACGTTTCGGAAAGATTCGCGCAATGTGGAACAAGTGGAATAAATTTCTGAGTCTGTTCACAAACGACATCGGCATTGATCTGGGCACGGCGAACACGCTGGTCTACGTCAAGGACCGCGGGATTGTGATCCGCGAGCCGTCGGTGGTGGCGATTCAGGAAGGCACAAAGCGTATTCTGGCCGTGGGCGAGGAAGCCAAGCGCATGCTGGGGCGTACACCGGGCAACATCGTGGCCATCCGCCCGATGAAATCCGGTGTCATCGCGGATTTCGACATCACTGAGGCGATGATCCGGTACTTTATCCGGAAGGTGCACACGAACCCCATCCGGATTCCGCCGCGTGTCCTCATTGCGGTGCCCAGCGACATCACTGAGGTCGAGAAGCGCGCCGTGCAGGAATCTGCGCGGCACGCTGGTGCACGGGAGGTCTTTCTGATTGAGGAACCGATGGCGGCTGCCATCGGCGTGGGGTTGCCCGTGTCCGAACCGGCCGGCAACATGATTGTCGATATCGGTGGCGGCACCTGTGAGGTCGCGGTGATCTCGCTGGCCGGCATTGTTTACTCGCGAAGTGTCCGGGTTGGCGGTGACGCCATGGACGAATGCATCGTGCAGTACATGCGGCGGGTGTACAATCTGATGATAGGAGAGCGGACCGCGGAACAGATCAAGATCGAGATCGGCTCGGCGTATTCGACGGGCGAAGAGAAGAGCATGGAGGTCAAGGGCCGCGATCTGGTGGCTGGCCTCCCCAAGACCATCGCCGTCACGTCTGAGGAGATCCGGGAGGCGCTGCAGGAACCGGTGTCCACGATTGTTGACGCCATTCGCATCACGCTGGAGAAATGCCCGCCCGAGCTGTCGGCCGACCTGGTCGACCGCGGCATGGTGCTGGCTGGCGGTAGCTCGCAATTGCGCGGGCTGGACAAGCTCATCGCCGAACAGACGGGATTGCCGGTGCACCTGGCCGACGACCCGATGAGCGCCGTGGCCGAGGGCACGGGCGTGGTGCTGAACGAGATGGATTTTCTTTCCCGCGCGGCAGCGCGGCGCTAGCCCTTCGAGATTGATTTATCCGTGAGCCGTTTCTCCCTGTAGATCCGGCCGCCCGCAGGCGGCCGGTTGGAGTGGATCAGGGTTGAAATCGGCGAAATATTGGCACGGACTCTTGGCTCTCAGCCTGATGCTGGTGGTGGCGGGATGGTTCTCCTCCCGGTTGCTGCTGGATGCGCGCGAGGTCGTCTACCCGTTCGAAAACGCGGTCGCCTGGGCGCGGCTGCACCTGGTCGCTCCCGCGGCCGGCGTGCTCCGGCGGGCCGATCTGGCGGTCCGCAATCGCGAACTTGCCGATGACGTCGAGCGGCTGCACTTGGATGTCGCCCGCTTGGCGGCGCTGGCTGACGAGAATCGCCGCTTGCGCGCCGCGCTCAATTTTCCGCCGCCGTCTGGCTGCCGCATCGCGGTCTGCCCCGTGCTGTCCCGGGGCGGAGCTACTGGCTGGCAACGCCAGATCCGGATCGGCAAGGGACGCCTGGAAGGTCTGCAACCAGGCGATCCGGTTCTGGTGGCCGAGGGTTTGGTCGGGCGCATCGAGAGTGTCACGCCGCACACGTCCGACGTCTTGCTGATTTCAGACCCGAACAGCCAGGTGGCGTGCGAACTGGATCCGCCGCCGGCCGGCATGGACGCGGTGCGCGGCGTGCTATGCGGTGGCGGTGGGCACACCCTCGGCGAGGGTGAACTCCGGCTGCTGTACGTGATCGACCCACTGCGTCTGCGTTTTCTCAAGCGCGACGTGGAAGTTGCGCCACGCACGCGCCTTGTCACCTCCGGCTTGGGCGGCGTCTTCCCGCGCGGCATCCCGGTGGGTTGCGTGCTGGAGACGGCGGTCGACGCCGCCAATCTGTACCGCGAAGCGGTGGTCATGCCTGCCGCGGACCTCGGCAACCTGCAAATCGTGCTCGTGCTGGCACGGCGGACGGAGGGGCGGCCATGAAGATGGACCTTCCCGTGCTGCTGATCGCGCTGGCGTTGAGCGCCGCCGTGCAGAATCTGCTCCCCGGCATGCCCGGTTCGCCGCTGAAGATCCCGTTTTTGTCCGCTGTGGCGATCTACTGCGCGCTCAACCGCCCGCTGGTCCCTGCGATGACGGTTGCGATCTGGGCTGGCTGGCTTACCGACAGCGCAGGAGGCCTTCCCAATTCCTGCACCGCCACCTTTCTGCTGCTGCTGACGCTGGCGCTGCGGCCGCTGCGCCGGATGCTGTTGGACGGCGCTTTTCCCGGCGTGGTAGTCGCCGCAACGGTCATGGCGCCGCTGCAGGCCTTGTGGCAGCTTGCCTGGGCGCGTCTGGCCATGCCCGACAACGGCTGGCGCGCCGTCGGCGACGTGGCGCTGCTCCTGCCGGCCGGCGGGGTTGCCGGTGCGGCGGCTTTTGCTCTCTTCCGCACACTGGATCGATGGGCGGGGAATGTGAAACGGACTGAATCCGTCCATGGAGTGTACTGATCTTATGCACAAGGGTTCACGGTTTCGGGTTCAACGGTTCACGGTTGGCGTGATCGTTCCGACCCTATTGTTGTCAACCGCTGAACCGCTGAACCGTGAACCACGGAACCGCTTTTGACATGGACCTGCACGAACCAAAGCACTTTAACAACTGGAGACTTGCGCTGCTGGGCGTGGTGTTCTTGGCAGGTCTGGTCCTGCTGGGCGTGCGCCTCTATCATCTGCAGGTCGTGCAGTCCTGGGACTACGAGCAGCGGCAGACGAAGCAGAGCGTGCGTCGCGTGCTGCTGCCGAGCCCGCGCGGCCGCATCCTCGACCGCCGTGGCCGCCTGCTGGCGGACAACCAACCCAACTACTGCGTGGCGCTCTATCTGGAGGAACTGCGCCGCCCGGGGCGCTGGAGTAACACGGTCAACGCTGCGGAGATCGAGCTCGACCGCCTGTCCGAGACACTCCAGATCCCGCGCGCCTGTCCGCGCCATCGCATCGAGGAGCACATCCGCAAAAATCTGCCGCTGCCGCTGATCGTCTGGGCGCATCTGGACGATGCTGCGCTGGCCCGTCTGGTCGAGTGCCGCACGAACTTTCCGGGCGTGGACATCTTTGTGCAGCCGGAGCGACTCTATCCGCAGGGGCGACTGGCCGCGCACGTGCTGGGGTACGTCGGCCGCGGCGACCTTGCCGAGGCGGCGCGTGCCGAGGATTTTCACTACCAGCTCCCCGGTCTCAAGGGGCGTGCCGGCTTGGAGAAAGAATACGACGATCTCCTGTGCGGCCTGCCCGGCGGGCAACTGATCCGCGTGGATGCCGTCGGCTACCGCCATGACGAATGGACCGCGCGGCAGCCCGTGCCGGGGCGCGATCTCACGCTGACGCTCGACAGCGGCATCCAGGCCTCGCTTGAGAACGTGCTCGCCGGCGTGCGCGGCGCGGGCGTGGTGCTGGACCCGCGCAATGGCGATATCCTGGCTATGGCCAGCGCGCCAACATTCGACCCGAACGCGCTCTCACCGGCCCCCGCGCCAGAGCTCTGGCAGGCGCTGCTTGATGATTCCGCGCGCCCGTTGCTGAACCGCGCCCTGGCGGGCGTCTATCCGCCCGGCAGCACTATGAAGCCTTTCGTGGCGCTGGCCGCCCTGACGCTGGGCGACCAACCCGCCATCACCACGCACGTCTGCGACGGCTCCTTCCACCTCGGCAACCGCCTCATCCAGTGCGCGAACGGCGAACGCCACGGCGTGGTGGACATGCGCAAGGCCATCGAAGTCTCCTGCAACGTCTATTTCTGCTCCGTGGCCCGCGATATGGGATACGAGCCCATCTGGACGATCGCGCAGCAGGCGGGGATGGGGCGGCGTACAGGGATCGACCTTCCCGGCGAAGCCGCGGGCCTGCTCCCAACTGCTGCCTGGAAGCAGGCGCGCCAGCACGAGGAGTGGTCCGTGGGCGACACCTGCAACGTGGCGATCGGGCAGGGGGATCTGCTCGTCTCGCCGCTGCAGATGGCCGTGGCCACGGCGGCGCTGGCCAACGGCGGGCGCGTGCTGCAGCCGCGGCTCCTGCGGCGCGGAGACAGCGACGAGGGTGAGGTCATTAGCCGCGCCAGCTGGCCTGCGTCGGCAAACGTGTTTGTGTGCTCCGCCATGCGCGACGTGGTCAGCGGCGAAGAGGGGACCGGCCACCGCGTGCGCGTCTCCGGGCTGACCATCGCGGCCAAGACCGGCACGGCCCAGTATCGCGTGGACGGCCAGCCAAAGAAGTACGGGTGGATGATTTCCTTCGCGCCGGCTGAGGCGCCGCGCGTGGTGGCTGTCATGGTGGTCGAGGAGGCGCAAACCGGCGGCCTTACGGTGGGGCCGCGCCTGCAGCGCGTGCTGCTGACGATCTTTGCTGACGAGATCGCGGCCGGCGGAAAGGCGGACGCCACATGAACACGGTTGCCCGCCCCTGGTCTCCGCTCGGCGCACTGCGCCACCTGAACTGGGTGCTGCTGGTCGGCCTGTGCCTGCTGGTGGCCATCGGCACGGCGTTTATCTACAGTGCTTGTTCGATCCGGGACGAGAAAGCGGTGCAGGGTCTCTACCTTCGCCACGCCCAGGTGGCGGCGGTCGGGCTGGCAGTTTATTTGACGCTGGCCTGTGTCAACTACCGGACGCTGCTGCGCGGAACGTGGGTGTTTTATCTAGGCACCCTGTCCCTGCTCGTGGCAGTGCTGGTGTTTGGTGATGTCAACATGGGCGCGCAACGCCGGGTGTTCCATGTGCAGCCATCGGAAATTGCCAAACTGGCGGTGATCCTCTTTCTCGCCTGGTTTCTGGGCCGACGTGATGCGCCCCGCGGCACTGCCGCTTTTCTGGCGGCGCTGGGCGTATTGGCGGTGCCCGTAGCGCTGGTGCTGCAGCAGCCCGATCTGGGCACGGCGCTGGTGTTTGTGCCGACCGTCTTCGCGATGTTGTTTGTCGCCAACGTGTCGCCGCGGGCGTTCTGGACGACGGTTGCCATCGGCGTGGCGGCGGTCGTCTGGGTTCTTTCCGCCGTGGCGATTGCCGAATCGTGGGAGGTCGACAAGAAAACCCACGATTCCCGGCTTCAGGTGATGACCGGGCTGCAGGGGTTTCAGCAGGAGCGGGTGGCGCATTTCCTTTTTCCGGAAAGAGAGTTCGAAAAGGGAGCGAAAAACAATCGGGGCTACGGCTCCTGGAACAAGCGGCAATCCGAAATTGCCGTCGGTTCGGGAGGGGTGTGGGGCAAGGGTTTCTGCAAGGGAGATCAGAACCTGCTGGGGTATCTGCCGCCGCGCGTATCATTCAACGATTTTATTTTTTCCGTGCTGTCTGAGGAGGCGGGGTTTGCGGGCTCGATGACGATCCTGGCGCTCTATGCGCTGGTTATTGGCGCGGTGCTGACCGTGGCCTTCGGCTGCCCCGACGGTGTCGGAAAACTGCTATGCGTGGGTGTGGCCGTGATGATGTTCTGCCATGTGTTCGTGAACATCGCAATGACGGTCGGACTGCTGCCGGTGACGGGATTGCCGTTGCCGTTCATCAGTTCCGGCGGCACCTGCCTGTTGACCATGATGGCGGCGCTGGGTTTCGTCCAGAGTGTGGCGATCCACGGCCGGGAATCCGCGTCGTGTTTTTAGGAAAGGAGTCAGAAGCCAGAATTCAGGATTCAGAATGTCACATTCTGGATTCCGGATTCTGAATTCTGAATTCCGGTTGTTTGGTTCATGTCACGTAACGCTGTACACACGAAAAAAGAAACCGGCGGAATGCCGGTTTCGGAGAGAGAGGACGATATGTTTGGCTGGTTCAAACGCAAGACTCCGAAACGCGAGATTCTCGTCAACGCCGAAAAGCTGGAGATCCGCGTCGCCGTGGTGGAGAACGGCAAGTTGGAGGAATTTCAGGTGGAGCATCCCACCGAGGAGCGGCTGGTAGGTTGTATTTTCAAGGGGCGCATCCAGAACCTCGAACACGACCTGCAGGCCGCGTTTGTGGACATCGGCCTGCGGAAAAACGCCTTCCTGCACTACTGGGACATGCTGCCGGACGACGAAGGACGGCTGGACGAGGATGACGAGCCGAATCACGCCCCGCGCCGGCGCCGCGTCTCGAACGAGGAGATCACGCGCCGCTTCCCGCCGGGCTCGGAAATCATCGTGCAGGTCACCAAGGGCCCCATCGGCACCAAGGGGCCGCGCGTCTCCGCCAACCTCAGCGTGCCCGGTCGCTACCTCGTGATGATGCCCGGCTGCCGCCTGCGCGGCGTGTCGCGCAAGATCGGCGACAGCAAGGAGCGCGTCCGGCTGAAGGCGATCCTCGACCGCCTGCCGATTCCGGAGGACATCGGCCTGATTGTCCGCACCGTCGGCTCCGGCGCCAGCAAGACCGCGTTTGTGCGCGATCTGCGCAACCTGCTCGATATCTGGAAAGAACTGCAGACCAACATCCGCGAAAAAGCCGCGCCCTGCGTGGTCTACCAGGAGCCCGACCTGGTCGAGCGCATC
>Ga0118677_10007112_pt1 | contig 18634 bp, 15 predicted proteins | sample AliMusrvi5mmetaG_FD_86154 | JGI IMG/M metagenome (GOLD analysis project Ga0118677, IMG submission 86154) | reverse complement strand
TGACTCTCGCCCTGTGAAACCTTGGACAGCATTTTCCGAGACCTCAAACTCAACAACCCGTCCAACAACCTGAAAACGCTAGGAAATCAACAACTCAACCCGTACAATGAGTGCTGTTTTGGACAGCAGTGAGTCCAGCTCTTTCACGCGGTCCGCGAATTGCTGTTCAATTCCATGAAACATTCGGGAACAAAGACAGCCCGCTTGCGTGGAAGGTTTTCTGACGGGCTTATTGAACTTTCAGTCGATGACGCTGGAAAAGGGTTTGACAGCCGTAGGGTTCTACTTGGGACCGCACTGGAGTGCGGATGCGGGCTTTTCAGCGTCCGCGAAAGGATCGGGGCCTTGGGCGGGACGCTGACAGTGGATTCGGCTCCCGGTTGTGGCACGCGTGTAACGGTTAGCGTTCCGCTCTTGCTGCCGGCGCAGGAGCCCGTGGCGCAAGCAGAGGCTGCGCCGTCTTCGGACGTGCCGCGCATAGCCGCCTCAGATGGGCGCTCGCGAGTTCTGGTTGCAGACGACCACGAGTTTTTGCGCCAAGGCGTGGTGAGGCTTCTGACAAAACAACGGACTCTGGTCGTGGTCGGTGAGGCGGCCAACGGACGGGATGCGGTTTCGTTGGCGCGGCTGTTGCGGCCCGATGTCATCATTATGGATGTCCGCATGCCAGTAATGGGAGGGGCTGAGGCGACGCGGCTGATTCTCTCGGAGCTTCCCGGTGTCATTGTGATCGGCCTTTCGGCTTTCGTGGACGATGGTTTCAGGACCGAGATGCTGGATGCGGGCGCGGTGGACTTGCTGGATAAGGCTGAGGCCGGCGTGAGGCTGCCGGCGAGAATCGCCGAATGCCTTGCGGGCCGGAGCACAGTTTCAGGGCCGGCTGTAAAGGCACGTTGATATTGCCCCGATGCGTCAGACATATATAACGGCTGGCCTCTTCGTTTCATACGTTGGCGCTCGTGGTCAACCGTGCGCGAGCTTTTAAGGAAAATGTGCCTGCGTCTTCCACAGCCGCTCTCGCGGTGGTATACTGCCCCATAGGAATACAAAACGAAAATGACCCTGTTCCAACTACCTTCCGTGAACGAGCAACAAGTCACCATCATCAGGCATAAGCTTCGACGGGTCTTTGGGGCTGTCGGCAAGCTTCTGAAATCGCCCGTGGGCGGCAAGGCGAGCCTGCTGCTGGCTACGCTGTTGATCCTGATGCTCGGCATTAACGGCCTGAACGTCGTTAACAGCTACATCGGGCGCTATTTCATGTCAGCCATCGAAAACCGCGACTCTGCCGGTTTCATGCGCTACGCTTGGCTCTACGTCGCCGTCTTCGCTGGCTCGACGCTTGTCGCCGTGCTATTCCGCTTCACCGAGGAACGCCTCGGGCTGTTATGGCGCGGCTGGCTCACGCGCCGGGCCACCGGAGTCTACATCGAAAGCCGCCTCTATCTTCGCCTGCGCAGTGAGGACGCTCTGAGCAATCCGGACCAACGAATAACCGAAGACATCAGGCAGCTGACCACAACCACGCTTTCATTCGTGCTGATGATGCTCAACGGGACTCTAACCGTACTCTCGTTTTCTGGAGTTTTGTGGGCGATCAGCCCGAAGCTTTTCGTGATCGCAGTGGTCTATGCGCTCTCCGGTTCGGGTCTGGCGATCTGGCTGGGGAGACCGCTGATTCGCATGAACTACCTCCAGTCTGACCTCGAGGCCAACTTCCGCTCCGCGCTCATTCACACCCGCGATGACGCAGATAATATCGTTGCCTCGGGTGCAGAAACGAGGGTCCGGGAACGCCTCAACTCACACATCGACCGCTTAGTTTACAACTTCCGCCGCATCATCGCGGTAAATCGTAACCTCGGTTTTTTTACCACCGGCTACAACTATCTCATCCAGTTAATCCCCGTGCTCATCGTCGCACCGCTGTTCATCCAGCGGAAGGTCGAGTTCGGTATCATTGGCCAGTCTGCGATGGCTTTCTCCACCTTGTTAGGAGCCTTCTCTCTGATTATCAACCAGTTCCAGGCAATCTCATCCTACGCCGCGGTGGTCTCCCGCCTAGACGAGTTTGCCGATTACGCGGAACGGTGTGAAAAAGAACGTCGCCTGTTACGGACAAGCACCGATGAACATGCTAAGCCCCGCTGATTTCCCCTTCCGAGTCGCCAGCCCCACGGGGATGCGCGTTGAACTGAATGCCAATGGCTCCGTCCGGCGGATGGACTGCGGCGAGATCATGCTCACTGGTTTTCTCGGCAACGAGGTTGAGGGCGGTCTGGTGAATATCCAGCTGCGCCGCCACGGAGAATCGGCGGAAGCGCTTCCCTTGCTAGGGCCCGGCAGTCCCGCTTCCTATCAATTCTGTGACCGTGGTTTGATGGCCTACGGGACATGGGGGGGCTTGGCCTTCCGCCTTCGGCTCGTGCTGGCGGAGTCCGCCCCTGCATGGTTCTGGCATGTGGAACTGGAAAACACGGGCACTGAAGCGGTGGCGTGCGATCTGATCCACACTCAAGACGTCGCCCTCGCTCACTACGGCGCGGTGCGGCTCAATGAGTACTATGTGAGCCACTATGTGGATCATACCCCGCTTGAACATTCTCTGGCCGGCGTGGCGGTGGCGTCGCGGCAGAACCAATCGATGGGAGGGCGTTGCCCGTGGACCGTCATCGGCTCGCTTGGGAAAGGCGTATCCTTTTCGACAGACGCCCTGCAGTTCTACGGCTTCGCCAGACGCGTGGGACGGGAACCCGTTGCCCTGGTCGCTGGGCTTCCCGGGAAACGGCTGCAGCACGAGCATTCGCTGGTTGCCATCCAGGACGAGCCCGTCATGCTGGAACCAGGGGCGAAATCACAACGCGGATTCTTCGGCTGGTTTGCCGTGGACAAGGGACTGGCCACTGTTGCGGCAGATGCCTCTTGGATCGATGCCGCGCGAGCCCTGCCGGAGGCGACCTGTCCGCCATGGCCGATGCAACCGTTTGAGTCGCGATCCGCCCCCAGCCTGTTCACCGCCGCGCCCTTCTTGGAAACGGAGGAGCTCGATGCAATAGAAACCCGCGCATTGTTTGGAGCCCTGCCGCGTCACGAGGAACATGAGGGTGGTCGGCTGTTGTCTTTTTTCACGGGTGAGAAGAGTCATGTGGTGCTCAAGTCGAAGGAACTCGAAGTGCTCCGGCCGCACGGACATATCTTGCGCTCGGGAGGATCGCTCACGCCCGACGAATCCGCTCTGACCACAACCTCTTGGATGGGAGGCGTGTTTCATTCCATGGTCACCCAGGGCCACGTGAGCATCAATCGCTTCCTTTCCACCTGTCACAGCTATCTCGGACTTTTCCGCAGTCACGGACAGCGGGTGTTTGTCGAAACCGATGGTGCCTGGTCTCTGCTGGGAGTTCCGTCGGCGTTCGCCATGACCCCGGACTCCTGCCGCTGGGTCTATAAATTCAGGGGCGGCGTGGCCGAAGTGATCGCTTCCGCGCCGGATGACAAGCACGAACTCCGCCTGTCTCTGTCGGTTCTGAAAGGCAATCCCGTTCGTTTCTTAATTTCGCACCACATCGCCATCAATGGCGACGATGGCAGTTCGGCTGTGCCGGTGATTTGGGAGAAGACCGGCAGCTCGGTTTTCGTGCGGGCTGTGCCCGACAGCGACGTGGGCCGCCGTTTTCCGGACGGGGGATTTGTCGTCGAGCCTTCCGACGGCACGCGGGTGGAGGCCATCGGCGGCGACGAACTGCTTTTCACGGACGGTGTTTCGCGCAGCCAGCCATTCTTGTGCTTCGTGACCGCGCTCTCGACGGCAGCGGGGCTGATCATTCGCGGGCGGCTGATCGAGTCGCCAGCCGGACAAGTCGGGGCCTTTGGGAGCTCCATCGACTCCGGGTTGCAGATCTCAGCGCCTCAGACAAGCCCGCTGGCTTTGGCAGCGGAGCGGGCGGGTGAGATCTTTCCCTGGCTGGTCCACGATGCGTTTGTTCACTACCTGTCCCCGCGCGGGCTTGAACAATACTCCGGCGGCGGCTGGGGCACCCGCGATGTGTGCCAGGGGCCAGTGGAACTGCTGCTCGCACTCGGCCGATTCGAGCCGATCCGGGATCTTCTCTGCCGGGTATTTCGCCAGCAAAATCCCGATGGCGACTGGCCTCAGTGGTTCATGTTTTTCGACCGCGAGCGCAACATCCGTCCAGGTGATTCGCATGGCGACATCGTCTATTGGCCGCTGCTCGCCCTCGCCCACTATCTCTCGGCCACCGGCGACGCAAACCTGTTGGACGAAGCCCTGCCGTTTTTTCATCCGGATGGTGACGCCGCGGCGGAAAAGGCAAGCGTCCTTCAGCACGTCGAACGCGCGTTGGACTTGATTTCGCACCGGGTTGTCAAGGGCACCGTCCTCGCCGCATATGGCCATGGCGACTGGAACGACTCCCTCCAGCCGGCCAAGCCAGACATGCGCGAACGCCTCTGCTCGTCGTGGACGGTGACGCTCAACTATCAGACCTTTATCGCCCTGGCGGCTGCCTTCAGGTGCATCGGAAGCGCGGATCGCGCCGCTTCATTGGAGACCATGGCGGCCCCAATCCTCGAGGCTTTTCAGCGTACACTCATCGTGGACCATGTCCTCACGGGCCTCGCCTATTTCCATGAAGGCGGGAAAATCGACTACCTGCTACATCCCCGCGATGGCCTGACCGGCTTATCTTACAGCCTGCTGCCGATGATCCACGCCATCATCAACGACATGCTCTCACCCGCGCAGGCGCAAGCCCATCTGGACCTGATCCGCGAACATCTGCTGGGACCGGACGGGGCGCATCTGTTTGATCGGCCGTTGGCTTATCGGGGGGGCTCACAAACCTATTTCCAACGTGCCGAGAGCGCCAGCTACTTCGGACGGGAAATCGGCAACATGTACACCCATGCCCATCTCCGCACCTGCGAGGCGCTCGCCCGCTTCGGCGATGCCGACGGTTTCTTCCGTGCGCTCTGCCAGATCAATCCGATCGCGATCCGGGAGATTGTTCCCTCCGCCGGTTTGCGCCAAGCGAATTGCTATTACTCAAGCTCCGATCCGGCCTTCGCTGATCGCTATGAGGCCTTCAGCCATTATGACCGGGTGCAACGCGGCGAGGTGGTGCTGGAAGGCGGCTGGCGCGTCTATTCCAGCGGAGCCGGCATCGGCGTGCGTCTGATCATGCAGGCCTTCCTCGGCCTTCGGCAGGAAACGGCCTCGCTGATTATTGATCCGGTCATCCCGCCTGCGTTGGATGGGTTGAAGGTTAACGTGCGCTTGGCAGGCCACCTCATCGAAGTGATCTATCACATCCACGCGACTGGACGCGGGCCGGTGTCTGCCGAACTTAACGGCGTGAAACTCGCCTTCACCCGCGAGCGCAATCCCTACCGCCCCGGAGCGATCCGGGTTGCCATGGAAACCGTCACGGTCTTGATGTCGGAGAAAACTAATCGTCTCAGTGTGTGGATGGGGTGATCCAGAACAACAAAACAAGCAACAGGAGGTCGTCACGATGATACCGGAGAAGCTGCTGGAAATAATGAAACAGGATGGGGTGGTTGCTATTGCGACATTGGGAGACGATGGGCCGCATATGGTCAATACCTGGAATAGCTACATCAGAATATCAGCCGACGGACGCGTGTTCATCCCTGCCGGTTACATGCATAAGACAGAGGCTAACATTGCCCACGACACCCATGTGCTGATTACGTTGGGAAGCAGCAAGGTTAAGGGCTTGTACGGACCCGGTGCTGGCTTTTTGATCAAGGGGAATGCGGCTTTCATAACATCCGGGCCGGATTTTGACTTCATGAAAGCAACGTTCGGTTGGATGCGCGCCACCTTGGCCGTCACCATCGACTCCGCTACGCAAACCTGGTGAAGGCGCGCAGAACCGATTAGCGCGCCCGGAGGTCGCGCGCCGCCTTTGTTGTGACGCTTGTTAGCCGAGACGAAACTCTGCGGTGAAAGGCAGACTGGCCACCGTAACGACGGCTCCCTGCAAGTCAAAGGCTGCGCCTACACCCAGCTGTGTTTCCACGGCGATGATGTGCTTCCCATCCGGCAACGGCGGCTCGAGGCTCAGACCGCCGGGCGGCAAGGTGATCGAGCCTCCGATGCTCGCCCGGACCATGTTTTCGCCGTCTGCGCGGATCATGAAATCCAGCGGGCCGTAGCGGGTGGGAAGGTTGCTCACTGAAAAGCCATCGCCTTCGGAAATCCACGACCACGGCATGCCGGAGGCGAGAACCATAGATGCCGAGGCCTCGCGCTCTGCCGCGACCATGGAGGCCAGGGCGAGCAGGTATTCCGCTGCGATCCAAGTGTGGGGAACGTCGCCGATGTGGCCCGGCGAACGCGGATCACGCCAGGTGATTTCAGGCCATTGGTTCCATTCGCACGGGCGGCGGTCGGACAGAAAAAACGACAGCAATTCATTGGCGATGTCGCGTTTTCCGAGACGCACAAAGGCGCCGATGATTCGGATCTCGTAGGCGGTGTAGTTGTTCCACGGCATGTCCCCGCGGTGCTTGCGGCGGAAGCCATCCAGATAGGTCGCCAGCATCGCGTGCAGCGGCCCTTGCGGCAGCGCGTCCGCGAAATCGAGCAGGGCGATGGCGTTGGCGGTAGCGGTGGGGTCGAAGTCCGCCCACTCGACCGAGCCCGGGACGTAGGCGAGCTGTTTGTCTGCGATGACCTTTCCGATGGAACGAAGCAGATCGGATTGAAAACGCGTGGCCTCTGACCTCCAGCGCTTGGAGTCTTCGGTGAGTTCGGCAACCTCGGCGAGACTTGCTGCAGCTTCCAGTCCGCGAACACCCCAGAAATCGTCCCAGTAGGAATGCACAGGGTGGGCCAGATAGCCTTCGTGGCTTGCGGATTCCGGTAGCAGGCCGAAACATGCGGCAGGCTCGCCTGACTGGTAAAACGCGGTCATGCGCTCCGCCCGCAGCGCGATCAGATAGTCGGCAGCTTTGCGGACGTACGGCAGCATGTTTTTCAGGAAGGTCCGGTTGCCGCTGTCCCGGAAAACCTCGCGGATGCCCCAGAGAAACTGGCCGTGGCTATCGTGCTCGACGAGCCAGCCGATGCCGTCGCGATCGACTACGCAGGGAATGAATCCGTCTTCGCGCTGGAACGGCGCATACCAGGTCAGGAACGTTTGCAGCGCTTCAGGAAGTCCGGCTTTGGCGAGCGCCGCGCCCATGATCACGCAGTCGCGGACCCAGGAGCGGGTGTAGCGCCGGGGCCCGGGTTGGAGTGCGGGGCCATCGCGGTTGATCAGGACATGTCCTGCGGCGGTGCGGAAGCAGTCGAAAGCCGGCGCGGCGCAGGCCGGAACTTGCCATTTCACCGCGCCCAGTTTTCTGCGCCAGCGGGCCAGGGCGTTGGCCCTTGCGTGTTTTCCAAGCGCTTGGGTTTTGCCGAAGAAGGGAGTCGAGACGGTGACCTCGAGGGTCGATTTCTCCGCAGGGAGATTCCAGGCCATCTCGGCCGAGGCGAGGCCGGAGGGGTCATCGACGCTTGGGCTCCGAGGAAGTTCGCCGTTTGTCAGGGCCGAAGGCACTTCGCCTTCTTCGAACGCGGTCGTTCCCTGCGCATCTGCGCGAGGAGAGGCAAGGACTTCGCGGCCCTCCACGGTCATGCCTTTCGCGCTGCACTGGATGTGATGAACGGGACTGCGTCCGCCGAGATTGCGGAAGGCCTGCCACGGCGGATTCACTTGGAACGGACGGATTGCGACGACCAGGCGGGTTTCGGACGCGGCCTTGAGACTTTTGAGGCGATAGGTGGTGTGGAGCGTGAGATCATCACCTTTGCCGTCGACCCAGGGGTGGATCTCCAGCTGGAAATCGTCAGATTTCCAAGTGACGGATGGCATTGGCGCACCGCCTTTGGGCAACGAGGCCGTCGCTTTCACGTCTGCCCAGGTGATGATTCCTTTTCGGGTTAGAATGAAGGGCTCTAACGAGAAACCGGCCTCGTCCGCTTCGACCAGGCCTTCTTCGTTGATCAATGCGCGGCGTTTTCCCTCGGGGCAGCCGATGGGTGTCCAGTAAGATTGTTCGCGCAGCCAGTAACGGGGAAACCACCCTCGCGGAAAGTCGGCGGCAACGGAATGGATGAACTCGTTGGGCGTGCGGGTGAAGGCGTCCGGACGGAGCGTGATGGAACGAAGGGCCGCACCTTCCGCTTTTTCAAAGGTGATCTTCAAGTAGCGTGCTTCGGCTTGGGGCGCCGGAATATGGGTCTGAGAACCGCCCACGGACGTGGCTTGATAGAGGCTTCTCCAAACGGTGGAGTCCTCGGACAGTTCCACCTTGCAGGCCCGCGGTGCAAGCGGCTTGGGCCACTGGATGACGAGTCCGCCGAAGCGCAGAGATTTTCCAAAGTCCACTTCCCACCAAGGGTGTGTATCTTCGGATGCCGCCCGCCATTCGGATCGGGAGTCTTCGGCGAATACTGACTCAGGTGAACACCCCAGTTGTTGGCTGGAGGCTCTGATCGCCGGGGGCGATTGGAGCGTCTGGTCCTCGAAAGACGGGTTGGAGAGTTGGAGCGTGCCTTTGCCGCCAGGGCCAGCGGCGATGACAAATTCGACCGCCTCGATTTCCGAAGGCGCGCCGCCGCCAGCGGGCCCCCAGGCGAAGGGGAGGTCACGTTCATAAACGCGATGGTCGCTCCAGGATGTCGGCAGAGTGAAACCTTTGCACACCTGGCGCCAGACGTTCGCTCCTCCTGGGGATGACACTTTGAATTCCAAGTTGTTCGCCAAGCCCTCGCCGCGCAGGTGGAACCCGATCTCAAACGTGGCGGGCAATTTGAAGTCGACTGTTCGCCGGATGGCCACGAAGCCGCCCCCCGTGCGGAAATCGTAATCCAAGCGCAAGCCGGGAGTTCCATCCGGTGCTTCGGTGCACGAAAGCTTCCCTTCCGCTTGGCCGGAGGCAAACACCTGCCATTGAGTGGAATCTTTGAAAAGCTCAGAAAATGGACAGTCAGACATTAGGACAGATCTTAACAAGGAGAGGGCTTGTCTTGCCAGCAGAACTTGGCTATTCGTTAGAATCTCGCGCCGCATCGTGGTAAAGGGCTCCATAAGCGGAACAGGGTGCTGTCTGTCAAGCGACAATCTGACGAAACTTGACTCTGTTCAGCCCCTTCCGCATAATCGGAAGAAACCCACACCTGTGGGCTTAGAAGGGCGTTCGATGAAGAATATCTCGGTCGGGATGATTGCGGCGCTGGCGGCATTTTTAGCCGCCGCAGGAACGACGGGGGTGTGCGCGGCTGAACCGGACGCCGAGTTGATTTGGCCGGATGGCGCGCCAGGAGCGGTGGGTAACAACGCGGCTGATAAGCCCTCGATCTCAATACACTTGCCTCCCTCTGGAAAAGCCAATGGCACGGCGGTTGTGATCTGTCCGGGCGGCGGTTACGGCGCACTGATGATGTCGTACGAGGGCCACGACATCGCCAGGTGGCTCAACAGTCAGGGCATCACAGGCATCGTGCTGAAATATCGCGTCAGCCCTTATCGGCATCCCGCCCCGCTTCAGGATAGCCAGCGCGCGATCCGCATCGTTCGCGCACGCGCGGAGAAACTGGGCATTGATCCCACGCGCATCGGCATCATGGGTTTTTCGGCGGGAGGACACCTGGCCGCGACGGTGGGCACCCATTTCGATGTCGGCGACCCGAAGGCGACAGACCCAGTGGACAGGATGAGTTGCCGTCCGGACTTTCTTGTGCTGGTGTACCCAGTCATCTCTATGGGACCCAAAGGCCACGCAGGCAGCACGGCGAATCTGCTCGGCAAGGCACCTTCAGCGGCGCTGATCGACTTGCTGTCCAACGAGAAACAGGTCACCGATAAAACGCCGCCCACGTTCTTGGCGCATGCGAAGACTGATCAGATGGTTCCTTCTGAGAACAGCGCGCTCTTTGCTGCGGCGTGTAAGTCTCACAACGTTCCTTTCGAGTATTTCGAGCTGGAGCGCGGCGCGCACGGACTGGGCTGTGGCAAGGGGGCGGAATGGGCGGCCTGGCAGACGAAGTGCAGCGATTGGTTCCAGGCCCGTGGACTGGCCGCTGGAAAAGGAGAAACGCCCTAATCGCGTCATAGCCTAAACCTCACTCCGTTCTGAGAGAAAGATGACAACGCAAAGAGAAGAGGGCGTGTACTATCGGACGGGGGATTGCGCGGGCATTCTTAGGCGGCTGTTCATTCAGGTCGTCGATTTCGCGGTTGTTGTCGCACTGATCCTGCTCCTCTGTTGGATCGCCGGGTTCTCAGAGAAGCTTGATGCGGCGCTTGTTCCGCTGTCTTTTGCTCTCTGCCATGGCTATCTCGCTGGACTCAAGGCCACGAGGCTGGGTACACTTGGGTACTTGCTGGCGGGTGTCCGTCTGGTGGATCTTCAGGGGAGGACGGCTTCCCTGTGGCGTTCGACGTTCCGTTTCGGCTTTTCTGGTTCTTGGCCCTCTCAACCTTCTTTCGATCTGATCTGGGTCGGAGGTGACCCGAACAGGCAGAGCATCCGAGACAAGTTTGCGGGCACCTATCTCATCCGTCGGCGGGCGACGCCTGCCGGATGTGGGCCGATCAACTACACGACATACTTTCTGATGACATACAGCTTCGTGTTTCCAGAAGTGATCAGAAAGCCGGATCAATGAGACACGGCTCCGGTTTCTTGTGAGTCTGTCACTTGCCGGAAAGGGCTGTTTCGAAGTTGCTGGCCCACGACATCTTCTGCCACTGGCTCAAGGAACAGTAGGTGCGGACCAGTTCGCCGCCGATGTGAAGTCGCACCACTACGCCGCGCAGTTTTGCGCCCGCATAATTTCTGATGTTGAATTCCGTGTAGGTGTCTTGGGTCTGTCCGATCAGGGCCGAGATCGATCGGATGACTGTATTGCTGCCGGAAATAAGGGGGAAGAGGTAGCGCTGTTCCTCGATGACGAAGTCATTTCCCCCGACCGCTGGCTTGGCGATGTAATAGACCTGCAGGAGGGCGTTGGTCGCGAAGCGCCCCGACCACCTGAGCGTGCAGTCGTAAGTCAGCGAGCGGCCGATGTCGCGGCCGGACGATCCGTCGTCAGCTTGCCAGACGACTTCATTGAACCCTCCTGTGGCCACGCGCGCGCACCTCAGATTAATGGGAGACGAAGAGGCTTTTGCAAGGTCCGACATCGACTGGCCTGCGCCGAGGAGGCTTGCAAACACGACGAGCCCCGCGAGAATAAGCTTCGCTTTCATATCGTTATAATAGCATGCGGACAGGGAGAGGGGAAGAGAAGGACTGCATCCCAGACAGGCGAGCCTGTGGCAAGAAACGCTTGATAAGACCGCAGCTTTGTGAAAAGCTTGCTCCATGGTTGGCCATTGTGTAAAGGGCCGTAGTGGAGTGAGAAAGTGATCGAATACCGGGTTGATCATGTCGGGCTGAATGTGGACGACCTCGACGAGACGATCGCCTTTCTGCAAGAGATGTTTGGCTTCGAGGTCTTGCAGAGATGGGACTCGCCGCGACAGGCCTTTGTCGGCAAGGGGGCGGTGGTGTTGGGCATCATGGAGAACGGCGAATATGATTTCGCAAGGCATACGCTGGCGCACATCGCCTTTCCCTGCCGAGAAGAGGATTTCGCAGCCGTTGTCGCGAAGGTCCTGGCGCTTGGCGCTCCCGTTGTGGCGGGCCCGAAACCGCAGAGAGACGGGGAGACGGTTCTGTTCCGCGACCCCTCCGGCAACATCTTTGAAGTCTGCTATCCCGAGGCGGTAAGACTGGGAGATTAAAAGGCTGTTAGACTGATCGGCACGAACGCTCGCATGAGAAGAAAGCTTTACATTACAGTCAGTGTGGTTGCGCTTGCAGGGGCGTCTTCTTTCGCCCAAGAGAGTTCATCAGTGACGCCGCACAGCTTCGCCTATGTGTTGCAGGCGGAGGGGATTGGAAAAACGCGCCAAGCGGCGTTGCGGTGTTTGAGGGATTGCGGACGGGAGTGGATCATCATCGACCCGGCTTACGACGACGGTAAAGACGGCAAGTGGACAGCCGAGGGCCTTCAAACGGTTCGAGCAGGGAAAGCTGGACGCAAGGTCTTTGCCTACCTGTCGATCGGTGAGGCGGAGAACTATCGCAGCTATTGGAGACGCGAATGGGATGCCAATCGCGATGGGAAGCCCGACGCGAAAGCTCCCGCCTGGCTCTGTGCGGAAAACCCCGACTGGAAAGGCAACTACAGGGTTCGCTACTGGCAGGAGCCGTGGCAGAACATTGTGCTGCAGAGCGTAGATGATGCCGTGAGGCAGGGATTCGACGGCATCTATCTGGATGTCGTCGATGCGTTCGAATTTTTCGAATACAACCCTGCGGAAAAGGACTGGATCGATAACCGGCCGAATCCGGAGACGGAGCACACTTATCGCGAGGACATGATCGCTTGGGTTCTCCGCATCGCCGCACGTGCGCGGCAACAGAAGCCCGGTTTCATGGTGATTCCCCAGAACGGCGCACAGCTGCTCGAGCAGACAGACTATGTGGCGGCAATCGATGCCGTCGGCGTTGAAGACCTGTTCACGGACGGCAAGCACCCGCAGCCGCGCGAACACGTCGATGAAGTGCTCGGTTATCTGAGGCGGATCACTCGGGCAAAGAAGCCGGTGCTTGTCATTGAGTACGGAGCAGCGCCTAAGATCCGGCAGCGGTCGTTCGAAGGGTCGCGCGAGAACGGCTTTGTGGTTTTGGTGACGGACCGCGAGCTGAAAACGCTTGGGCGCAGTGAGGCGGTCACGGAAAAGTAACGTATGAAAAAGATTTCTTGCAAGCAGATGGAGGCGTTTGTGGCTGCCTGCCACAAGGCGGCGGAGCGCGGACTGTTGCGCTGCAGTAGCGGCAACTTGTCGTGTCGAGTGGGCGACGGGCGCATGCTCGTGACGCGGACACGCAGTTGGCTGGGACGGCTGACTGCGGACGACATCGCGGTTTGCGCGATTGAGGACGGGGTTTCGCTCAACGCAGTGAAGCCAACGGTGGAGGTTCGTTTCCATGCGGGTGTTCTGCGCGCGCGGCCCGACGTGAACGTGGTGCTGCATTACCAGTCGCCCTGCGCGACGACGCTGGCGTGTCAGAAAAAGAAGCGCCTGAATTACGATGTGATTCCAGAGATCCCGTTCTACATCGGGCCGATCGGGCAGGTGCCTTATCTGTCGCCAGGTTCCCCGGAACTCGCGGACGCGGTGATTGAGGCCATGAACACGCACGATCTGGCGATCATGGCGAACCACGGGCAGGTTACGGTGGCGCCCGATTCCGACCACGCCATCCAGAACGCCGAGTTCTTCGAGTTGGCCTGCCAGATCCTTCTTTCCTCTGGCCACAATGTGAGTCCGCTGTCTGCGAAGGCGGCGAGGCATCTGCTGGCGGCGAGGGCGCAGCAGGGAGGGGCTGGAGCTTAAGGTGCGGCTCGACGGGGTCTCGCCCTCCAGCGGAATGATGCGTTGTTTAGTCAGAAATTAACGGGAGCAAGTTATGCGTGTGGCAGCGGTTCAGAAAATGGTGCTGATGGGGATGGGGTTGTTGGCGAGTGTGGGCGTTTGGGCGGCGGAGGCGCCTGACATTGCGGCTTTCGGCGCAAATGCGAGGATTCTTTTTCAGGGAGACTCGATCACCGACGGCAACCGCGGGCGCAGTGCGGACCCCAACCACATTTTGGGGCACGGGTACTGTTTCATCATTGCCGCGAAATACGGGGCGCAGTATGCGGAGCGGAACCTGCTGTTCATGAACCGCGGCATCAGCGGCAACACCGTCTCGAATCTGCAGGCGCGATGGCAGAAGGATACGCTCGACCTCAAGCCGGATGTGCTCAGCATTCTGATCGGAATCAATGATCACAACAAGGTGCCTCTGGGCCAGTACGAGCAGATGTATGACCGGCTTCTAACGGAGACAAAGTCCGCGCTGCCGAACATCAAGTTTGTGCTCTGCGAGCCCTTTTATCTGCCGAAGGGCGGACACAGGGAGGGCGATGCGCGCGATCAGGATGTCAGGAATCGGCAGGCGGTCGTTGCGCGGCTCGCGGAGAAGCATCATGCGGCGTTGGTGAGACTGCAGCACGTCTTCGATGAGGCGTGCCAGCGCGCGCCTGCAGAGTACTGGATCTGGGACGGTGTGCATCCGACTTACTCTGGGCATCAGCTTCTGGCGGAGGAGTGGGTCAAGACAGTGAGTCAGTTCTTCAAATGAGGAGCGTGTGTATGGCGGAAATGAATAGGCGCGGATTTCTCGGCGCTGCGGGTGTAGCTGCGGGCGCTTTTGCGCTGCCGCGGTTTTCGATCGGCAACCCCGAGACGGCGGGGAGCCGGAAGCTCAACGTGGCGGTGGTGGGCGTGAGCGGCATGGGCGGTTACGCGACTGACCAGGCCGCCAAAGAGCACATGGTTGCGCTGTGCGACGTGGACGACGTGCGGGCCGCCGGGGCGTTCAAGAAATATCCCGACGTGCCGCGTTTCAAGGACTTCCGGGTCATGCTGGACAAGCTCGGCAAAGAGATCGACGCGGTCTCGATCTCAACGCCAGACCACACCCATTTTGCGGTTGCGATGGCTGCGATGGAGCGCGGCAAGCATGTGTTCGTGCAGAAGCCGCTGGCGCACACGGTCTGGCAGGTCCGCACGCTCGCCAAAGCGGCCAAGCACTACAAGGTGATCACGCAGATGGGCAATCAGGGGCACACTTTTCCGGGCATGAGGCGCATCAAGGAGTGGGTCGACGCGGGCGCGATCGGCGAAGTCCGTGAGGTGATCACGTGGACAGACCGCCCGAATCCGCCGTGGTTCATTCCGCCTAAGGCTTATCCCATCGCGACGGGGCCCGCGCCTGCGACGCTGGACTGGGACGTCTGGCAGGGGCCTGTGGCCGCGCGTCCGTACAGCGCGGAGTATGTGCCGGTGAAGTGGCGCGGCTGGTGGGACTACGGCTGCGGGCCTCTGGGAGATATCGGCTGCCACACATTCGATGCGCCGTTCTGGACGCTCGGGCTGGGCTCGCCCACCCGGGTGGAAGTGGAACGCAAAGAACCGCCTTGTCCTGGCTATATCTCCATGAGTTCGCTCGTCACGTATCATTTTCCCGCGCGCGGAGCGAAGCCGCCCGTGACACTCAAGTGGTACGAGCGCGAACGCGAAGTGCCCCGGCCGAAGCGCTGGGACACGGACGCCGCGCTGGACAAAGAGGGCGGCATGTACATGGAGGGTACGAAGGAGACGCTCTATGCGGCCGGCATGCGTCCGACCAGCCCTCAGCTCACGCCGAACGCACGGTTCATGGAACTGAAGCCTTCACTCGCGAAGATCCCGCACCTTCCGGATGTGGGCAACGGCCCGATTGAGGAGTGGTACCGGGCGATCAAGGGTGAGGGGCCGATGCCCGGGTCGAATTTTGAGTACGCCTCACCGCTGACCGAGATGGTTCTGTTGGGCGCACTGGCGCAACGCACGGGAAAGACCATCGAGTGGGACGCCGAAAACGTGAGAGTCAAAGGACAGCCGGAGCTCGACGCACTGATCCGCGAGCCGGCTCGCGAAGGCTGGCGCTTCGGGGAAACGCTGTAAATGGGCAAGTCGTTAGAAGTCAGAATGCAATAGGCAGGACGAGAAAACACGCGTAGGGGTCCTCTCATTCCGAATTCGTTATTCTGGCTTCTTATTTCAGTCTCAGTCGGTTTGAAACACTGTGAACGGAGGAGAAAACATGTACTGTCGAAACTGTGGCAAAGAGGTGGATCCTCAGGCGGTCGCCTGCCCCGGGTGCGGCGTGCCGCCCCGTCTGGAACGGAAGTTCTGCAACAACTGCGGGGCTTCGACCGAATCCAATCAGGTGCTCTGCACGAAATGCGGAGTATCACTGAAGAGTCTGGCTGCCGCTGGAGAGAAAAACAAAGTGGCGGCCGGTCTGCTTGGAATCTTTCTCGGATGTTTCGGCATCCACAAATTCTACCTCGGATACAGCAAAGAAGGCGTGATCATGCTGCTCTGTTCCTTGGTTGGCGGGATTGTGACGTGCGGAATCGCGCCTGGCGTGCTCTACATCATTGGCCTGATAGAAGGGGTCATCTACCTGACGAAATCAGACGACGAATTCGCGCAACTGTACGTTCACGGCCACAAAGGCTGGTTCTGAAGCCTGGGCTTTCACTGAGCCGTAGGTGCCAACACTCGGAACTCTTCGAGTGTCGGCACCTCGCTGGCCTTGTGGATCGTGAGACGCACGCGTCGGGCATTCACAGGAGCGAAGGAAAACACTTTCTGCCCGTTGATCGTGGTGCCGTGCGCGACTTCGCGCCAGGTCTCGCCCTGCTGAACTTCGACTGAGAAGGACTGCACGCGCGGGAAGTTGAGCTCCCAAGTTTCAACGCCTCCGATACGCTGCTCTTTTCCGAGGTCGATCTCCAGCCATCCGCTGCGGCTCTCGGGGGCCGCGCCCCAGCGCGTCGAGGGGTCATCATCCGCAGCCTTTGACGCGCTGAAGCCCGCGTCCCACTCGCTGGAGGCGCGGATCGGCTTGCCTGTGGAAAGGCAGGGTGTCAGCTCTTTTTTCGGGTCTTTAACGCCGAAGCAGTGGAGCGATTTCGGTGGCAGCACGCAGGTTGAAATTTCCGGTATGATGTCGCCTGCCGCCTGAAACAGGATCACCTCCTGTCCCTGCACTAGCCCGAGTTCGAACAGGCCGGGCTCGACTTCGCACATTTTCAGGGCAGGCGACGAAACGGAGAACACACCTTCAAAGCCGGGGCGGACTCTGCACGGCGCGCCTGCCAGGCTTTTGATCCTGACCCAGCGGGTTTTGCCGTCGCGGCGCGCGGCGCTGACAAGAAAGGCGCCTTCAGCCCGCAGGTCATGGAAAGACGCCTCTTTCCAAACAGACGGAACGGCCGGGAAGATCCGGATGCGGTCGCCCCAGCTCTGGAGCAGCATGTCCTGCAGCGCCTTGGCGGCGACCAGTGAACACTCGATGACCGGCGAACCCTCGATGTACATGGTGTTGGGCATGACGAACCGCCGGTTGTTGTGGTGCGCGCGGAGATGCTCGAGCGCCTTCTCGCCGTTGCCCATCGAGGAGTAGAGCAGCGAGGCGGCCGCGCTCGACCAGCCGTAAATCTGTTTTCCGCCTTCGACCGTCAGCCAGTGGTTCATGGTCTTCTCGACCAGCGCCCGGTTATCGGGCTGCTCGACCGAGAGCAGGCGCAGGGGCCAGACCATGAGGAGATGTGACCAGTGGCGGTGCGAGTGTTCGAAGGGGACGGTCGCGCCGATCATGAAGCCGTTCTCGTTCTGCGGATAGGGGACGAGGTCGCGCAGGACACGCTCCCACTCGACGCGCTGCGGGTCGTTGAAGCCGTAGCGTGCGTTGAGATCGAGTAGAGTGGTGCACCCCCAGCGAAGAAGCGACAGGTTGTAGTTGTTGTCGACATCGCCATCGTGGCAGTACTCAGGCGAGTGAAGTCGCGGCAGATGGAGTTTGCCGTCTTCGCCGGGCTTGAGCAGATGCAGGTAGAGATTGACGCTGCCTTTCAGCAGCGGATAGAACGCGTGCTGGGTCTGGTTCGTGACGAACGCCTCATCCATGGAGTAGCGGTATTGCTGCCAGTAGTTGAAGAGTGCCCACGTGAAATCGCCGGGGTTGATGAAGTTCTGCGGGGCGCAGGTGCCGTCGCCGCGCAAGCCTTCATAGTCGGTCGTATGCGGAACTGTGGCGCAGTCATCAAAGCCCCAGATTTCTTTGGCGTTCCTGACGAAGCTGGCGCGTTTGGCGTCGAGAAAACGCGTGAAGGACTCGCCGAGTTCGAGGTGGTTCGCGGTGTAGACGGGCGAGTAGGCGATCTCGATGTTCAGGTTCCACCAGATGCGGGGCCAACTGGTCGGTCGGTACCAAGGGCCGAGCAGGTCGATCACCTGCCGGTCTTGGCGTGTGGCACAGGCGAGCTTGTACATCTGGATCCAGTAGAAGCCTTCGATCTGCGCGTCGGGAACGGACAAGAAGCTGGCCGGATAGTAGGCGTGCCACCACGCGCGGTGACTCTGCTCCAAGGCTTCAGACGGTATCGCCGCTACGCGGCGCACTGTGGCCAGCGCCGTCGCCTGTGCGGTCATGCTTGGGAACGAGTCTGCGACGGTCAGCGTGAGCCGCCGTTTCGCTGGCGCGCCCTGAACCTGCCACGCGGTCGCGAACTCTTCCTGCGCGGGCTGCCGGCAGAGATTGGCATCCGCGAGACGCGCCACGCTGGCTACCTGCACACGCTCACCGAGGCCGAGGTGCGCTACCTCATAACCAACGAATGGGCCGTGACCGCCGATGATGTGGTGTGGCGCCGCTCCAAATTGGGCCTGCGCCTGACATCAGCCGAAATTTCCGCGCTTGACGACTGGATGGCAACGCATTGCGCGGGCGCCGGCCGTCCGCTGCGCGAAGCGGGAGGGCGGACATGAGCGTCACGCTCGACCATGTCACCCGCACCGTCGACGGAATCGCGCAGATCCGCGACGTGTCGCTGACCCTGGAGCGCGGCACGCTGAGCGTGCTGCTCGGGCCGACGCTGTCGGGC
>Ga0118677_10007107_pt1 | contig 18643 bp, 19 predicted proteins | sample AliMusrvi5mmetaG_FD_86154 | JGI IMG/M metagenome (GOLD analysis project Ga0118677, IMG submission 86154) | reverse complement strand
AAATTCCTCGAAGGCAAGAAAAGAAGCCTTCGCAGGTTAGCCAGAGAGCTTGGTCAAACCGTTTCTCCTATACCTGTAACAGTTTGAAATAAAGGAAATTACTATACTTGTTCATGGAAAGCTGCCATTCATTCAGAGCAAGATACTGATCGATTGCTTCCTCTATAACAAAGGTTTTGGTTCTTCTGGTTGCCACAGCAAGCTGTTCAATCCTGTTTTTGGTGCTCGCCGGAATTTTAAAACTGACTTGGTTTCTCGGTTCAATTGGTTTTGATGGTGATAACATGTCGTCCCCATATTATGGGTTAGTATTTCAATGTATTACATTAAAATACTAATTAAGAAAATAGTAGTCAAGATTTGATTTATGGGATTGGCACACCGTTTGGCAAAAGCACAACAACACCAAGCGAACCTTCAAGTCTGGAGTGTTCCCTCACATCTCCCATCTGATACATTGGGTGCCCATAAACGACGGTTATTGCTCTTTTTTTTCTTCAATACTAGACAAAAGGTATTATTATGTCCAGTTTTGACTCGTGAAAAGCCCGCAAACCCGCTGTTTCATTGAGGTCAGAAAAGGCTAAAACTAGACAAAATGATGAGCGAACGAAAAATTCTAAAAGAGAAGGCTTGTAAGGCGTCTCACTAAGTGATATACTTCAGTAATGAGAGTCTTCAAAAATAAATGGTTCAACCATTGGGCACGGCATGAAGGTATTCCTGACGTTGTGTTGCGTAAAGCGGCAAAGGAAATAGCCGAAGGCAACGTTGAAGCCGATCTTGGCGGTTGTTTGTTTAAGAAGCGATTGCCACGGATCGGCGCAGGGAAGCGAGGTGGGTATCGCGTTCTTGTTGGCTACAAAAGGCCAAACGCCGAAAGGATTATTTTTCTGTATGCCTTTGCCAAGAGCGACAAGGCCAATATTTCCGAGAAGGAAGAAGCCGCTTTAAGTCTTGTCGCTGAATCTTTTGTTGCCTCAGTGGATGAACATGTTTCAACGCTTTTAGCTACTAACTTACTATGGGAGGTACAGGGTGATGACTGAAATTTTGGATATTGCCCATGAAATGGCGCAAGACCTGTTTAAGGTTGGCGCTATGGACGAAATCACGATGCACACAATGGATGCGCTTTGCTTGCCGTCGAAAAGTCCTTTTAAGCCCGAAGATATTCGGCGCATCCGCACGGCTAATCATGTCAGTCAGGCTGTCTTTGCAGCAATACTTGGCATTGGTAAAACGACCGTGCAGCAGTGGGAACAAGGACAAAAAAAACCAAGTGGCGCAGCGCAACGCCTTCTTGATTTTATTGACCGTAAGGGATTGGCGGCTCTTGGTTAAGGGTGCTATGATCGAACGAAAACATCTTGTTTCTGCCGAGGTTGACAGGCTCATTGACGCCTCCCAGGGAGGACGCAACGCAGCGCGTGACAGAGGCTTGCGCCCTGCAATTATCCCAAGTCGATATTGAGAGCCGTGCCTTGCACGTTTCCCGATTGAAAAAAGGGTTGTCCACTACCCATCCGCTACGGTCTGATGAAATCAAGGCGATCAAAGCATGGCTAACGATCCGAACGAAGATGAAGGCGGACACCGATGATTTTTTTCTCAGCAATTGACGGGGAGCGTTAAGCCGCAAAACGGCTTGGCTTGCTATCCGCAATTATGGCGAACAGGCCGGACTTTCCCTTCCCGCCCATCCTCACATGCTCCGTCATGCCTGTAGTTTTGCCTTGGCAGATCAAGGGGCAGACACTCGGCTTATTCTGGACTATCTTGGACACCGGAACATACAGCACACTGTTATTTATACGGCAGCAAATCCGGCAAAGTTTGAAAAGCTATGGCGGTAAGAGCCATTTCGCTCCGCTTTTTCTGGATTGCCAGTTTTTGACGAGACCGATAAGCAGAGGAGCGCGATGAATTAAGAGTTGCATATACAAAATGATATACATACTTTGTGGAGAAAGACGGTTGAAATTTGATGGATTCGACTGGGACAGCGGCAATCGCGCTAAATGTCAAAAGCCCGGAGTCTCGATTGCTGAAATCGAAAGCCTGTTTTTCGGAATACCGTTAGTGGCACCGGACGTTCTCCATTCGAGCAAAGAACAGAGATTCCGTGCTGTAGGACGGACAATCAAAAAACGTCCTTTGTTTATCGTTTTCACTTTGAGGAACAATGGGGAAACGCTACTAATCAGGCCGATTAGTGCGCGGTATATGCACAAAAATGAGATAAAAGCTCATGAAAAAGAAATTCCCTGATTTCAAGACTGACGACGAAGCCGAAGCCTTCGTAGAGAATGCCGACTTGAGCGAGTATGATTTTTCAGGCATGGTTCCAATGCGCTTTGAGTTGAAACGCAAGGATACGTCAATCAGTCTCCGGCTGCCTGAAGAGTTGTTAGACGCTGTGCGCATTAATGCAAAACGCGTTGGAATTCCATATCAACGCTTTATGCGCTTGGCAATTGAACGAGCAGTGAAACCAAGTAAACACCCGCAACACACGGACGGCAGTACCCAAAAGGATAAACCGCTTTAGAGGCCTATTCTCCCCCGCTGTCAAAGAATTCGTGAAACTCCGAAAATGATGAAAGCTAATCGTTTTGTCCAGTATTGGCTTTTTTAGCCTCTAACAAAATCAGGGGTTTGCGGGCTTCCGGCTGCTGGGAACTCGAGATATGCACTCTTTCAGAAGAGCAAAAATATTCACGGTTTCAAAAATACTATTCTCTCTCTTTCCCCCTTTATGTTTAAATTCCCGCAATATTCCCGGAGTATGGAAAGGGTTCCAATAACCGGAATATTGAGAAATTTGTAATGCTCTTGTAACGTATTGGACGATTTTGATGATTTGGTTTATTAATACCTTGTTTAAAAAGAAAGGTTTATAGCTTTTTCACTAAAAAATGACAATGAAAGGAATTATTCTGGCGGGAGGCTCTGGTACCAGACTCTATCCGGTTACAAGGGGAATATCGAAACAGCTCCTTCCAGTGTATGACAAGCCCATGATCTATTATCCCCTGACGACGCTGATGCTTTCGGGGATACGGGATATTCTTGTTATCACCACACCTGAGGATCAGCCGATGTTTATCAAGCTGCTTGGGGATGGCAGTGACTGGGGTATTTCGCTCTCTTATATTGTGCAGCCCTCTCCCGACGGGCTTGCCCAGGCGTTCATCCTTGGAGAAGCATTTATTGGCAGTGATGATGTCGCTCTTATTCTTGGCGACAATATCTTTTTTGGTTACGCATTCAGTTCAATGCTTGAAGCTGCTGCCGGGTTGGTAGAAAAAGAGCGTAAGGCGACGATATTTGGTTATTATGTCAGTGATCCGGAACGTTATGGTGTTGCGGAACTTGATGCGAAGGGAAATGTGCTCTCACTTGAAGAGAAGCCTCCAAATCCGAAATCAAATTATGCTGTTGTCGGACTATACTTTTATCCCAATAGTGTGGTAGAGATTGCAAAACAGGTGCGTCCATCCTCACGGGGAGAGCTTGAAATCACGGCAGTTAATGAGGCCTATCTGATAAAGGGTCAGCTCAAGTGCTCCATGCTGGGGCGCGGGTTTGCCTGGCTTGATACCGGAACGCATGAATCATTTCAGGAGGCAGGGAACTTTATCCAGACCGTGGAAAAAAGGCAGGGACTGAAAATTGCCTGTCCTGAAGAGATCGCCTGGCGAAATGGCTGGATCACCGATGAAAAGCTGTTGCTGTTATCCCAACCGTTGATGAAAAGCAACTACGGACAGTATCTGAAGCAGTTGTTGGTTCAACGGTAAAGTACAGTTCAATTCGTATGTTAAAGAAGCAGGCAGCTTTTCCTGACAGAGGCTATTGTTGTGATTGGTGATGCAATATTTTTCCCCGGCGCTTATGCGAGTAATCGTTTCAACCATACCTGATGTCCTGATTTTTGAGCCGCAAGTGTTCGGTGACGATAGGGGCTATTTTTTTGAGTCATTTCGGCAGGATCTTTTTAACCGGCACATCGGGGAAGTTTCGTTTGTACAGGATAATGAATCGAAGTCAAGCTACGGAGTGCTTCGTGGTCTTCATTTTCAAAAGCCCCCATTTACACAGTCCAAGCTTGTTCGGGTGGTTTATGGATCTGTTCTTGATGTTGCCGTAGATCTGCGTCTTGGTTCGCCCTGGTATGGCCGCCATGTATCCTGTCTGCTTGATGCAGAACGAAAAAATATGATGTGGGTACCGAAAGGTTTTGCGCACGGCTTTCTTGTGCTCTCTCCTGAAGCCGTTTTTGCTTACAAGTGCGACAATTACTATACACCATCGCACGATGCCGGTCTTTTATGGAATGACCCCGCCCTAGGCATTGACTGGCGGCTTCCGGAAGAGGCAATCCATGTTTCAGGCAAAGATGCCATACAACCCCAGTTTGGTTCGGTTAATACGTTTCAATACGACGATTTCAGGCAGGAAAAACTTTATCCGAGGGTTTCATAATTGAATATTCTTGTGACAGGCAGCAGAGGTCAGCTTGGTTCTGAATTGCAGGAGTTGTCGGCTCACTGTGACAACCACCGTTTTTTTTTCTATGATCTTCCTGAGCTTGATATAACACGTCCCGACCAGGTTGAGTCACGTTGTTGTTCCCATGACATAGAGGTGATCGTCAATTGCGCGGCATATACCGCTGTGGACAAGGCTGAAGCAGATTCAAAGATTGCGTTCAAAGTGAACCGGGATGGCCCTGCAGTACTTGCCGTGTGTGCCAAAGAGCGTCATGCACTGCTGCTGCATATTTCTACTGACTATGTTTTTGATGGAACCTCCAGTACCCCTTACCGGGAGAGTGATCCTGTTGCGCCACTTGGAGTGTACGGTCTCTCGAAATGGGAGGGTGAAGAGCGTATCCGTCAGATTGCACCTTCGCACATCATTATCAGAACATCCTGGCTTTACTCCATTTATGGCGTGAATTTTGTCAAAACCATGTTGCGCCTCGGTGCAGAGCGCCCCGAGCTGAATGTTGTGGTTGACCAGATTGGAACGCCGACCTGGGCGGCAGATCTGGCCGCAGCGATTATGATGATAATTGACCGGCATAACAGGGATTCTTCCTATGGAGCAACCTTTCATTACTCCAACGAAGGGGTTGCATCGTGGTACGATTTCGCTCGAGCGGTTATGGAGCTGGCAGGACTTCCCTGCAAGGTTCTTCCAATAGAAAGCGCCCAGTATCCACAGATTGCACCACGGCCACAGTACAGCGTCATGAACAAATCGTCCATCAAAAAGGAGTGGGGGGGCGTCATCCCCTACTGGCGCGATTCACTGTCTGCCATGATTCAACATTTGTAACAAATCATTACTGCCAATGCATATTCTTATTACTGGAGGAGCTGGATTTATCGGGTCGCATGTTGTCCGTCATTTTTTGACGAGATATCCCTCTTATACGATTACCAACCTCGACAATTTGACGTATGCCGGAAACCTTGCAAACCTCAGGGATGTTGAGCATCTGCCGAACTACCGGTTTGTCAAGGGGGATATCACCGATGGCGATTTTCTGATGCGCCTCTTTGAAGAGCAACAGTTTGACGGAGTGATCCACCTGGCAGCCGAGTCGCACGTTGACCGCTCCATTGCCAACCCAACAACATTTGTTGTCACCAATGTGCTTGGTACGGTCAATCTGCTCAATGCTGCCAAAGCATCCTGGCGGGCCGATGATGAGGGCAAGAGGTTTTATCATATTTCAACTGATGAGGTCTATGGTTCGCTCGGCAGCGGAGGGCTCTTTACGGAAGAGACTCCTTACGATCCCCATAGCCCCTACTCTGCATCGAAAGCCTCCTCCGACCATTTTGTCAGGGCCTGGCACGACACTTTCGGGTTGCCCGTGGTGATCAGCAACTGTTCAAACAACTATGGATCGTTTCAGTTTCCTGAAAAGCTCATTCCTCTTTTTATCAACAATATCATCAGGAACAAACCGCTTCCTGTTTATGGCAAAGGGGAAAATATTCGCGACTGGCTCTGGGTTGTTGACCATGCCCAGGCGATTGATGTGATCTATCATCAGGGCAAAACAGGTGAGACCTACAATATTGGGGGCCATAACGAATGGAGTAACATCGACCTTATCAGGCTGCTTTGCCGTATCATGGACTCAAAGCTCAGCCGGGATGCCGGAGAATCTGAAAAATTGATTACTTATGTGACTGACAGGGCCGGTCACGACCTTCGCTATGCTATCGATTCGTCAAAGTTACAGCGCGAACTTGGCTGGGTTCCTTCGATAACCTTTGAAAAAGGACTTGAGCTTACGGTTGAGTGGTATCTCTCAAATGATGAGTGGCTCAACAATGTCACCTCGGGCAACTACCAGCATTATTACGAAAAAATGTATGGCGCCAGGTGACAATAATTATTTAAAGAGAGGATCTTTTTTATGAGAATTCTGGTTATTGGGGGCGCAGGCTATATTGGCAGTCATGTTACAAGAGCTTTTCTTGACAAAGGATACGAGGTGACTGTGTTCGACAATTTGCAGACTGGCTTCAGGGAAAATCTTTTTGAAGAGGCTCACTTTGTCCATGGCGACATCATGCGAACTGAGCAACTGCAGGCAGTTATGGCAGGCGGTTACGATGGATGTGTTCACCTTGCCGCCCTTAAGGCAGCAGGCGAGTCAATGCAGCACCCGGCGGCATACTCTCTTGCAAATATTTCTGGTACGATCAACGTCCTCAATTACGCTTCTGCCGTCGGTATAACGCCGATTATTTTTTCATCATCTGCCGCTGTTTACGGAAGTCCGCACTATCTGCCCATTGACGAACAGCATCCCACAAACCCTGAAAATTTTTACGGTTTTACAAAGCTTGAAATCGAGCGTCTTTTGGAGTGGTATGACCGGCTTAAAGGGATGCGCTATGCGGCAATCCGATATTTCAATGCTGCAGGGTATGATGTGCAGGGGCGGATAACGGGGCTGGAGTTGAACCCCGGGAATCTGCTGCCTCTTGTGATGGAGACTGCTGGGGGTATTCGATCGAAAATCTCCATTTTTGGAGATGATTACCCGACACGTGATGGAAGCGGCATTCGCGACTATGTTCATGTAAGCGATCTTGCGGAAGCACATGTCACCGCTTTTGAATATATACGGAAACATGACAAGAGTTTGACGGTGAATCTCGGCAGCCAGACTGGTGTCAGTGTGATTGAAATGATTGAAAAGGCACGGGTAATTACCGGTCGGGAAATTCCTGCTGAAGTTGCTGGCAGAAGGGTAGGCGACCCGGCAGAACTTGTGGCATCTTCCGGCAAGGCTCAGGAGTTGCTTGGGTGGGCGCCGAAATACAGTGACGTCGATACCCTTGTTTCTACAACGTGGAAGATGTACGAAAAGTATATTACCCGTTAATACATAATTTGTTCCTTCATGATTATTCCTGTTATTCTCAGTGGTGGTTCGGGAACCAGACTCTGGCCTCTTTCTCGGGCATTGTACCCCAAGCAGTTGCATTCGCTGACAGGCGAAAATACCATGCTTCAGGATACGGTGTTTCGCCTTGCCTCAATCGAGGAGCGAGGGCCGGTTTATTGTGTCTGCAATGAGAGTCATCGGTTTCTGGTGGCTGAGCAACTGCACGAAACAGGCGCTGATATCGGAGAGATTATTCTTGAACCATCAGGCCGCAATACGGCGCCTGCTGCCGCTATTGCGGCACTGCTGATCACAAAAAAGTATCCGGATGCTGTTATGCTGGTTTTGCCTGCTGATCATGTTATTCCAGATACCGCAGCCTTTGGTGCTGCGGTTGCTGCAGGAAAATCGGCAGCCGAAGCGGGTGAGCTGGTGACGTTCGGTATTGTAGCGGACTCTCCTGAAACAGGCTATGGTTATATTCGGGTATCCTCCGGCACGGAAAGTGAAAAGACGGTCTATCCCGTCCTTGAGTTTGTTGAGAAACCTGACAGGGAAACAGCGGAACGCTATCTTGCATCAGGTGACTATTTCTGGAACAGCGGTATTTTTCTTTTCAAGGCTGAAGCCTATCTTCTCGAGCTTGAAGCACAGAATCCAGCCATGCTTGCCGCTTGTCGTGAGGCTTTGGAGAAGTCAATTGAAGATCTTGACTTTTTGCGTCTTGATGCTGAGGCTTTTTGTGCGTCTCCATCAGATTCCATTGATTATGCCGTGATGGAAAAAACCAGACGGGCGGTTCTTGTTCCTCTCAATGCTGGCTGGAATGATGTTGGTTCATGGTCTGCGCTCTGGGATGTTCAGGAACGTGATGATGCTGGCAATATAAAAAAGGGCGATGTTTTGCTGCATGATGTGAAAAACTGTTATATCCATGCTGCCAGCCGTCTTGTTACAGCAGTCGGTCTTGAAGGGCATATTATTATTGAAACATCCGATGCGGTGCTTGTGGCTTCACGGGAGTGTGTGCAGGACGTCAAGGTGCTTGTCGAACAGCTTAAAATGAATGAGCGGGATGAAGTGATGACACATCGACGGGTTTGCAGACCTTGGGGTACTTATGAAACAGTTGATGCTTCAGAGCGTTTCAAGGTCAAGCGCATTACGGTGAACCCTGGAGCTGCCCTCTCGTTGCAAAAACATCAACACCGTGCCGAACACTGGATTGTTGTGAGAGGAACGGCACTTGTTACTCTTGAGGACAAAAAAATTACACTTCATGAGGATCAGTCAACCTATATTCCTGTTGGAGCATTTCATCGTCTTGAGAATACCGGAACAACTCCGCTTGAACTGATTGAGGTACAGTCTGGCAGTTATCTTGGAGAAGACGATATCGTTCGGGTCGATGATCGATATGGTCGGCAGTAGAAAGAAAAGTTTCACACTCTGGAACAGCTTCTTCTGCTTTGCTTTGATAGCATGATTAAATATATTACATTTTGAAAGTATTGTAGCGGTAAACCTAAACAGCAGTGAAATATGGCTGAAGAAACGAAGACGTCCGGTCAAAATCAGCAGAAACAAGGTGATTTTGTGAAAGGGGATTTTTCTACTATCCTTGTTGGTGTAGGCACTCTTATTGACAGTACGATTGAGCCAGTAAGCAAGATTCTTGCCCAGACCCTTGATTCTCTTGCTGTGGTTGCAAAACAAATTCTTGAAGGTGTCAACTCTACGCTTGGAGGCAAGAAGTAAGCGTCGAAAGGTATATCGGCGTTCAGGCTTTGTTCATACATGTTTTCAGGCAAGCTTTTCGGTTATTGAAAGGCTTGCCTTTACTGTTTTATAATTGTTTTTTACCGCTTGATTTTTTTTATAATCACAGGCATTTTTGCTTGTTTCTGATTGAATGATTCTGAAGAATTATGGACAATAAATTTGTTGAGTATCCCTCAAGTGTGGCTTACAGCGTCGTAGAGGCAGAAGTTTTGGCCTACTGGAATGAACAGGGGATTTTTCACAAAAGCCTTGAAGAAAAACCAGCAGAGAGGGTCTACTCTTTTTATGAAGGACCTCCGACCGTTAACGGCAAGCCAGGGGTTCACCATGTCTTTAGCCGTACCATAAAGGATGTTGTCTGCCGCTACAAAACGATGCAGGGATACCGTGTCCCCCGAAAGGCCGGTTGGGATACTCATGGATTGCCGGTCGAGATTTCTGTGGAGAAAAAGCTTGGTCTGAAGAACAAGGCCCAGGTTGTTGCGTATGGGGATGGCGAGTTCAATGCCGAGGCACGGGCGCTGGTCTATCACCATATTGACGATAACCGCGAAGGGTGGGGAAAGCTGACCGAGCGGATGGGATACTGGGTCGATATGGACCACCCCTACATCACCTGCACCAATGACTATATCGAATCAGTCTGGTGGGCGCTGAAAACAATTTTCGACAAGGGACTGATTTATAAGGACTATAAAATTGTTCCGCAGGATCCGAAATCTGAGACGGTGCTGAGTTCGCATGAGCTAGCTCTGGGGTATAAAGAGGTGAAAGACCCGAGCATTTATGTGAAATTTAGAGTCCGGGGATCTGAAGAGTCTTTGCTCGTCTGGACGACGACTCCATGGACACTCATTTCCAATGTGGCGCTTTGTGTCGGTTCAGATATTGACTACGTCAAAGTTTATAATGTCGATAGCGGAGAAGTGATGATCCTTGCCAGGTCACGCATGCAGGTGCTGCTGGAGAAGAACGAGGAGGGGGAATCGCTCTGGACGATTATTGCTGAACTGAAAGGGCGTGATCTTGAAGGGCTTGACTATGAGCCGCTTTTCAACTATATGCACCCCGAAAAAAAGTGCTGGTACGTTACCTCCGGGACGTTTGTCTCTACTGAAGATGGTACCGGTATTGTTCATATTGCTCCTGCATTCGGCGCTGATGACTATGAAATTGCAAAAAAATATGATTTACCGATGCTCCAGCCGGTTGCCCGGAACGGCTGCTTTACGGCTGAAGTCAGCGATTATGACGGCATGTTTTTCAAGGATACCGACCCACTCATTATCCGTCAGCTCAAGGATGCGGGAAAATTGTACCGTAAGGAGATCATTACCCACACCTATCCCTATTCGTGGCGTTATGATGTGCCGGTCATCTATTATGCACGGGAGTCCTGGTATATCAGGACAACGGCAATAGCCGCCCGTATGGTGGAACTCAACAAAACCATAAACTGGTGTCCCCCTGAGATTGGCACAGGACGTTTCGGCAACTGGCTGGAAGAGAACAAGGATTGGGCGCTGTCACGAGAGCGTTTCTGGGGTTCACCGCTGCCGCTCTGGGTTTCGGAGGATTTTGTTATTGGTGATGATGCCTCATCGGGAAAAATGTTTGCTGTCGGTTCCGTTGCCGAGTTGCGTGAGGGATTCATTGATATTGATGGCGAGAGGCTCCTTCTTGGAGAGGCGCTCGACAGGGGGCTGGTGGAGCTTGATCTGCACAAGCCCTTTGTTGACAACATCTATTTCATCAGAGATGGTCGACGGTTCAACCGGACACCCGAGCTTGTTGACGTCTGGTTCGACAGTGGCTCCATGCCGTTTGCCCAGTTGCACTATCCCTTTGAAAATCGTGAAGTGTTCGATGCAACCTTTCCGGCTGATTTCATTGCTGAAGGGGTTGATCAGACCAGAGGCTGGTTCTATACCCTGCACGCTATTGCCACTCTTATTTTTGATAAGCCTGCCTATAAAAACCTTATTGTCAATGGCCATATTCTTGATAAAAACGGCCAGAAAATGTCGAAGTCAAAAGGCAACGTGGTTGATCCTTTTGCAACTATGGAGCGTTATGGTGCCGATGCACTTCGCTGGTACCTGATGGTGAGCAGCCCTCCTTGGAGACCGAAATCGTTCAATACCGATGAAATTGAGGAGGAACAGCGCAAGTTCTTCCGGGCATTCATCAACAGCTATAATTTTTTTGTGCTTTACGCCAATGTTGATGGTTTTACCTTTGCTGAGCCTGAAATCGCTGTGCAGGAGCGTTCGGAACTTGACCGCTGGGTGCTCTCCTGCCTGAATACCCTGATTGAGGGAGTTTACCTGCGTATGGAACAGTATGACCTTACCGGTGCAGTCAGGCTGATCAATGATTTTACCATTGATGATCTTTCAAACTGGTATATACGCCGTTCAAGAAAGAGGTTCTGGAAAAGTGACATGGGGCCGGACAAGATTGCGGCCTATCAGACGCTCTATCGCTCTCTTAAGACACTGGCGAAGCTGCTGGCACCTTTTATTCCGTTTCTTGCAGAGCGGATTTACCTGAATCTTAACGGAATCAGCCAGCTTGAATCCTGCAAGTCCGTTCACCTTGCAGATTTTCCGATTTTTGACCTGTCGGCTATTGACCGTCCGCTGGAGCAACGTATGAAAAAGGCGCAGATTATTACTTCGCTTGTGCGCACCATGCGCGAAAAAGCCTCAATCAAGGTTCGTCAGCCGCTCAAACGTATTTTGCTCGCAGTGTCTGATGCTGCGGCAAGGGAAGAATATCGGCTGGTCAGTGAGATTATCATGGAAGAGGTCAATGTCCACAAGATAGAGTACATCGAAGATGAGGGTTCGGTGATCAGCAAGAAGGTAAAACCAAATTTCAAAACCCTTGGGCCTCGTTTTGGCAAGGAGATGAAAGCACTGGCTGAAGCTATCAGGATCATGAGCCATAAACAGATTGCGGTTCTTGAAAAAGAGGGTCAACTTGCCCTGGAACTTGACGGCAGGGTGTTTGATCTTGTGCGTGAAGATGTAGAGATCATGCACGAAGATATTGAAGGGTGGCTTGTGGCCTCCGATGAAGCGAATGGTATTATGGTCGCTCTTGATACGGAGATTACAGAAGAGCTTGAGATGCAGGGTCTTGCCCGTGAACTGGTGAGTCGAATTCAGGCGCTTCGCAAAGAGAGCGGCCTTGAGATTACTGACCGAATCAAGATATATGTCGATCCTGTTCCTGAATCAGCAAAACTTTGGCCTGCTATTCAATTCAATGAAGCTTATATTAAAGCAGAGACTCTGGCAGAATCTGTTGAAAAAATGAGAGCTGAAGGTGCTTCTGATGTAAGGGAGAGGATAAATGATCAAGAATGTTTTCTGTCACTTGAAAAGTATGATCGATAATTGTATTATCAAACGCTCTTTTTTTGTCGAATTCTGTTAGCATAAAGAAAACAAGGTTTATTATGGCGAAAAAAAATGAGAGTGCGTCCAAAAAAGAAAATGAAGTTATGGAAGAACCTGTCCTGACTAAAACGTATTTAACCGACGATGAACTCGAACATTTCAGGCTGCTCTTGCTGAAAAGACGTGAAGAGGTGCTTCGTGATCTGGAAATTTTGCGCTCGTCACTGTCAGACGAGAACGTGGAAGATTCTATTAATTCGAACTACTCCATGCACATGGCCGATCACGGCACTGATACGATGGATCGGGAACAGCGGTTCATGTTTATCGCCCGTGATGAAAAATATATCAACTATATTGATCAGGCGCTCGACAGAATCAGAAACAAGACTTATGGTATTTGTATCAAGTCAGGTAAACCTATTCCGAAAAAGAGACTTGAAGCGGTTCCGCATACCTCTGTGCGAATCGAGTTCAAACAGGGTAAAAAGTAAAAAAAGAGACGCTTCTGTGTTGATTCATTTGCATATCAGTCGTTTTCCTCTTTGTCGGTCGTTGCATCGCTGACCTGAATCGGGTAGTCTCCACTGAAACAAGCGGTGCAATAACTGCAGGATTCATCCTCAAACGTAGGGACACTGTTCATCAGCCCCTGCATGGAGAGGTATTTCAATGAATCCACGCCGATATATTCCCTGATTTTTTCGATCTCTTCGCCTTCATTGTCAAGATTGTCGAACATGTGCGTGAGCAACTGCCGCTTGGTCGGAAAATCCATACCATAAAAGCAGGGATTGGTGATTGGTGGAGAGCTGATATGGAGGTGAATTGATTTTGGATCAGCCTCACGGATCAGTTTAATAAGCATTTTTGCGGTTGTACCCCGGACAATGGAGTCATCAACAAGAATGATCGGCCTGTCCTGAAGCACGCCGCGCACAATATTGTATTTGGAGCGCACCTTTATGTCGCGGCTGTGAATGCCCGGCTGGATGAACGTTCTTCCTACATAGTGATTACGGATAAGCCCGTGCTCGAACCTTGCAGGTCGCTCCATTTTGAGGCTTTCGCGAACAAAGCCAAGTGCGGCAGTATTGGATGAGTCTGGTACGCTGACGACGGTCAGCTCCTTTTCACCGGGCTGATGCTCAATTACTGACTCTCGTGCAAGATTTTTTCCGAGATTTCGTCTCACCTTATCCACGGAATGGCCAAAAATAAAACTGTCGGGACGGGAGAAATAGACGTATTCAAAAATACATCGGGCTTTACGTGCTGAATGAGGCAAAAAAAGCGATGTAGGTTTTTCGTTTGCCACAGCAAGGTGATCAATCAGGAGAATTTCACCAGGTTCGATATCCCTGATGTATTCTGCCTGGATGATGTCGAAGGCGCAGGTTTCGCTGGCAACAATATAGGCGAGCTCTCCGGTGAGCGGATCGACTTTCTTGCCGAGAGCGAGTGGTCTGAAGCCGTAGGGGTCTCTGGCGGCGATCATCTGGTTGTTGGCCAAAAGCACCATTGAATAGGCACCCTTAACCTGTAATAAAGCTTCGTAGAGCTGGTGAATGGGCTCTTTTTCACGGCTTCTTGCGGCCAGATGGGGGATTATTTCTGTGTCTGAAGAGGCCTGGAAGATAACGCCAAGTTCAGTCAGTTCGCGTCGCAAGGCACGGGAGTTGGTCAGGTTGCCGTTATGGGCAATTGCCAGACTTCCAGAGCGGTAGGTCAGGGAAAATGGCTGAATATTGCTGGTGGATGACGAGGAACCTGTCGTCGAATAACGGTTATGACCAATCGCCGCATAACCTCCAAGAGTTTCAAAAACAGTTTCATCCCTGAACACCTCAGCGACAAGACCCATGCCCTTATGCTGTTTGAAGAGAGTTCTCTTTTTGACCTTGTTATATTCTGCTACGACGATACCAGCGGCTTCCTGTCCTCTGTGCTGAAGTGAGTACAGTCCATAGAAGGTATCTTCTGCGGGAGTTTTAGAATTAAAAACACCGAAAACTCCACACATAAGCAATGGTATGTTTAAAGTTCAGCAAACGCTACAACAACACAAGTGAACATAACTAATTCAAACGGCAAATTGAAAATAATCATACACTCTGTCACCGATGATTTTTGAATCAGAATATGGTTTGGCTGTTGTTATGGTTCATGGAGTGTGCTGAACTTTTGATAGCTGGTAATATTCGGCTAACCACGCAAGACTATTGACGTAATAGTCGTCAGGTTCGCTATAATAACACTCCTTTTTGTTCAGCCTGATAGACTTTCTCTGCCGGTTCAGCAGGGCGGGCGCGACAGAAGAACCTGCTACTTCTGTTGCAGCATAAGCTGCCGTATAGGAGAGTGGGTTTTCGTCAGACGTCAGGCTCTGGTTGTCGCAGGTATATTCGCTGAAGATTTTTCCGGTCCGCTTGAACTCATTTTCGAAAAACAGGGAAAATTTCTGCAGCACAGCAAGAGCCCTTGGATCTTTGTTGAGATGATAATCTGCCGCTATTCTCAACGGTACTCTTAAGGCATCCCATCCGTAAACCAGAGATTTACCCGGCAGAACCATTATCTCTTCTTTCGGGTCAAGTGCGCACCAGTCGGGCACCAGTCCTGACGCTTTCCTGTCTCCGCAGAACGCCTGCAGCCTGCCGAGAAGATGATAAGACGTATCGGTCAGCTCAAGCCAACGTTTGTCTCCACTGACCTCGTAAAATACTTTGAAATGGGACGGCGCGTAGTACGATGGATTTTGAGCGACAAGTTTATCCGCCCTGCTTTCCGTGAGCGTTGAGGGAATAAGGTAGAGCCTGCCATTGACAAGAGCAGTCTCATGGTCGAGAATACTTTTGAGCACCTCTCTGGCAAGGTCGATATAGCGGTCGTCATGCCACCGTCGGTAAGCGAGAACAAGGCTATAGGCATAATCGATATCGGCATCCGATGCTGCGGTGGTATCACTGATCTTTCCATTTTCGAAATGCCATGCCAGCAGTCTGTCACCATGCGATGTTTTACGTGAAAGCACCGATTCACACCATGCGAGACACTCATCAAAGGTCGTTCTGTCACCCATAAGCACTGCGCGGAGCATAGCGTAGGATTCTCCCTCCGAGACGGTATCCAGATTGTTTGCCGGACGCACGACTCGACCCGCCCGAATGAAGGTGCGTTTGTAATGCGCCCATGAACTCTGCACAATTTCTTCGGGATTTACGGGAGGAGCTGAACAGTTGATCATGAAAAGCTGCACAAGAGCAAAAAGCAGCACGACAGCACGGTTTTTCATTCTCGGTTGAGATAAAAATAGCAAGGGACACAAAAGTTTTCTTCATTTATCATTCGATCTTCAGGTTAGTTATAGGTCAATGATAAAAAGAAAAAACAGACTTTTTGTTACATTGGCTCTATCTTATTGTATACAGATGACCGATCGGGACTCTTCAATCAACTTATCATAAGACATCACTGGTGTCCGGTTGTTGAGAAAATAAATCCCTATAACTCATTTTATAATCGTTAGTTAAAGGGATATTATGGCGTAATCGATTTGAAAATCAATTTACTTATAGCTTCAAATGATAAATATATTTTCAAGAGAAATTGAAATATTATATTTGACATATCAGAATGTTTCCTTGATAAATATATAGCAAAGAAAATGTGGAACATACCAAAATACCGAAAATGAAATAAGGGGCTAACTCATTATATTTAAAACAAATACCAATTTTCGATATTTATTCATGCAAAAATTGATAAAACCTTATTTACAGATTCAAACGCATCGAAATATTAAATAAATCTATTCTACAGTCAAAATTTGATCTAAATATTATCCTGTTATGAATATAAAAGCAGTCAAATAAGCTATGATATTTGATATAATATTCTACACTTTTCTACACATTACCGAAAGGTACGTGATTCGATAAGTTGCTAATATATAATAAGTTAAAAATTCGCATTACACGATTTGGACAATGGCATCTTGTAACCTATTTAATTTATTTAAGTTATAACCGGACAGTAGTGAGGTACTTTATAAAATCCGTTCCGGTGCCTATGCGTATCAGGTTTCCATACCAGTATTTTCGTTCCGGTGACTGAACGCATTGACTGGGAATGTATACCGCCTTATTGTGCTTCCGGTTCCATTTGGTCATAAGTGCATCATACCCCCAAACAGCAGCCTCTTCACCTTCTCTATTCATCAAAGATATTCCTCCTGTGGCATCAATGATCTTTCCCGTGACACAGTCAAACCCCTTAAGCACAATCTGAAGGTTTGTCAAACGCTGATACTCGCCCACCTTGTGAATACCCCCAACATTGAACCGGTCTTCACGGTCAGATGCACCAGTCATATCGGGATAACCGAATTTCCGAATAAATGCTTCAATACCGGCACTCCTGTAATAACCGCCTGTTGGTTCAGGGGTCATGAGAGTCAGTACACCACTGTTGACACGCTGAAAGTTGCTGACAGCGTATTGCTTAACCTCATAACCAAGATAGTCAGGCTCTGAACGGCTGTTGGGGAGAATATCAAGTTCGGCTTCGAGTGTCATCCCGCCACAATTGGGAGCTTCACAGGGTAATGTGACACCGTTTTTGCCCATTTTTCTTGAACGGATCCAGCCTGTCAGATGGATTTCCCTCAGTTTCTCGACAAGTAACGATCGTTCATCAATCGAGCTGATATCGAGACCAGGTTCCTGAAAAACACCGCTTCGGGGTAGTTCATCAAGTGAAGCAAACTCCCTTGCAAGTTCACTGTCTGGATGACCGAGGTAACCAGAACGGTTTCAGGGAAAATTATAAAATTATTTCATACGAAACGATTACAAGTCAACCGATAAAGATATTTTCACGATGATATTGCAGGAAGTCCTGTCTCGGAATAAAACGGTTAGGAAAAGACATTTTCACTCCTTCAGTATCCCTGATAAGTTTAATCGTTTTGTTATCAAGAGCAAGTATTTCTTTCGATAAGACAACATGATATGATTCATCAATTGTTAGCAATCCAGAATCAAATGCCTTGTCATGTAGCGCGTTAAGGCACAATCCATTCTGTGGATTAAGTCGATTTTTGGAATCCTTCGCCCACGGAACAATATGACTTGCCACAAGAAGTTTTTCAAGCGGCAGACCTGTAATACAACATTTCGAGTTATAGGCGGCAAGAATCATTTTTCTGAAGAAATGTTGATTCACTCTTAATTTGACGATTGCCTCTTTTATTTTTCCTTCGAGGATATTCTGGTTAAAAATATCTGCTTCAGATCCTCTTATTGCCGCCATCTTTTTTTCACTTTCATACGCCATAGCTTCCCAATCCTCAAAAAATTCATGCCAAACTTCTTTATCGAGCCTGCTAACATTTGAAGCCCCTTTTCGATCAAGGGAAGGATCTATACTGGCAAAATTTGCTAATTTATAGCTAACAGATCCAGGCGTTCTGCCCAGAAGCATTGCCAACTCAATAATTTCAGGATTTCTGACATGTATTCGTCCAAAAGGAGTCTTGCAGTATAGATTTATCGCAAGAATCAACTCATCTCTTTCCCACGGCTTCATAGTTTTTTTTTGCTAAACTCACACTTTCAGTGGCACGATAACTGTTGGGCAATCCTTGTGAACAATTTTCCTTGGTACAACTTTTTTTCGCCCGTCGATACAACTCTGTATGGCTGTAACAGGGAATATGAGCATTTACTTCGATGAACAAACAAGCCTTCTGACGGAACAATAAAAAGCTTTAAGTCGTATTCATGAAAATCGCCTCCACTGGAATGATTTTGACATTATGGCAAGTATATTCAATAACCCGATGCAATCAAAAGTAGAAGCCTTTAAATTCAGGACATTTTCGGGAGTAATCTTGCATGATTATTAAGACCTAAATTGAGCGATAACCATCCACCAGACCAACTTAGCCGAATAATAACGGGCGACTGCACCTGTATGGCTACCGTTTTAACGTTTTGATCTTGTCTTTGCAAGCAACAGTCTATTCCTG
>Ga0118677_10007106_pt1 | contig 18648 bp, 17 predicted proteins | sample AliMusrvi5mmetaG_FD_86154 | JGI IMG/M metagenome (GOLD analysis project Ga0118677, IMG submission 86154) | reverse complement strand
ACTCTCAATACCTCTTATCAAAGAACCCTAACGCTGCCCAAATTCTCAAGATTAAGTCCCAAAGGTTTAAAGAACGGCTTCAAAATTAACAAAGTACAGATGTTTAAATTCAATGACTTATGATTGAATTAAAAATTTTTAGTTATTTGAAACCAAATATGCATGTGCTCATGATCAGAAGATTGAGGATCCATGGGCCAGCCTACATCAACACGAGAAGAAAAACCTTCAACTAAATTAAAGCGGATCCCGCATCCTAAACTATTTAAGCTCGTTTTTTTAAATTCACCGAATTGTGCGGTACGTAAATGTACATGTCCCCAATCATAAAATCCCGCCAAGCGCAGGGAATCATTCCAACTGGTTTTAGAAAAAGGAACGTGTCTAGTAGTTGGAAGAAAATAGAGAGGAAGGGTGAGTTCCGCTGTTGCGCTCTGTCCGCTATCGCCGGAGGCTTCTCCAGGAGCATAACCGCGCAGATTAGCTATGCCGCCTAGTTGATATTGTTCTGTGGCCGTTAGGGTTCTGCTCGAAAATTGCGCTTCAAATTTTGTAAATAAGGAAAGGCCAAAGGGCAGTCTTTGTAATCGTAAGAAATCAATCATGTCCTTGCTAAATTTCCCTCCAGCTCCCAGACGAGATCCTAGTGGATCGACGGAGTTAAGACCTCCTATAATATTGGGTATCCCTTGGGAGAATTCATTGTTGATGATATCCCGTCCATAAAAAGGATCGGTAAAATCCATATTAAACCCCGTCTTAGCAATGCGCAACCGATCCCTGGATTCATTGTCCGATGCAAAATTAAAAACATCCTTATAATCAAAACCGGCATTGGCTGTAATTTTTAAGTTATCCCCATTGACCAAATTTTGGTCTATAAAAATACTGTATGATTTTGATTTCCCTCGGGCTTCAAAAATTTTGAGTTCTTTTTGCAGTCCGACCTTGTTTTGAGAGGCATAAAATCCAATATCTGTTGAATTAGTTAAAGGCAAAAGATATCGTGCTGATGTAAGCCGGTAGGTATTGTGAGGAGTTGTTATATAATTTAATGTAAGAGCATCATCAAATCCTAGAAGATTATTATCTTCCAATGTACCTGTAAATTCACCCTTACCAACATATCTGGAAAGAAAGTTATCGTAGGAAACTCCCGCGTGAATCGGAAGCTGGTCTTTGACATCCAGGACTATATCTGTTTGTAAGGGTTCTTGGCCAGGTACTAGGGTTGCTTTGGCATGGTGGTCGGGGTATTGATTAATAATGCCTAAATTATGACGAAACTTGTCATAGTCAAAGAGTTCTCCTTGATGGAGTGTGATTCTTCGGGTAAATGTTCTTTTTGAGAAATAATGATTGCCTTGGACTTGGACGTTTCCCATACGACCTTCGATTATTTTTATTTCCAACGTCCCGTTTGTTAATTTTTGGGGAGGTAGGATAGCATGGGTTGTGACATAGCCTTTTTTGCGCAACGCGTTTGTTAAAAGCTCGGTCAATTTTTGCATATCAGTCAAGGACATCTTTTGGCCCTCAAAGGGCTTGATAATCGCGTCAATTTCTTTTTGGGAAAGGATATGACTGCCCGTCACAGTAATACTATTGATGAGTACGGTAGGGGAGGGCTGTTCATTAGTTTTCTTTGACTCGGGTGTTGTTGTGTTCTTGATCGTTTCAGGAGATTGAGATTGCAAACGCTGGCGGAGCCTCTGGTCTATGTCTTGAAGTTGACGCTGGCCTTCTTGGGAACTAGTTTGATGGGAAGATGAAGATTGAGCAAAAGATTCTGATGAGGAAAGAAGTATTACAACAATTGTCCCAATCTTTAGTGCTTCACTAAATAAGAATTTTTGCTCAATCTTTGTATAGCGCAATTTGTCTGGAAGAGATGTTAACAAATCTTTTTATTTAATACACCTTTAAGCCATATCAGGGCTGTTTTGTTAGGATGAGTAGTGAAATACTGTTTGGAATAAGAGTTGATCCATTCTCTGGAAGCTCTTTCAAAACCGATATCGAATCCCTGTTTTTCACTCTCAAACCATTTGTGTTTGTTGATTTCATTGACGATGTCTCTGTCTTTGAGTAATTCTGATGCTGAAATAGTCGCCATAGTTGTACCCTCCTTGATGAATAGTTTTATTATAACCCCAATAAAAATCCTTCGTAAAGATACTTTTTAAAAAGTTTTTATGCTTTCTTTTTCTTTTTATTAATCTCAAGAAATACGTCGATCAAAATAAGCATAGCCGCAAAGAGGACCAATGCCCAGGTCCTGTGCGTCATGGTTTTGTGCAGTAAAATTAAGTGGTTTTTAAGATAGAAGACTATGATAATGACGCTAATCCAGACGAAGGATTTATATTCTTTGCTGAAGATTAATCGTTGAAGACTAAAGGGCCATTGCTCACCGTTATCGTAGGGGATAAGACAAGGAATCATAGCCGGAACCTTGGCGCAATAGTCTTGGTAGGTTTTTCCAAATTTTTCGAGGAGCATCTTTTGTTCGGTTTGGATGGTATTGTAGTACATAAATATTAAAGCGGCCAAAAATAGAGCGCCCACCAGATAGCCCATGGTGAGGACAAAAACAAAACCGATGGCAATTAAGAAGGTCCCTAGATAAAGAGGATTACGGACAAAGGAATAGGGCCCAGAAATAGTCAATTTGTCATTCTTAATGGCATAGCCGTTAGACCAAAGGCGAATCAAAAGGCCCGCGATAATATATCCAATACCCATGCGCAAAGACTGGTCTGTCACAGTTCCGAATAGCAAACAGAATATTCCGAATGGATAGATGACGGCAAAACGTGGTTTAAATGATCTTGCTAGGCGATGTTGTAAATCCATATTGGAAATCATTATACTTTTTTTTAATTAAAAACAAAGAAATATCCCAAAAGCTTTAAGGTTATGAAATTGCACATAGGAGCATCTCAAGGGCTTTATTGGCTGCTTGATTTTTAATAGAGAGTCTTGGGCCATTAAAAAGGAATTGACGGCTTAGAACTTTTTTTTGATCGGCTACAGCTATAAAAACCAATCCAACAGGTTTCGCCTTTGTTCCTCCCGATGGTCCGGCAATGCCAGTAATGCTGACCCCTAGATGGGTATTAAGGATTTTTAGGACATTCTGGGCCATAAGTTCAGCCACTGGGAGGCTTACGGCGCCATGCTCCTTAATTAGAGTAGCAGGAATATTAAGCAGTTTGATTTTTGCCTTATTATCATAGGCAATGAGCCCCAGCCAAAAAAAGGCAGAGGCCCCGCTTACATTGGTTAGACGATTAGCCAAAAGGCCGCCAGTACAGGATTCAGCAATCGCAATAGTTTTGTTTTGTTTTAAAAGAATTTTAGCTATTTTTTCTTCGGTCCGCATGTCTTTAAGATATATAGGTTTATATAAATCTAATGCCATTCCTAAAATTAAAGCTTGGATTCCCATATGGATTAGAGGGGGCATTATAGGTCGGGGGAAATGGGTTGACAAGGGCTATTTTATTGTCTATACTTTCACTTCTTTCGTAGAGACTATGTAAGGTTTGGTTTCTACATTTACACATATGATCTAGGAGATTATTTATGTTTAATTCAATTCCCGAAATTTTAGAAGACCTCAAAGCTGGTCGTATGGTCATTGTTATGGATGACGAGGGCCGCGAAAATGAAGGAGATGTCCTCATTGCCGCCCAACATATTAATACGGATGCCGTTAATTTTATGGCTAAATACGCTCGAGGCCTTATTTGTGTCCCTATGGAAGACGCAAGATTGTCCCAGCTTGATTTGCATCCGATGAAGGAAGATCTAAATTCCAAACATCAAAAATGCAACACGGCCTGGACTGTTTCTGTGGATGCGGCTTACGGAGTCACTACGGGTATTTCCGCTGCGGATCGCGCTAAAACTGTGCAAGTTTTAATTGACCCGAAATCCAAAGCGTCAGATTTGGTCACCCCTGGACATTTATTTCCATTAAGAGCCCGTCGGGGAGGGGTGCTTGTACGCGCGGGGCATACGGAGGCTTCGGTTGATTTGATGAAAATTGCCGGTCTTTATCCGGCGGGAGTTATCTGTGAAATTATGAATGATGACGGGACCATGGCCCGTACCAATGATTTGGTTAATTTTGCCCAAAAACATCAGTTAAAGATTTGTACGATTGACAGCTTGATTGAATATCGTCGTAAAACAGAAAAATTGATTGAACGCGTGGCGGAGGCGGAGTTACCGACGGATTTAGGTGATTTTCGTATGGTGGCCTATCAATCTAAGGTTGATGATGTGGTCCATGTGGCTTTAGTTAAAGGAGTCATTGATAGTTCTCTGCCGGTTTTAGTGCGCGCGCAATCCGAATGTTTGACAGGTGATATATTTGGTTCTCTGCGCTGTGATTGCAACAGCCAATTAAAGGCGGCCATGAAGATGATCCAAGAGGCCGGCTGTGGTGTTTTATTGTATATCCGGCAACATGAAGGACGTGGGATTGGGCTTATTAATAAGGTCAAGGCGTATAGCCTGCAAGATGATGGCATGGATACCGTCGAGGCTAATCAAGCTTTGGGGTTTGCGGCTGACTTGAGAGATTATGGTTTAGGCGCGCAGATTTTAGTGGATTTAGGGATTAGAAAAATCAAATTACTTACCAATAACCCACGTAAAATTGTGGGGTTGGAAGGTTATGGCCTGACCGTTGTAGAACGCATTGCTATTAAAATGCCACATAACCCTAAAAATGAGAAATATCTTAAAACTAAGAAAGAAAAATTAGGGCACCTACTCTAAAAAGTGGTCCTTGTCCTTTTTTATCATAAGGGCAAAATCATTTTGCCTCTATAAATCATATGAAGAAAATTCACATTGCGCTTGTGGTCTCAAAATTTAATGATTTTGTTACCAAATCATTGTTAAAGGCATGTCTTTTAGAACTTAAACGACAAGGGATAAGCGATAAACAAATAACAACGGTTTGGGTGCCAGGAGCTTTTGAGGTTCCTTTGATGGCTTTGAAACTGGCACAAAAGAAGGACATTGACGCGGTGATTTGTTTGGGGGCTGTCATTCGAGGGGAAACGTATCATTTCGAAGTGGTGGCTAATGAAACGGCCCGCGGTATTATGCAGGTCGCTTTAGAGACGCAAAAACCAATTATTATGGCGGTTTTAACTACGGATACAATCACCCAGGCCCAAAAACGGGCCCAAGATAAAGGCTCTAATAAAGGGCAGGAAGCCGCTCTTGCCGCTCTTGAGATGGTGGGCTTATCAAGGACAATATAACGAACAATTAATATGAGACGACGCACCCTTTCCCGTGAACATGCTCTGAAGATTTTATACCAGGTGGAGATTACCCATCGTGATTTAGACTTGATTTTGTTGGATTATTGGAAAATGGAAGACGTCAAAGACGAAGAAGTGATCTCTTATGCCAAAACGCTGGCGGAAGGTGTTTTAAAAGAATTCAAATTGATTGACGAGAAAATCTCTACCTACGCTACCAACTGGCAGCTTAAACGCATGGCTGTTATTGATCGCAATGTGATGCGTATAGGTCTTTTTGAATTGCAGCATACGAAAGATATCCCTCCTAAGGTGGCCATCAACGAAGCTGTGGAATTAGCCAAAAAATATGGTGATTTAGAGTCCAGCAAATTCGTCAACGGCATATTAGATAAAATTCATAAAAAAGAAATTGTCGAGAAGAACAATTAAGTTTTAAGTTGTTCATCCTTAAAGGACACAGTGACGCAGGAGACTCTTTTAGCTGATTTGCACATTCATACCTATTATTCCGATGGGACCTTTTCTCCCCAGGAAGTCGTTGAAGAGGCTGTTAAAAACAAACTTTGTTGCATTTCTATTACCGACCATGACATTGTGCAAGGAGTGTCCTTGACCCAGGAGGCCGCGGTGGGACGCGACCTGGAGGTTATTCCCGGCATTGAATTGTCTTCGGAATTTGAAGGCAAAGATATACATATTTTAGGGTATTTTATAGATATCAATAAGGGGCCATTGGTTGAGAAGGTTGAATCGTTTTTAGATGAACGCGTGCGCCGCATGAAGCAGATGATAACGAACCTACAGAGCGTCGGTATTAAAGATATCACTTTTGAAGAGGTGTCATCTTTGACAAAGTCAAGGGCGGTTGGCCGCGCGCATTTGGCCGTGCTTCTGGCTCAAAAAGGTCATGTGAATTCTTTTAAGAGCGCTTTTGATAAATATTTAGCGGAAGGTAAGGTTGGTTTTACCCCGAAACTGCAGCAAACGCCTTTTGAAGCCATTGATTTGATTCATCAAAGCGGGGGGCTTGCGGTGATGGCCCATCCGATGGTCACTCAAAAGGATGAATTAATCTCCCGATTGGCCAAACATGGTTTAGATGGGCTTGAGGTGTATTATCCTAATTGCATGCCCTTGGTAAGGGGATTTTATGAGAAGTTAGCCAAGAAATATGGGTTATTGTTAACCGGAGGTTCCGACGCTCATGGGACAACCAAGGTTTATACCTATGTGGGCAAGGAAGCCATACCCTATGAGCTCGTCGATAACATGAAAAAGAAATTATCTCATGGACGCGCACCTTAACTACATGAAGCTTGCGTTTGCCTTGGCCCAAAAAGGCCTAGGTTTGACATGGCCTAATCCTATGGTCGGCGCAGTCATTGTCAAAGACCAAAAGATCATTGCCCAGGGCTGGCATAGGCGTTATGGCGGGGATCACGCGGAAGTTGACGCGTTAAAAAAGATAGGCGCCAAGGCCAAGGATGCGACGTTGTACGTCACTCTTGAACCTTGTTCTCATTGGGGACGCACCCCACCGTGTACGGACGCCATAATCCAGGCGGGTATCAAGCACGTCATTATCGGTGTTTTAGATCCTAATCCCATTACTCATGGAAAGTCAGTTCATCTATTGCGTAAAGCTGGTATCAAGGTGGAAGTGGGATTTCTGCAGGAAGAGTTAACTCAAATGAATGAGGCGTTTAATAAATATATAACCAAAGGCATGCCTTATGTGGTGGCCAAATGCGCGCAGACGCTGGATGGTAAGATTGCGACGGCAAAAGGCGAGTCGAAATGGATTACTTCGGCAAAAACCAGAGAATATGCTCACCAAAGACGCAATGAATTTGACGCGATCATGGTGGGGATCAATACGGTATTAAAAGATGATCCGCGATTAAATGCTCCCAGAAAGGGAAAGCATTTAAAGAAAATCATCGTCGACTCTTCGTTAAAGATTCCTCTAAAGGCGAAATTATTTCAGGTGAAGAACACAACGGATATTATTATTGCCACGACGTCTAAGGCCTCCAAAAATAAAATTCAACAGTTCTCAAAGCTGGGTGTGCACGTTTGGGTTGCTCCTTCTAAGGGTGAGGGTGGTCATGTGGATTTAAAGTGGTTATTTAAAGAATTGGCCAAAGGGAAGATTGCGTGTGTGCTTATTGAAGGCGGTGGTCGCTTGATTGGACGAGCCTTGAAGGATGGGTTGGTTGATCGGATGATGGTTTATGTGGCGCCTAAGATCATTGGCGATCAAAACGCCATTAGCTCTATAGCAGGATTAAATGTTTTAGATATCAACCGTACGCTTGAATTAAAGAATACGACAATAAAGAAACTAGGGGAAGATTTTTTGATTGAAGGGCGTGTAATTTGACAAAACGTAGTTTATAAGCTACAATTAACTCAGATGATAGAAAAAGATATTCTCATCTACAAAACCCGCGAAGGTAAGGAGCCATTTATAGACTGGTTGTTTTCTTTGCGGGATAAAATAATACGGTTTCGTGTTGAAACGCGAATAGACAGAATCAGACATGGGAATTATGGTGACCATAAGCGTTTTAGTGGCATCATCGAGATTCGTCTGGATTTTGGAAAAGGGTACAGAATTTATTGCGGTGAAGAAAGCGATAGGGTCATAATTTTATTGGTAGGTGGAGACAAATTTTCTCAGGATAAAGATATTAAAGAAGCGCTTGAATACTGGAGGGATTATCATGAATAAAAAAAATCTTAGAACATTTGATGGAGCTCAATTAGATCATTATAAAAAGCATCCCAAAGAGCTTAAGGCCTATATTGGTATTGCTCTTGAGGAATACCAGAAAGACGGGGATGAAAAGGCGTTTCTTTCAGCCCTTTCATTAGCTGCTCGTGTGCAAGGAGGGTTTAGTAAACTTTCAAAAGCAACGGGATTAAATCGAGAGAATTTATACCGAGCGCTTTCAAATCGTTCTGACCCACGTCTTTCGACGATTATGCAAGTACTTGGCACTCTGGGGTTTTCGCTAACAATTAGATAAGGGAAAATTTATGTTTACCGGAATCATTGAGCAATTAGGAACGATCAAGGCTATTGAACAAAAACAAAATTTAATCGTGCTTAAGGTAGATGCTTTAAAATTGGCCAAAGATATCCAAGTAGCGGACAGCGTTGCTATTAATGGGGTGTGTTTGACCGCCACAGAGAAAAAGGGGAGAGTTGTGTCATTTGATTTAATGAAGGAGACTATTGAGAAAACTTCCCTTAAAGGTGTCGGTATTGGCGGTGGGGTCAACATGGAACTGGCTCTCAAGGCCAACAGCCGTTTTGGCGGGCATTTTGTAACGGGGCATGTGGATGATGTAGGTTATATCAAAGAGATTCTTAAAGATAAAAATTGGGTTGAGTTTGTGATTAGCGTTTCTTCATCAAACCTTAAATACATCGTGCCTAAGGGTTCGGTGACGGTTGACGGTATAAGTCTGACAGTGGGCAAGGTCACCAAGAATCATTTTAGTGTCTATCTAATTCCCTACACCTTGAAGGTCACTAATCTTGGGGGGAAAAAGGTAGGTGATAGCGTGAATATTGAAACAGATATTTTAGCTAAATATATTAAAAAATGAGCCTCCCAAAGTGAGCCTCCCTCTAACTGGCATTTTTCAAAAACATATGTTATATTTTTCCTATAGATAGATATTCTTCTTATCCTATTGATTTTTGGATTATGTTTCATTCGAAAATTTCTAAATGGAGAAATTTTTTATGTTTAAGCGATTGATAGCTTCTTTTGTTATTGTGTGTTTTATGGGCTCTATTCCTACGCCTTACCTTAGGGCCGCGGAGGTGGCTTCCTCGCTACATCTGCCTTTGCCCGGTACCATGGTCAATTTAAGCTCCGCGTATGAACCCACCTTAATTAAAGGGTTGACTCTCCACAAAGAGAATCCTTTCTTGTTTGATTTTATCGTTGATACCGGTCACAGCGGCCTTGCTGGCAATGATTTAAAAAGAGAAGGGGAGCGTTTGGTAAAATATTTCTTTGCTTGTCTGACAATCCCTGAAAAAGACTTGTGGGTCAATTTAAGCCCGTATGAAAAAGACCGCATGGTCCCGCATGCTTTAGGTCAGACTGCCTTGGGCCGTGATTTGTTAGCGCAAGATTATATCCTCAAACAATTAACGGCTTCTCTTATATACCCTGAGAAAGCCTTAGGTAAGAAATTCTGGGACAGAATATATGCGAAAGCCCAGCAGTTGTATGGCAATACTCAAATTCCTGTGAATACCTTTAATAAGGTTTGGATTATGGTTGATAAGGCCACGGTGTATGAGCATGATCAGACGGCCTATGTTCTTGATGGGCATTTGAAGGTGATGTTGGAAGAGGATTATTTAGCATTATCAAAAAATGTGTCATTGCGATCCCCCGCAGGGGGCGAAGCAATCTTAACAAGAACAACGAATCCAAATAAGATTGCTTCACTCCCTACGGTCGTCCCCCAAAGGGGGCCTATCGGTCGCAATGACACGAGTATTTTGGGTTCCCAAATCGTCCGCGACGTTGTTCTTCCTGAATTAGAAAAGGAAGTCAACACGGGCAAGAACTTTGCCATGCTGCGCCAGATATTCAATTCACTTATTTTGGCCAGCTGGTATAAGAAGAACTTAAGAAATGCTCTTTTAAATCAAGTGTATTCCAACAAGAACACCGTTAAAGGGGTCAATGTATCGGATCCGTCTATTAAGGAACAGATTTATCAGCAGTATCTTAAGGCCTATAAAAAAGGCGTCTTTAACTATATTAAAGAAGATGTCGATGCTCAAAGCGGCCAAAGTATTCCCAGGAAATATTTCTCAGGCGGATTTTTAGTCAAGGAAGGATTTAATCCACAGAGGGTTACAGCGAACATGCCAGGAGCCAGGGCCATGGTGTCGAGTGCTTTTGCCAAAACAGTATCCCTTGCGATGATAACCGTGGCGTTGTTTTTTAATAGAAAAGAGTTGCCATCCCTGCCTTCAATAAAAAAACCTACTCTTGCAACAATGACTTTGCCTCAAGCTGTTATAGGATTTGGTAATAGCAGCAGTAAGGCGATGACGACCCCGAGCAACCCAGAAGAAGAACAAAACCGTGCCGCGCTTAAAGATATAATTGATTATGTTCATTGCTTATTGAGAGGTGAGACGGCACATATAACAAATTTTAGTCGAGGGAATTTTATAAATGCTTTTAGTAAAATGTTTGGCAGAAAACCTGTTGAAAACACATTTTCAATGTATCAAAGGATTGGGGAACTGTCAGAAGTTAGTATGCCGAGTGTGGAGCAAATTTTTAAAGAAAATGAGCATCTGCTAGCTCAGGGCTCAGCAGGGATTGATGAACGAAAGGAATTAGCAATATTCTTTGGTTTTATTAATATGATAAGAGCTGGTATAAGTTTTGATTATCAAAGGATGAGGACTGAATTAGAATTTTCAGAATATACAGAGAGTTTTTATACGTCGAATCTTTATTACAGATGGAGAATGGGTATAGCAAGAGGCCAGTTTGGAAACGGTAATAAGACACTTACAAGCAATCAGATAGCCGATATTGGAGAAGCTATTATAGAAGAACAATCCAGGGCTATTCGCCAGAGAGAAAAAACGCAACTCCAAGAGGGTGTTCTTGTAGAAGAGCCATTGCTTCTTTTGTTTGATGATTTTGTTTTTCATTTTGGCCTTGGCGAATTTTCTCCTTCTCTTGATGATACAAGCATTAGAAATGAGTACCGAGAAATTTATTTCTCCAGTCTTTACGATGAATTAAGGCTTCGTTTGGAGTTATTTGAAGCAAAAAAGATTGGCAAGGCCACAATGGAAGAAATAGCTAAAATTGGTCAAGAAATTATTTTAGCGCATCGAAGGAAAGATTCTGCCGCAGAAGAGAAAAGGCAAACGGCTATGAGGGAACTTCGAAGAGATTTCGATTCCTTTCTAGATAGACGTGAATATAAACAGGCCAAAAGACTTATAAAATCTTATGAAAAAGATCATCCTCAACTATATTTTGATGAGAGAGATTTAATTTATCAGTTGAACCAAGATTATAACAGGATTCCCGAAAGCCTAATAAGAGAACAGATTGCCAAGGATAGAGATGAAGTAAGAGAGGCAATCAAAGCTCAAGAAGGTACAATTTTGGCGGAATTAAATTCTAAATTGCCTCAAGGAGTGAGGTGTGAGGGGCTGGTTGTATCTGATTTTAAGGATGATCTTAATGTAGAAATGTCTAATATAGCTTATTATAAGTTAAGAGACGGGAGTCAATGGGAAGATGCTAAGAGATATTTAATTGATCATGGATTGGCCGAAGAGATCACTCCAGAAGTGTTAAAAATAGATCCTAAAGTAAAAGGAACTCCAAAACCTGAAGAAATATTTGCTAAAAAGGCCTGGGAAATAATCCAAGAGCATCCGATCCTGGTTGCTTTTCATAACAGCACGATAGAACTTAATTTAAGGGATATTTTAAGTCGTTATATTCAGGGAAGATTCCCTGATAAGGTTTTCAGTGTTGACAGAACGAATGTTGCTTCTCAATTTGCAAAAGTTGGTGCGGCTTTTCATTTAAATCCTAATTTAAATTTGGCGATGACATCCAATCTCGCTGACATAAAATCAAGTGAGTTGCCTATAGAAACGCAGGTTGCCCAAGCGTTTCAGGAGAGACTTGATCACCTTAGGGGCAGATCCACAGAGTGGGGTGAGAGACCGATGACCGTGACTTTATTGAACATGCTTAGGCAAGATGTGGCCACCAGCACTGCGCTCTCCGCTGAGGTTCGAAAGCAACTGTTTACTGAAATTAGAAGACTGACAGACTCTGTGCAACGTCCAGAAGTGGAAGATGATACCAACAGGCCGCCAGGCGGAGATTTTCCCGGATCAGAAGATGCGGCGATGACGACCAATAAAGAATTGGTTACTATTGACGGGCCGATTGATGGTGAGAATTTATTGAATCAAATTCGTTATAATGATGATGTAAATGCCGCCAAACGATTTAATGCTTATACCATCTTTATTGCTGGGATTCCCCGCACTGCGCAAGACGAATTACTAAAGACTGCATATTTTCAAGGGATGAAACAACTTGATGTTCGTGAATTAAATCAACCAGAAAAAGTAAAAGATTTTCGCCTTGCCTTAGAAAAAGCAATTGCAGGAAAGAAAGAAATCGTGTTGCATCATTTTTCAGAAAATGCAGGAAGAACTAAGACGGAGAGTCCTGTTATGGAGGTATTTACTCAACTTAGAGATGGTCGAGTACAGGGTTCCCAGCATCATGTCCTTGTTTTGGCAGAAGATTCCGTTGACTTGCGATTATTCCCTGGAAAATATTTTGGTACTAATATGCCTTTTTACAATTATCCTGTCTACTTTGCTTTTAATGGAACAAAAATAGTTGAGGCATCTGAACCGAAGGATATACCGTCGCTAATGACAGGGGAAATGGTATTACAAAAGCGTATTAATAGAATGAATCCGGGAGAAGAAATTTCTTTATCATTAAGGGGTATCATAGATTTTCAATTATATGATTTGCCCTTACGAGCGAGACAAGAGATCTTTTCTCAATCTAGTAAACTGGAACCAATCGATCTTCCTGGTGTCTGGCGCAGAAAGAGCGATACGGCGATGAATGCTGAGATTCAGGAAAAGACAAAAAGAAAGATTGTTGATGCATTAACAAAGGAAGCAATTTCTACCCATAAGTTGCTTTCAGCTTCTACCAATAAGTTGCTTTCAGCGGCTTATGTCTTAAAGAATTCCAATCAATTTTCACCAGATCAAGTCAAGCAGGCTCGTGATTATATACCACTAGCTATTAATCGTTTATTTAATAGGCGTAACTTAATGTCCAGCAATACTGGAGTTTTAGCTGATATGTTTATGAGTCCACAGACGCCTTCAGATGTTAAAAGAATTCTACGAGAATATATAGATATTAATTTAAGAAAACCTCCTGCATGGGCCGGTAGCGATATTCATTTAAGCGCTGCTGTTAAGTACGATGGAGGATTTGATTCAGATAAAGAACATTTTGCATGGAATGTCATTGGAAGAAATCAGGATGTTTGGATAAAAAGCTATTATGCGTTTTTATTTAAACGAGATGGTAAGATTAATAATATTTTAGGATCGTACAATGCTGCAACTATACGTGAGTATTTGGAAAGAGTGCCACTTGATAAGAGATTTCCAAGAGAGTATGAAATGGATGATCTTTATCTTATGATGGATTTTATAGTCAATCATTGGCAAGAAGTAAAACCCGCATCACAAGGCGATTTGCAGATATGGTTTACAAATCTTGTGGAGCGAATTTTGACATATACAGTAAATAAAGAATACCGGTTTCGCGGAATTATTTTACTTCATAAATATTCTAATCTTATTAAGCCGGACTCTTTAGAGCAAATAGCTAATTATTTAGATGCGGCGATGGAAACAAATGTGTCAGTTGCGGCGGTTGTTGCCCCGGCCTATAAGGGTGGTATCGACTTAAATACCGCTAATATGGGCATGACGGTTACTAAAGACTCTAATGGCGGGGTGAAGGTCAATTTTGACCCTGCCATGGCAGCGCGTATCAGAGAGGAAGGTATCCAATCCGCAGAACCCATGATCATCCGTGTCAGGTCAGTGACGTCTAAGGATATCAGTCCTTTATTAGGCCTTGCTCCTGTCTAAGAAGAAAAATTAGCGAGGGTTTAAGAACCTTTTCTTCCCAAATTCCTTTTGCCTTAATCTTAAAATTAAGTTAGGGTATCATTCGTATTTTGAGCATTCAACATAAAGGTCTTTGAACATGTTTATACCAGAACTTCTCATGCCCGCCGGTGATATGGAAAAAATGCGCTATGCTATTGCGTTTGGCGCGGACGCGGTCTATTTAGGTATACCTCGGTTTTCTCTGCGTTCCAGGGAGAATGGTTTTAAAAGTTTTGAGCAGGTAGCCTTTGCCGTTGATTACGCCCATAAATTGGGTAAGAAGGTTTATGTCACCGCTAATATCTTTCCGCATAATCATAAATTGCCCTCCTTTGATAAATATATCGCCGAGCTTTTAGCGTTATGTCAACCCGATGCGTGGATCATGTCCGATCCTGGTTTGATTATGTTAATGATGGAGCATTTTCCGAATCAGACTATTCATATTTCCGTGCAGTCAAACACCCTAAATTACGCGGCGGTCAAATTTTGGCAGAGAAATGGGGCCAAGAGGATTATCGTCTCTCGAGAAATTTCAATTAAAGAAATGAAAGAAATCCATGATGCTGTCCCTGATATGGAGTTGGAAAGTTTTGTCCATGGGGCGATTTGCATGGCTTATTCGGGACGGTGTTTGATTTCTAATTATTTAAGCAATCGTGACGGCAATCAAGGGGCCTGCACTAATTCTTGTCGCTGGCAGTATAAGGTTTATAAAAAAGGGGATATTCAGCCGGAATCTTGTTGCAAGGAAGATAATCCAAATAAAACACAGACCCAGCAGGGGGAAGGTTATGTCCCATTGGAAGGCCAGTTTTATGTGAAGGAATCAGAACGTCCCGGTGAACTTTTTGAATTGGATGAGGATGAAAATGGTAGTTATCTGATGAATTCAAAAGACCTCTGCGCTATCAATTCTCTAGAAGAGCTGCGCGACGCGGGGGTATGTTCCTTTAAGGTGGAAGGGCGTTCGAAGTCTGTCTATTATCTCTCCATGATCACCCGGGCGTACCGTGGGGCCATTGATGATATGGTTGCTGGTCGCCCCTTGAATAATGAACATATGCGTGATATTTTCGCCACTTCAAACCGAGGATTCATTGAAGGGTTTTTGCATGGCAATCCCGGGGTCGCGGGGCAGGAATATGCCACAAGCAACTCGGAATATATGACGCACAGTTATGCGGGCATTGTTCGCGGATATGATAGTCAAAAAAGATTAATCAAGCTCGATGCGCGTAATTCCATCAAGACAGGCAGTATCTTAGAGCTTTGCCTGCCTGATCGTACGGTCAGCTTTGAAGTCAAAGAACTCATAAACAATAAAGGGCAGTCGGTGGCAAGTGTTCATGGCGGGATTGATGGATGCTGGATGTCCTGTCCCGAAGACCCTGGCGAATTTGCCCTTTTGCGCGAGCCGATTAAGGAAGTTGTCTAGTGTTGCAGGGTTTTGAATTTGACTTAGCTGGAACTATTGCTTAAAATATCGTATGCTTTTTAGGAGGATATTATGCCGGTTGAAGACTTAACAGAACTTTTTAGAAAACACGAAAACAAATGGGTCGCTTTAGATAATAACTATAAGGTTATCGCAGAGGCAGACTCATTGGAAGATGTCTTAAAAATTGCCAGCCATAAAGGATTTGACGAGCCTGCGACTGCTTTCATTCCAAATTTCGACACTGAATACGTTTTATGAGCAGCTATAGATTTCCATATTTTCGTATTAGCAGGCAGACCAATAATCCTTTACTTCAATTCAAAAATTTTTGAATATGTGGAGATGTATGATAATCGCAAAAGGGCGCATTCAACGCTTGGTTACTTGAGCCCTTTTGAGTACGAAAGACAAGCAATATTACTTTAACAGGTCGTTTATAGTTGGAGAATATGAAAAATATCCATTTTTTATTTTTAAAAAACAAACGCGGTGACGCTAACTCTGATTCCATAGGAATGTTTTTTGTTGGCTTGGGTGTTTTTGTTATTGTGTTATGGTTTATTGGGTATTTATTTAAAGACCCTCGCAGCAATGAATATATTTTAGGTATGGGAGGGCAATTTATATTATTGGGCGCGATCTTTGTACTTTTTGGTATTCGAAGTAGCTTAGCAAGATATAAAACAACAAAAGACATCGCTCAAAAGATAAATGCGGATAAAGTTCATTGGTTTTTAGATCCCGTGACTTTCATCGGTATTCACAATGGCAACAGATATAAAGTCACTTTTAGTGAATCTCTACAGGGTAAATGGGGAACTAAGCCAAGCAAGTTGTCCGTTTATATCTATTTGAATAAAAGCACAAGTAATTTAAATCTATTTATAAAGAATAAAGATTATCCTTCAAGTCTGTGGAACAGGTTATTTTTAAAAAAGTTGGATACAGAACTTGAGGCTTTTGATGGACATTATGTTGTCAGAGCTAATAATCTAGATGAGGCAATGAAAATCCTGTTAAATGACGAAAAAAGGAAGATGTTGTTATTGTTTTTAGGGATGCATTTTGGAATAGAATTAAATAGAAAATATATTTGTCTTACGCAAGTAGGCGGGATATTGACAAGAATGGACGATGAAAATAATTATAAAATAGAGGAAGCAATATCGAAAAGCCATGAATTTGCTAAACTTTTTTAGCCCAATTGGCTATAAAAGACAAACGATCCTATCTTAACAAAATGTCCACTGAATTGGGGAACATCAAGGAGGTTATTGATAGATGTTAAGAGAAACCGAAACAATTGAATTTAAGAAATCCACTGCTGAAGTCAAGGCGGGAGTAGTTTCTATTGTGGCAATGCTTAATAAACATGGTCGTGGTGAGGTATATTTTGGCATTGATGACCATGGTGCAGTTCTAGGTCAGACCATTGGACATACGACACTCAGAGATGTAACACAGTCTGTGGTAGATAATACAGAACCAAAGGTTTTTCCAAAGGTTGAAATCAGGCAGATAAATGGAAAAGAATGTATTGTTGTGGAGGCCCAAGGAATTCTTAGTCCCTATTTTGCTTATGGCAGGGCATATATACGTGTTGGGGAGTCAGACAAGGCTATGAGTGTTCAAGAGATTGAAGCCCATTTGCAAAACAGGAAGAAATTTCATTGGGAGAGTGAAATCTCTAAGAAGTCATTTGCAGATATTAATGAAGATGCGGTTAAGGAATTTATGCGAAAGGCTAAGGCTGCCAAACGGATTGATTTTGACTTCGTTAATGTTAAAACCACTTTGAATAAATTAAATCTTTTAGATGGCAAGCAATTGACCAAGGCTGCTGAAGTTCTATTTTGTAATGATAATTCAATGGAGGTTCAAGCTGCAATATTCGCAGGTAATGACAAGCTGACTTTCTTGGATATCAAATCGTTTAAGGGGACTCTTTTCAGTTTGCGTGAGCAATCTGAAATTTATGTTCAAGAGCACATGAAGTGGCGAGCAGATTTAAGTGAAAGCCTTCGTAAAGAGATTCCTGAAATTCCAGTAAGGGCATTATCAGAGGCGATTGGAAACTTCCTATGCCATCGTGACTTTGTAAATCCTAAAGGCAATGAGGTAGCAATATTTAAGGACAGAGTAGAAATCTATAATCCAGGATTGTTCCCGCATGAAATGAATCCAGAGGATTTCTTTACGGGTGATGAACATTCTATTTTACGTAATCCTCTAATTGCCGAGACACTTTATAAATCTAAAGATATTGAACGATGGGGAAGCGGGATTAAGCGTATCCATGATGAATGTGTTGCCACAGGGGTTAAGGTTGAGTTTAAGCGGATTAAAACTGGATTTGTAGTGATTTTCTGGCGACCAAAGTGGGAAGATGGTGAAGGTTTGGATTTATCTCAGAGCGGTAAGAGTGGGGTGAAAAGTAATAGGAAAAGTAAGGTGAAAAGTAATGAGAAGGTCATTCATCTGATAGCAAATAATCCCTCCATTACTGCGTCAGAGATTGCTGAATCTCTTGGTTTGAGTCTTGCGGGGATTGAGAAGATTATTCGTGTCTTGAAGAAACAAGAACGTTTGCGACGCATTGGTCCAGATAAGGGTGGCCATTGGGAGGTTGTGAGTTAACAGGTCTTATGGCAACCCTCCAAAGAAGCATAAAAGCGATGGATGTCTATGAAAGGAATCTCGGTTAAAGTCCATCTCCAGAAAAAACTAGGAGACCCTATATGGTTTCTTAGATAGATTCTATTTTGTTGGGAACATTCCTGAGCACTATTTTGAATTAAAACAGGTGTTTTAACTTAAAAGTATAAATTACGATTATTGTAAACCAGCATAGAGCGTACATTTATTTTCAAATGTCCCTTGTTATTTAATTCATTAAGGGTTATTGGGTTAATTCCAAAGTACGGAGGTGGTTATCTATATCACCGACACCAAGGACAGAATCCTCGAGTTTCTTCAACTTAAAGGCAAGGGAAGCCCTGGCCAGATCAGGGAAGAATTAAAGCTCAGCCCCGTAGTCATTTCGAGGCATCTTAAAGACCTCAAGGATAAAGGTGAGATATACAAGCGTAAAGAATATTACTATTTAAGTTCGGAGCCTTCCAAAAGTATAAATTCTACGCAGGAAAATGATTCCAACAGTATAA
>Ga0118677_10007105_pt1 | contig 18649 bp, 12 predicted proteins | sample AliMusrvi5mmetaG_FD_86154 | JGI IMG/M metagenome (GOLD analysis project Ga0118677, IMG submission 86154) | reverse complement strand
CGGTCGATATTCAGGAGGCTTGCCGGCGGTTTGCGCTCGAACAACTCCCGCTCAGCGGCGCGTATTTCAGCGACCGCTCGCAGGAGATCGGCATGGCGGAAGCCATGATCGCCGCGGATTCGAACCTGATCGGCAAGACGGTCCTCGAGTCCGATTTCCGCAACCGCTACCGGCTGAATGTGGTCGGCCTGCGGCGCGGGCAGACGGCGCTCGAACACGGGCACCTGACCGAACCGCTGCGGATCGGTGACACGCTCCTCCTCATCGGCCCGTGGAAAAGAATCACCAAGTTGCAGTCCGACAAAACCGATCTCGTGCTTCTCAACCTTCCTGCCGAGCGATCCGAGGTTCTTCCGGTTCCCGGAAAAGCCCTGCACGCGCTCCTTTGTCTGGGGGTGATGGTTGGCCTCATGGTGACCGGCATTGTTCCGAATGTGCAGGCCGCGCTGATCGCCTGCCTGCTCATGGGTGCGCTGCGCTGCATCGACCTCGACAGCGCGTATCGCTCGATCCACTGGAAGAGCCTGATCCTGATCGTCGGCATGCTCCCGTTTTCCATTGCTCTGCAAAAAACCGGCGGGGTCGAGCTGGCGGCCGACGGGCTGATGGCGCTGACCGGCGGGGCAGGAGACTACGCCGTGCTGGGATGCCTGTTCGGGATCACCGCGATCCTCGGCCTCTTCATTTCCAACACCGCGACCGCCGTGCTCATGGCTCCGGTCGCGCTGGCCATTGCGGGCGAACTCCACGCCTCGCCATATCCCTTTGCCATGATCGTCGCGCTCGCCGCATCGACCGCCTTCATGACCCCGATCTCCTCCCCCGTCAACACGCTCGTCGTCGCGCCGGGCAACTACGGATTCGGGGACTTCGTGAAAGTCGGCGTGCCGTTCTCGCTTGTCGTGATGGCGGTCAGCGTCCTGCTGGTTCCTTGGCTGCTTCCGCTCCACCCGCACTGAGCAAGTGCGCGCGCGGGATCCGCCGCATCCCGGCGATAGAGGCCGGAATGAGCCGTGAAAAGGGGTGCCTTGCTCTTTGATATTTCGGATGTGGAAGAGGGATTTTTCCGAATTTTTGACAGATCCAACATGGGGGGACTGGCTGCCCGCTTTTCAGTCGGCGGTCCAGGCTGTTCTTGATCTGCTTGCCCTTGACCTTGAGGGGTGCATAGTATGTCCTGCTGGCGGGGTTGCGATAGAGGCACTCGCCAACATTTCCAATGAGACTTGCGACTTCATGTTTTCCTTTCGCTTCCTGTTGTCTCTCCCCGCCCGGGGAAAACGGGTCGCAAGTCAAAATTGAAAGGTTAAGAACTAGTAACCACTTTATCAAAATATCATCGGGCAGTTAGCTCAGCGGTAGAGCGGCAGTTTTACACACTGTTGGTCGGGGGTTCGATCCCCTCACTGCCCATTTTTCCATTTCATGAAATTCCAGACCAGTCAAGTGGGGGCGGGCCCGTTGTATTTCAACGTCACTTCGTTCGTGGACATCCTGATGGTTCTGGTGATTTTCATGCTCGTTGCCTGGTCCACGGCGAAGATCGAGTCCGATGTGGGAATTCAGCTTCCCACGTCGAGCTCCTCCGTCCCGAGGAATCCGGCTCCGACTCCCGTGATCGTCAACGTGCGAGCCGATGGATCTATGGCGGTGAACCAAAAAGAGATTACCGACAACGGTCTCATCCGGATGCTTGACCAGCTGGTCAAACTTCAACCCGGGCAGGTTGCCGTCGTGCGTGCCGACCGGCACGTTCCCTACGAGCGGGTGCTGAAAGTGCTGGATTACTGCCGGGAGGCAGGGATCAGCCAAGTTGGTTTCAGCGCTCTCATGCCGCCAAAATCCGGATCGGGAAACTAATCGCGTCACATCGGACGGGGATTGGTATCTTTTGTAAGATGATGCAGCAGGCGGCTGTGCAAATACCGTCAGGAATTTTCGTTTTGGCGATTTTTTGCCAGATGTGGAGGCGTTTGAGGGAATTTTCATACCTCAAATAGTTGGCACGACGAATGCTTTTTGTCTTTTGCAGATCATTATGTCTGCAAAAACCAACAAACAAACATCCATGTTCAGAACCAAACCTCTATTGGCGACCTTGGCTGCTGCGCTTCTTGCAGCCGGATCGCTCATCACCCCGAATGCGGCGTTCGCGCAAGACGCTGCGGCAACACCTGCCGCAGCCACACCTGCGGCAACCCCCGCGCCACCCGCTCCCACCCTCGAGCAACGCGTCGCGGGTCTTGAGGCATACCTCAACAACGGGGATCCGACCACAGTGTTGAAGGCGGCCGACGGGAACATCCCCGCCGGGCTTACTACTCCTTCCGTGGGCGTTGGCGGTCCTGGCCATACGGCGTGGATGATGACAGCAGCGGCATTGGTGCTGTTCATGACGCTGCCGGGCCTGGCGCTTTTCTATGGCGGCTTGGTCCGCGAGAAAAACGTGCTTTCCGTCTTGGCGATGTGCTTGGGCATTGCCGGCCTGGTCACCATTTTGTGGTGGGCCGTCGGATACAGCCTGGTCTTCGGGAAGAGCTTCGGCAGCCCGTTTCTTGGCGGCACCGAGGCCTTTTTCCTGAACGGGGTCACGGCCGCGCCTAACACGGATTACGCCTACTGGGTTCCGCAGAGCGTATTCTGCATCTACCAGCTCACGTTTGCGATCATCACCCCGGCGCTCATCTTCGGGGCCACGGCGGAGCGGTTGAAATTCATCCCGCTCATGACGTTCACATTTTTGTGGATGTTTGTGGTTTACTTCCCGCTGGCGCACATGGTCTGGGGCAGCACCGGTCTCATGAACGGCGTCTGGAATGCGGACGCGAAGATTCCGGCGATTGACTTTGCCGGCGGCACGGTGGTGCACATGTCTTCGGGCTGGTCGGCGCTCATCCTGTGCCTGATCCTCGGCAAGCGCGTCGGCTTTGGAAAAGAGCCCATGCCTCCGCACAGCATGGTTCTTTGTATGGTCGGCACCGGGATGCTCTGGGTCGGCTGGTATGGGTTCAACGCGGGTAGCGCGGTCGGCGCCGATTGCGTGGCGGCGAATGCGTTCCTGACGACGACGTTGGCCACCGCGGTCGCCTCGTTCGTGTGGGCTCTGGCGGAACTGATCTTCAAAGGCAAGCCCAGCGTGCTCGGTTTCTGCTCGGGAGCCGTGGCGGGTCTTGTCGTGATCACTCCTGCCTGCGGTTTTGTCAACTCGACCGGCGCAGTGATTATCGGTGTGGTGGCCGGCTTCGTGCCGTTCCTCGCCGTGACCTACCTCAAGAAGCTCCTCGGTTACGATGACGCTCTGGACACCTTCGGGGTTCACGCTGTCGGCGGGACGGTAGGCGCATTCCTGACCGGAGTCCTTGCGGACCCGGCCGTGAATTCCAACCTGGTCAGTGATGCCTACGCCGCCAAGAACGGTCTCAAGGCCGCTGTCTTGGGCCACACGCTCTGGATCGCACAACTGGAGGCGATCGCCATCACCCTGGTGCTGGCGGTCGTGGGCACAACGATCATCGGGTTTATCGTCAAGTTTGTGATCGGGCTTCGGCCATCGACGGAAGACGAATCCGCGGGGCTCGACATCACGGATCACGGCGAAGAAGGCTACATCCTCAACAAGTAACCGAAGCGACCATCTAGAAATCAACTCATATGAAAAAAGTCGAAGCAATCATCAAGCCGTTCAAGCTGGAAGAAGTCAAAGACGCGCTGGCCGACCTCGGGATCGAGGGGATGACGGTGAGCGAAGTCAAAGGGTTCGGACGGCAGAAGGGCCATACGGAAATCTACCGGGGCAGCGAATACACGGTGGACTTCCTTCCGAAGATCAAAATCGAGGTGGTGCTGGCAGACGCCTCGCTGGAGGGCGCGCTGGCGGCGATCGTGAAGGCGGCCAAGACCGGCAAGATCGGGGACGGAAAAGTCTTCGTGTCACCGGTTGAGGAAGCGATCCGCATCCGCACCGACGAGACAGGCGACAAAGCTGTCTAGTTCGAGAGCGAACAACAGCATAGTGCAAGGCGGCGGGAGAAGGAGAGCTTCCGCCGCCTTTGCATTTTCCCGGAAAGCGGGTGCGGTGTGCGGGGATGGGCGCGTTCGGGTTTATGGCTTTCCTTTACCTGAGGGGCCCACTTCCTTATGATCTCCCCGATGGACTCTCCTCCGACCAAGAAAATGAGCTCCTCGCTGCCCTTCGAGGAGGCGGGGCTCCCTCAATTTCTCTTCCAGATCGGGTGGATGACATGTGCTGTTTTCCTCCTTTCCCAGGCTGGGGGGTGGTTTTCAAAATCCTCCTCCGGGATCATCAGCCCCGTCTGGCCTTCTGCGGGATTTGCGCTTGCGGTCGCCTTGATCTACGGCCTTGAGCGGGCGTTCCCGGCGGTATATCTCGGCACTCTTGCCAGCAACCTCCTGAACGGGGAGCCGGTCGCATTCCTGTATGCGGGGCCGGTCGGCTATGTTCTCGAACTGGTGCTCAGCTGGGCGCTTCTCACCAAGAGCGTGAGGATCGACCTGACATTTTCGAGCCTGAGAGACTTCGGGAAATTTGTCGTCCTCGGCTGTCTTCCGGGACCCCTGCTGGCCGGGTTCTACGGGGTCTTGGTCCTTCATTTGAGCGAGAATTTATCCGCCTCGCAAATGGCGTCCGGGTATCTTGTTTACGTCCAGACGAACGCCTTTGGAACCCTCGTCTTCTGCCCGTTGTTCCTTTTTCTTTTGAGGCGGCAGGATTTTCGTCCGCCAACGTTGATCGGGCGCTACGAGTTGCTGGGATACTCGCTCGCGCTCGGGGGTTTTGTCTGGGCGTTGATCAATTTTCCGGAGATCGGCCAAAGCGTCCGGTTTGTCTCCATCGGCGGGGTGCTCATGCTCTCGTTGCTGGTGTCGATCCGCTTCGGTCTTCGCACGTCGACACTCTTCCAGGCCATGTTCATTTTCCTGGTCCCGGCCTTTGCCGCGATGGTCCCTTCCCGGCTGATCGAAATGCGGACTGTTCCTGGCGGAAGTGGTTTTCAGGTCTCCGTCCACGGCTTCGCCTTTGTCTCGAGCCTGGGCTGCCTGCTGGTGGCTGCGTTTCGGGATGAACTCGCCTCGCTGCGCATGAAGTTTGCCCTGGCAATGTCTTCCGCCGATCTCTGTGTCTGGGACTGGAGCCCATCCGGCTGGGCTTGCCATTCCCCTTCCTGGAGTGAAAAACTCGGGCTTGCCGGCTCGAAGGTGATTCCCGAAGAAGCGGTTCGCGGCCTCGTGCACCCGGATGATCTTCACGGGTTCGAGGAAAATTTCCGGCAGCTGGCCGCATCGGAGATCCCGCAGTGGAGCCAAATCATCCGCATGAGGGATGCCGAGGGGCGATGGCTCTGGATCCAGCTCGACGCCAAGCCGGTCCGCCGGACGGCAGATGATGTCGTCGCCGCGGTGGCGGGAGTGATGCGTGACATCACGGGCGAGCGTGAAGCCGTTGCGGACCGCATCTCGGCGATCGAGACCGCCGCGCAGCTCCGCACCCTCCGCAGCCAGATCAACCCGCACTTTCTTTTTAACGCCCTCAACAGCGTCCGGGCTCTGATCGGACGCCAGGACATGAAAGCCAAATCGATGATCACCTCGCTGGGGAGCCTTCTCCGCGAGGTTCTCGCCGGCAAGGACGCCAAGCTGCAATCCGTGGAAAAAGAACTCGAGATCGTGCGGGACTACCTCGAGGTCGAGGCTATCCGTTTCGGGGAGCGGCTGCGATACAGGATTGAATGTCCGCCGGATTTGCTTTCGCAGCGGGTGCCCGGCATGCTGGTCCTCACGCTGGTCGAGAATGCGGTGAAGCATGGGATCTCCAAGCTGCCGAAAGGGGGGGGCATCGAGATCCTCATCGCCCATGCTCCGGACGTGGGCGCACTGGTGGTCTTCGTGGTCAATGACGGCAGTCTCTTGATCGAAGACGACGAGAACAAAACCTACAGCGGGCAAGGGCTCGTGAACACGCGCGAGCGAATCCTGCTTTCCACCGGAGGCCGGGGGAGCTTTGAAATCCATGAAATTCCCGGGCCGCGTGTCGAGTCGATCGTTCTCCTTCCGTTCGATGAAAGGTATCGCCGCACCGGTATCACACAGTCCGATCTGCCGGACGTGCGGGAAACCGGAGGAGCCGGCGGCCCGAACGAAGAAATATCTTCTGCGGAGGGCGATTAGTGTTGTGCAAGCAGCGGATTTCGCTGCATGATTTGCGGTATCCCTCTTTATGAAAACTGTCCTTGTGGTCGAAGATGAAGCGGTGGCTCTGGAAGATCTGAGAGATTCGCTTCTGGAGATTGATCAGGATCTGGAGATTGTGGGGGTTCAGACGGCGATGGAGGCTCTCGAACTCTTGGGGGCCAGAAAAAGCGAAAACCGGCTGGATTTTGATGGAATCTTCTTGGACATCGAGTTGCCGGGCATGAGCGGGATCCAAATGCTCGAGCGTCTTCCCAAGCCGATCCCGCCGACCATCCTCGTCACCGCGCATGCGATGATGGCGTTGGATGCTTTCGGGCTCGGGGTGATCGGTTGCCTGCTGAAGCCGGTGGACCAGCAGCGTCTCCGCCGGGCCTATTCCCAGATGAAGGTGATCGCCGATGCCCCCAAACCCAACAGCAAGGCCACCGCTTTCGAATCGGGGTCCGAAAGCCGCGTGCTGCTGAGGGACCGGAACGGGATCCACATGGTGCATGTCCTCGATTTCACCCACCTCACCGAGGAGCGCGGGTCCACCCGGATCTTTTTCGGGAATCACAGCGTCGTGGTTCCCCACCGCCTCGGCGACATGGAGGCAGGGCTGGACCGCGAATACTTCTTCCGTGTCAACACCTCGACGATCGTCAATCTGGACAAGGTCACGCACTTCACCACCTCGACCACGGGGTTGTTTGTCGCCGGCCTTCCGGATGGAGCTGAGGCCGAGTTCAGCCCGGACCGCTCGAGGGTTTTTCAGGAGCGCTACGAACTCTAGCTTGATCTTTCCGCGCCGGGGCGGTCCACTAGTGAAGGTCTGAAGCGCCCGCGCGGCGAGTCCGCCTCGATGGGCGGCTTTCCTCTCCGAACGGACCGTCCGCCCGCGCTCCCTGATCCAGTCCCATCACCTCCGAATGCTATCTGACAAGCAAAAGTTCATCCGGATCAAGGGAGCCCGGCAGCACAACCTGAAAAACTTGGATGTCCGGATCCCGCGGCACAAGCTGGTGGTGGTGACCGGGCTGAGCGGCTCGGGAAAATCCTCGCTCGCGTTCGACACGCTGTTCGCGGAGGGCCAGCGGAAGTATGTCGAGAGCCTGTCCGCGTATGCGCGGCAGTTTTTGGACCAGATGCAAAAGCCGGACGTCGATTACATCGAGGGGCTTTCTCCGGCGATCGCGATCGAGCAGAGGTCGTCCGGGGCGAACCCGCGTTCCACGATCGCGACGACCACGGAGATTTACGATTACCTCCGCCTGCTCTACTCGGCTGTCGGGGTTCCGCACGATCCGGCGACCGGGCAGAAGGTTTCGCGGCAGACGCCGCAGGAAATCGCGGACGCGATCCTCCGTTGGCCCGATGGCACGAAGTTTCTCGTGCTGGCCCCGCTCGTGAGCGGGCAGATCGGAGAGTTCCGCGACGTGATCGAAAAGGCCCGCCGCGAGGGGTTCGTGAGGGTCCGCGTGGACGGGGAGGTCGTCGAGCTCACAAAGCCAGAGGGCATCAAGCTCGACAAGGGAGCGAGGCACACGATCGAGGCGGTGATCGACCGGCTCGCCACCAGGGAAGGGCTCGCCCAGCGGCTGGCGGACTCGATCGAGACGGCGCTTCGCTGGGGGGGCGGCCGGCTGTCCACAAGCCGCCAGGAGCCCGGAAACGCAAAGTGGATCGAGGAGAAATTTTCGACCGACTACTGCAATCCGGAGACCGGCTTCACGATGCCTAGGCTCACGCCGAAGCACTTTTCATTCAACAGCCATCTGGGTGCCTGCCCGGTCTGCCACGGGATCGGCACCGAACTCTATTTCGATCCGGACCTCATGGTGGACCAGGACAAGACGCTGGCGCAGGGGGCCGTAAGGCCGTGGAAATCCGCCAACAAACGCATGCGCGCCTACTACGCCGCCTTGCTGCAGGGCCTGCTGGCCGACACGCCGGTTCCAGCCAACGCACCGTGGAGCGAACTGCCGGAGAGCTTCCGCGAATTGGTGCTGTTCGGCTCGCGCGACCGGGGCATCGCAATTTCGACCGGGGCCGGGCGCATGGCGACCAAGCCGTTCGAGGGGGTCGTGGCCCAGGCCAGGCGGCTCTACGAAACCAGCCAGAGCGAGTTTTCAAAAAAGCGGCTGCGGGCGTTCCAGGGCCGGAGGGTTTGCGGAACATGCGGCGGCGCGCGGCTGATTCCAGAAATTCTGGCCGTCACGATCGCCGGACCGGACGGCCGGGAATTCGGGATCGAAACTCTTTGCTCGCTGACCATCGAGGAGGCGGGCGAGGTTCTCGGCAGGCTCGCGCTCTCGCCCTCGCAGGAGGAAATTGTCAAGGATGTTCTCCGCGAAGTCCGACAGAGGCTGAAATTTTTAAACGAGGTCGGGCTGGGATACCTGCAGCTCAACCGGGAGAGCGGCACACTTTCCGGCGGAGAAGCCCAAAGGATCCGCCTCGCCACGCAAATCGGGTCCGGGCTCTCGGGCGTGATGTATGTCCTCGACGAGCCGAGCATCGGGCTACACCAGCGCGACAACGACCGGCTGATCCAGACGCTGCGCGACCTCCGGGATCTCGGCAATTCGGTGATCGTCGTCGAGCACGATGAGGACACTATCCGCTCGGCTGACCATATCCTAGACCTCGGCCCGGGGGCTGGGCCCCGCGGCGGCCGGCTGGTCGCGGAAGGAACGCTCGAAGAAATCCTGCTCAGCGAGGAATCCCTCACGGCCCAGTATCTCAAGGGATCGATCAGGATCCCCGTCCCGCGCGTCCGCACGGCCCCGAGAATGACCGGAGCCAAAGCGGGAGATGTCGGCGATGGCTGGCTGCGGGTTCTTGGAGCAACGGAAAACAATTTGCAGAATATCGACGCTTCATTTCCTGCGGGTTGTCTGACCTGTGTCACGGGAGTTTCCGGGAGCGGGAAGTCCACGCTCGTGAACGACATCCTGCGCAACGCGCTCGAACGCGATCTGAACCGCGCCAAATCTCGCCCGGGAAAACATGCGGGAGTTTCCGGGATCGAGCAATTTGACAAGGTCGTCGTCATCGACCAGAGCCCCGTCGGCAGGACGCCCCGCTCGAACCCGGCCACCTACACGGGAGCCCTCGGGCCAATCCGCGATCTCTTCTGCGAACTGCCATCCTCGCGGGTGCGGGGCTACGACGCGAGCCGGTTCTCGTTCAATGCCAAAGGCGGGAGATGCGAGCACTGCCAGGGCGACGGTTTCATCAAAATCGAAATGCATTTCCTGGCGGATGTTTATGTCGAGTGCGAGGTCTGCCGCGGCCGGCGCTACAACCGCGAGACCCTCGAGGTCACCTACAAAGGCAAAAATATCGCCGATGTCCTCGACATGACGGTCGATGATGCCGCCCGGTTTTTCCGGAACGTCCCCGCCCTCTGCAACAAGCTGGAAACCATGCAGGACGTCGGGCTCGGCTACCTGCGGCTCGGGCAATCGGCGACGACGCTCTCGGGCGGCGAAGCGCAGCGGATCAAGCTTTCGGCGGAGCTCTCGAAACGGGCGACCGGGCGGACGGTTTACATCTTGGACGAGCCCACCACCGGCCTGCATTTCGCCGACATCCACAAACTGCTCGAAGTGCTGATGAAGTTGCGCGACACTCGGAACACCGTGATCGTCATTGAGCACAACCTCGAAGTGATCAAGTGCGCCGACTGGATTATCGACCTCGGGCCGGAGGGCGGTGCCGGAGGCGGAAAGATTGTCGCCGAGGGCACTCCCGAGCAGGTTGTACGCTCGACGCAAAGCCACACGGGGCGCTATCTTGCCCGCTATTTCTCACCATGATCTGCTCACTCGCCATGCTCCTGTTCGCCGCGGGAGCGGACAATATCGCCGCCGCTCAATCCGCCCTCGAGGACGGGCTCCCCGCCGTCGCCATCAACAAGCTGGAAGGCTCGCCACGCACGGCGAAAGATGAGTTGCTGATCTTGGCGCGAGCGTATCTGGGCGATAGAAAGCCTGCAAAAGCGGTCGAGTTGCTGAAGTCTCACCCCGCCGGGAAAATCGGGGACTTCTGGCTGGCCCAAGCCTATGCCGCGTTGGGGCGCTGGGGGGAGGCTCTGGAAATGTATCGGGCATGCCGCGACGAGCCGGCGGTGTCCGGCGAGGCGATCCTCGGCCGGTCGCGCATGCTGCGGAATCTCGGGAGAGGCCAGGAGGCCCTCGACGAGCTTGGCCCGACGAAAGAGTGGCCAGAAGGCCCGCTCCGGCACTTGGCCGATTTCGACCGCGCGGAGCTGTTCATGGACATGAAACGTCCGCAGGACGCCAAACTCGTCTTGGACAAAGTTTCACCGGGTGAACCGCGGGAAAAAGTCCGCCGCGACTATTTGATGGCAAGATCTCTTGCGCTTTCCGGGGACGATTCTGCGGCCCTGATGTTTTTTGATAAGGTCAAGCCATTGGACCCGGATATGGCGGTGGGCGTTTTGACCGGACAGGCCGGATCCCTTGTCCGCCTCGGGCAGTCTTCAAACGCGGGAAATCTCCTCGAGGATTTTCTCTCGAAGAATTCCGATCTGGCCGGTTTGGACGCCGTCTTTTCCCTGCTGGATTCGATCTACGCCGCGCAGCCGGGGTCTTCTCCGGACGATTTGAAACGGTGGGCCAACGATGGGGAAGCGTCGCTTCGGAAGAAGCTCGCCTGCTATTACCTCGCCCGCTTCGAATCCCGCCTGGGCCAGGAGGATCGGGTGGAAAAGCTTTTGGAAAAAGTTGTCGCCGGTTCCGCCGACAACCCCGCGATCAATGCGGCGTTTTTGGAGTTGGCCGATTTCCGTTTAAAGCAAGGCCGCCCAAGTGGCGCATTGCAACTCCTTCCACCCAAGGGAACTTCCGCCCATACGGATTTCCTCAGGGGACTTGCCCTCGCTGCATTGAATGATCCGGTTAAAGCCTCAGAGCTTTTTCTCTCGGCGGCTTCCGACGAATCCTTGGCCGAAGCGGCGCTTTACAACGCCGCTGTCTGCGACCTCTTTGCGGGTGGGATAAAGTCCCGGGGTTTCAACCTTTTGAAGGACCGGTTTCCCGCCAGCCCCAAGCTCGATGGACTGCGGCTCAGGAAAGGATACGAACTGGCAAGACAGAACGACCGGCGCGCATTCGAGATTTTTGAAAACCTCTCCAATGTCGGCGAGGAGAATCTGTCGGCGGCCGCAAACCTCGCTCTCGCCGAGTGGGAATACGAAAACAATGACCGCGCCGGGGCTCTGGGCCATCTCCGGCGCGCGTCCGCTTCCAACAGCGGGGGAAATGATCCCCAGGCGGATGCTCTCCTGGTTTTTCTTGCCGACGACGGGAGCGCGGATGAGGCCGCGATTTCCGCTGCGACCAGATTCCTCTCCGCGAATGCGGGAACGGCCGCCGAGCCGGAGGTCATGATGAAACTCGGCGAGCTTCTCTACCGGAAAGGGGACTTCGCGGGGGCACGGGTCCAGTTTGAATCCCTCGCAAAAAAATATCCCGGAACCGCCTTGGAATTTCCCGCGCTGTTTCTTGCCGCCCAGTCCGCATCCCATCTCCAGACTCCTTCCGCGATGAACGACGCGATGCTCCTGTTCGAGGAGGTGGCTTCCTCGACCAGCCCGCTCGCCCTGCGCGCCAGATTCGAGCAGGCGGTTCTTCAAAATGTTCTCGGGAAGCCGAACGAGGCCATTGTGATCCTCGACAAAATCATCGTCTCGAACGGTTCCGCAGAGCTCAAATCCGCGGCGCTGATTGAAAAAGGGAAGACCCTCTACGGGCTCGGCAGCGCGACCCCGCAATCGTATCGCGACGCCATCAATGTTTGGAGGCTGGTTGTCAACGACCCCTCCTCGTCAGCGGCATGGCGCAACCAGGCTCTCGCCCGGATCGGCTCCGCCTACGAAAACCTCGGCGACTCGGAAGCCGCGGTGGCCGCCTACTACGATGTCATCAAGGACGGCAAACTCGCCCCGAGCGCGTTCTTCTGGTTTAACAAGGCCGGGTTCGCCGCCGCCCGCCTGCTCGAAGCCTCGAAGCGCTGGGACCAGGCGATCAAGGTCTACGAAATGATCGCTGCCGCCGGCGGGCCGCGCAGCGAGGAGGCGGCATCCCGCATCAACAAAATCCGCCTGGAAAACTTCCTCTGGGACGGGCCTTCTGGAAGCTGAACACGCGGGAATCGCTTGCGCGGAGGGGTGGTTCGCGTGAGGATATCCCATCATGAGCACGGGACGTGGAACGGCTGGAAATGTGATTGCCGCCCTTTGCAGTTTCTTTTTCCCCGGTTTGGGGCAATTGATCCAGGGGCGGATCCTCGCGGCGCTTTTGTTTTTTCTGGCGGCCGGGGCGCTCTGGTTTGTTGCTTTGGGGTGGATCATCCATATCTGGGCCTGCGTGGATGCGGCGATTTGGAAACCGCGTTGAGGAAATGAATCTTCGGAACGATATCAACGGCCGGTTCTGCGGTGCGCGAATGATCCGCCGCACCCTGAACCTCGCGCGGCACCTGCTGCTCTGCGTGCTGGCGTGCTTTGCCGGGACGGAGGTTTTTGCCCAAGAATCGGACCTGCTGATTCCGGAGGAATTCCTGTCGCCGGAACCGCTCCGGCTCAGGTCCGATCACGAGCAATGCGCCGAGAGGACGGCGAGATATCTGGAAGCTCTTTTCGAGGAAGAGACCGAAGGCCCCGACCGTGCTCTGGATGCCAAGCGGAAGGTTCTGGCGCTGGACCCGGGGTTCACCGATCTCGCCATGGAAGTCGCCCGCCAATACCTGCGGGCCGGGGAAACTCAGGAGGCCATTTCCGTGCTCAAAGATGCCGCCAAGGCTTCGCTAAAAAAGTCCGGCCCGCTGGTGGCGCTTGCGGGGATTTACCTTCGCCAGCTCCAGAAACCCGACCTGGCCGAACGGTATGGGAACCAGGCGCTGTCGGCCACGCCGGATGAGTCGGCCCCCTACCAGATCCTTTTCGAGATCTACAAATCCACTTCTCAGCCTCAGAAAATCGAGGGGCTGTTCGGGCGCGCTTTCAAGAGGAACCCGCCGAGCGCCGATTTCTGGCTCGATCTCGTGGACTTGCGCCTGCGGGATCTGGAGGGACGCGACAAAGATTTTTCCGGGGCGGTCGAGATGCTCGACCGCGCCCAGAAATGCGCGGGTGATCGCGCGGAGGCCTTGGTGCGTGTGGGGAATGCCTTCGTTCTTTGCAACCGGGCCGACCGCGCGATTCCCCTCTACCAGCTCGCGCTTGCCCTCCGCCCGAATATGGAGGGGGTGCGCGACAGGCTGGCGGGATTCCTGATCCAGGCGGGGGAGACGACCGAGGCCATCAAATTGGTCGAGGAAATCGTGAAGGGAAACCCGCTGGATTTCCTCGCCTACGACCAACTGGCGAATTTGTATCTCCGGGCCAACGAACCCTCGAAGGCCCTTGCCAGCCTGAAGCAGGCCATCCTGGTTGCGCCGCCAGACCCCGAGCGATACAGCAAACTCATCCAGCTCAGCCTGCGTTCCGGAGATGCCGACGCAGCGACACTCTATGCGGGGGAGGCCGAAAAAGCTTTTCCGAATTTGATCGAGTTCACGTTTTTCAAGGCGCTTGCCCTGAGCGAGGCGGGGAAGCACGAGGAGGCGATCAAGGCGTTCGAGCTGATTCTCGTGGAGGCAGGCAACTCGCGCCCGGAGCTTCTGAACGGCGATTTCTACTTCAGCTACGGTGTTTCGGCCGAGCAGGCAGGGCGGTTCGCGAAGGCCGCGGAGGCGCTCAAAAAATCCATCGAGCTGGATCCCGAGAACGCCGCGCGCGCCTGCAATTACCTCGGGTATATGTGGGCGGACCGGAATGAAAACCTGGAGGAAGCCGAGGCGATGATCCGCAGGGCTGTCGAGGCGGAACCGGAGAGCGGAGCCTACTTGGACAGCCTTGGCTGGGTGCATTTCAAGAAGGGTCTCTGCCAGCAGGCACTCAAGGAACTCCTCCACGCGGCGGAATTGCTCAAAGCCGACGACGCGACTGTCTTTGACCACATCGGCGATTCATTGGAGAAGCTCGGCAAAACCGCCGAGGCGGTCGCATATTGGCAGAAGGCCCACCTGCTCGATGCCGGAAACAAATCCATCGCGGAAAAACTCGACGCCTGCTCCGCCAGGGTCGCCCAGAAGCCCGGCTCGCCCGATAAAGCGGCCTCCCCATAGGATCCGGCCCGGGTTACTCGACAAACTCGATTTCCCCGACCGGGGGGATGAGGCCCTTGGCAGAGGCTTCGCCCAGGAACCTTCGGATCGCCCCGCGGCCTGTGTCGCCGTAGTCCAGCGTGTAGTCGTTGACATACATGCCGATGAACTCGTCCGCGAGCGGCACATCCATTCCCCGGGCATGTGCCATGCTGTGCTCGACCGCGGATTTCCGGTGCTCCAATCCGTAGCGGATGCTCTCGCGGAGGATGTCCGAAAGTTCTGAGCGGACCTCCGGGGGGATGTCCTTGCGGATGATATTTCCGCCTAGGGGGAGAGGAAGCCCAGTGGTGGATTTCCACCAGGTACCCAGGTCGCGCACGAGATGGAATCCATCCCTTGCATAGGTGAGTTGCCCCTCGTGGATGATCAGGCCCACATCGACAGCCCCGCTCTTCACGGACTCAAAAATCTCATCGAACGGCACGACCACGTGGCGGAAATCCGCTCCCAGATAGAGCTGTGCGGCCAGAAACGCGCTCGTCAATTTCCCGGGGATCGCGATGGTTTTGCTCCGGAGCCAGTCCCGGCGGGCGTCCTCGTCCGGCAGGCTGCCGGCACTTTGGTCCAGGGTGATGAACATCGGACCGTAGCCGTCCCCCATGCTCGCGCCGCTCGGGAGCGGGGCATATTGGTCGAGAAGGTAGGCCAGCGCATGGATCGAGACCGCCGTGATGTGGAGCTCCCCCCGCGAGGCCCGCTCGTTCAGGGTCTGGATGTCCTGCAGCGTGTGCTCGAACCGGTATCCGTGCAGGTCGATTTTTCCGGCCGCCATGGCATAGAACATGAATGCGTCGTCCGGGTCCGGCGAATGGCCGAGCGTGAGTGTGATCGATTTCCAGTCCGTCATATCAGCTGCCCATCAAAGCACGTCCCCCCCCGCCTTGCCAGCGGGAGTTTTTTTCACCAGATCGGCTTGAAACGCTGCGACCAGCCTGGATCAAAATGTGGACATGATCGGAAAGTCCACCGATCAGGATCGGATGGCAATGGAGTTTTTCGGCGATTCCTCCGAGAAACGCGTGAGAGGTGGCGGCGATCACGCAGGCGCTCGCCCTCAACAGCGACGAAGCACGTAGCCGCCCTGGCCGATATTGAATGAAAAAACCGGCCAAGTTGGCGCTGGAATAGAAAACCCACTATGCAATGCCAAGTGTCGCGAGAGTGTAAACGGGGTAATCAATTTTCGTGGCGCAAAACTTTTGACGAGCCTGTAGCCGCTGCGATCTGCGAGGAGACGAATGCCCGCAGCGCTAAAATGCACCCAGTGGTCTGGAAGATAATGCGGCCACCAACAGCCCAAAATCCGGCGGGATCCGGTGTCTGATCTTGGCAAAACAACAACAACGTCGGCGTCCGGGCGGAGTAATGGATTGAGGTCGGACAAAAATCCGAATGGGTCCGGAATATGCTCGAGGGCATCGAAGAAGCCAACTGCGGAAAAGCGGCGACCTTCGAGCTGCGAGAGGGTTTTTACAACAGTGCCGGGTGCAAATCCCCGCTCATTGGCATGGGCAGCCGCCGAGTCGGCCACATCGAGGCCGAACATTTCCCAACCCAGATTTCTGCCGGCTGCCAAACCGAGACCTGTGGCGCAACCGATCTCCAAAACTGCAGAACCGGGGGGGGCACTGGCTTGCCTCCAGAATCCCTCAAAAGAGCGAATTTTAGCGGAAACGATGCCATCCGCAGGTCGATTGTGCCCCCTGTGTTCAAAATACTCCTCTCCGTAGCCCGTATAAGACGCACCGGCTGTTTGCCAGATTGTGGCACACTTTGAACACGTCGCAAAAACCTGGGCTTTTACAGTAACCCGACCGGGTATCATGTCGGAACCGCACGCGGGACAGGAGTTAATTTTCATCAAGCGGCATGGAATTGATATGATCGGTAGCCACAGCGGCGAACCGTCCGTCCGGATAGATGTCTTCGCTGGATGGACGGACGACTGTGGCTTTGGAGCCGGTCGTCGGATTCGAGAGAAGATGACTTGCGGCCCGAACCACTTCTGCGACGGAAAGGCTCTGCATGCAAATGTTTTGACCCCTGCATGGCGGCGGGTCGGTTTGATAGATACACGGCGAGCAGAAAACAGGCTCCCGGCAGACTTTATGAAAAGAATGATCGAGCGGACCATAGTGTGCCGGATCCCCCGGACCCCACAGAGAAACGGTCGGAACCCCGAGAGAAAATGCCAAGTGCATCGGGCCTGAGTCATTCGTAATCAACAAATCGCATCGGGTCAAAGCCGCCAAGAAGCCTCCAATACGGAATCTGCCGGTCAAATCCGTTGTTCTGGCTTTCATGTCGTCACCAAGACAAGAAAGCAATTGTAACGATTGTCCTGCCTCTGACTTCGAGCCAAAAATGAGAACGTGCAATGCGGGAAAACCTGCGGCAAGGATCCTAATGCACTCGGAAAAACTCTCGCAAGGCCATCTCCGCTCCAAGAGGAGATCGGATGCATTGGCATTTACCCCGACGAAGATACGACCCAAAAGATGATTCAGCGTCGCACCAGCTTCCAGCTGGTCAGCGTCCAAAATCCGTGGCGAAGCGAGGGGGATGGCTGAAGGCTGAATGTGCAGGGCACGAGCCGCTTGGAGGTAGTTCTCAACGATGTGCCGACGGAGGTTAAAGAATACGGAATGCGTATAGAGCCCGGTTCTGACGTTCGCAGATTGCCGGAAAAACCCCACCCGCCACCAAGAGAGAGTCGCCGTACAAAAAAGAGCAGAGAAGTTTGAGTAGACTTCCAAGTCGATGTAAACATCCGAGCGACACTTGAACAGGGCACTGCATGCCGAACAAAGCAAATACCATGGATTCGCATCATCCAGGGCGACGACATTTGTGACGCCATCAAGCCTTGAGGCAAACTCTGCATTGCCCTTGGTCGTAAGAAACGTGACTCGTTCGAGACGAGGCATCCCTGCCTTCAAAACCTGGCATAGATGCCCGGCATAGACCATGCTGCCGATGCCCTCAAGCTTACAAACAGTCAGGGAACGCGCGGTCGATGGGAGTGGCACATGCGATCGGCGAATTCTTTGAACCAGGGGGGAGACCGACCGAGCGAAAGAATTCGCGACGACACTCAACGGTAGCAACAAGCCATCCAACCGGCGTTTGGACTTTTTTGTCATGGAGAGTTCTGTGAGCCGATTGGAGTATTGACAGCCGCCGGCAGCCTGATCATGCGCATGTTTGCGAATGTTCCGACGATCCCACCCCAGTCGCCAATGGAGTCAACATTATCCATGAAATCCAAAAAACGTGGAGCCCAGATGGCTCGGTAATACCACTGATTGCCGGGGTGGTTTTTCCATAGCTGTCGGTTGTAGAGCAAGAGCGCTTTGTCAAAGTCCATGCAAAGAACATATTGAATTCCCTGACCTTGCAGGTAGGCAGCCAGACGGTCTTTGCCTTCAAAGAAAGGAATGCCGCCCCCGGGTGCAGCCGCCCCGACGCAATCGATCGCAAATATCTCGTTCCTCCTGAAATCCATGAGATACGGGTGGTCAATGACAGAGAGAATCCTTGCGCCGGCTGGAGTCAAATCTTGGAGCCCGCGCAAGCCGGCGGCGTAGGCTCCAGGGCAATTCGGATCATCAGGATGAAGGTGCGTCGTGATTTGCAGTTGGCTGGGCAACCCGATTGTTCGAGCCCTGAGATCGAGCATCATGGCATTGGAATTTCCAATGATCATGAAAATCGCAAGGGTGGCTGCCGGGGCAAGGGCCCGGAGGGGATTGCCGCGAACCATCGCCGCGAGAAAGAGTGCTGCTGGCAGCAGGATGGGAACGATGTAGCGCGGCATCTCCTGACTCGTGGTCGCCGACATCTTCTGGCAAACGAGGAGAGAAACCAAGACGACGATGATTGAAAAGCCTGTTGCGAGCAGAGGGACCCGACAGAACATGCCGAGCAGAATCGTAACGAGGATAGGAATTACCTCCGGGCGATTGACGTAGCTCCACAGGGCCGCAGGGAATTTGTGCAGCGGATCTGATAGCTGCATAAAGATCGGATTCAAGTTTCCACCAAAAGGGGGAGCAAATGGTGTTCCGCTGGAAACAAACAGCACGAGCGACCAAGGTATCACGACCAAGGTTGCGAGTCAGGGCTTTTTGTTTTGGGATCATAAGCGGAGGGAGATGAGTGCCTTTGCGGAGTAGGGATCGGCGGCGAGGCGTTCCTTTTTTCCCGGCAGCCACTCTTGGTG
>Ga0118677_10007104_pt1 | contig 18649 bp, 12 predicted proteins | sample AliMusrvi5mmetaG_FD_86154 | JGI IMG/M metagenome (GOLD analysis project Ga0118677, IMG submission 86154) | reverse complement strand
CGTGGTGCTGTTCGACGAGGTCGAAAAGGCCCATCCGGACGTGATGCACATGCTGCTGCAGATCATGGACGAGGGGCGCCTGACCGACAGCTTGGGCCGTCATGTCGATTTCCGCAACACCGTCGTGATCCTGACATCCAATCTTGGTTTCGACAGCGCCAAGCAGGCGCGTGGACTTGGATTCTCGCAGGATACGGTGGTGAACGACTACGACCGCATGAAGACGCAGATGATTGACGAGGCTAAGCGCCTCTTCAAGCCCGAGCTGCTGAACCGGTTCGACGAAATCGTGGTCTTTCGCCGCCTGGAGCGCGGGGACGTCGAGCAGATCCTCGACCTGGAACTCGCCAAGGTGCGCGCCCGCGTCGCCGAGCGCGGCATCAACATCGAGCTGACCGACAAAGCCATCGCCTTCCTGATCGAAAAGGGGTTCGATCCCGCCCTGGGCGCGCGTCCGCTGCGCCGCGCGGTCGAACGCTACGTCGAGGACTCGCTGGCCGACGAACTTCTCCGGCGCGACGATGTGAAGGGGACGCTCGACATCACGGTCAACGAAGCCGGCGATGCGCTCATCTTCCAGCAGCAGGTCGCCGTCGCCGAACCGGTGGAGCCGCCCAAGCCGAAGACCGCGCGCCGCAAGGCTGCGGCGGAGAAGTAGGACGACGCCTTCTTTCGATGCCCGGCGACGTCAGCCGATTCCAGTCGAGGGCGTCGCGTGAAGGCGATGCGCACGGATGGCCACCTGCGCTTCGGTGGCTTTGTTTACGGCAACCCCAACGGGCCAAGCTGCTTGTAAAAGTCGGCGATTTGATGGATTGCCGCCGCAGTCGCCTTGAGCAGAAACCAACTGACCACGGCGATGGCAATGGTGAGGGCGATCTTCCAGCCGCGCGCCAGTTTAGGGTGCCACCAGATCAGCGGCAATGCCAGCGGTCCCACGCATAAAAACGCAATCACAATGTAGGACGTCCGGAAAAACCACGGGAGGATTTCCTTTTGTGGCGGCTGTGGCGGGCGGGCGGACCCATCGAGGAATTCGTGGCAGTACCGGCACTTGATGGCGGCATCCTGGATTTCCTCGGCACAAAAGGGGCAGCGTTTCATAGGAAGCCCGACAAGCTGCTAGCGTTGCATCTGCATTTTTTGGTCACGCGGATCGGACGCGTCGAACTTACGTTCCATTTGCAGCATCTGCTGCAGCGCCATCTGCATGAACAGTTCCTGCAGGGCATCCTGTCCCTTGCTCATGCCATCCTTGAGGTGCGAAACTTCGTTGGCCGAGACGCGTAGCGTCAGATGGAGGACGCCGGCGGCGTCGCAGGTGGTGGCCGCGGCCACGCCGTCGCCGGGTTGGGGAAGGGCGGCGACCTGTTCCGGCTTCAAGCCGGGCAGCGACATGGCGATCTGGCGCACCAGCCCGGCCGGTTGCAACAGCACGGCGGAACAGGGCGCATCCGGCAGATCGGGAAGCAGTTTCCGGCAGCGGGCGGGTAGCGCCACCGCGTTTGCCGGTTGGTTGGCCAGGCGCAGGAGGATCTGTTCGATGGCGTTGGTCGCGCCAAACGTCACGACCAGATTGTTGCTGGTGGCGGCCACGCTGACACCGCCATCGCGAACCATGAAGGCGGCCATATCCGCGAGTTTACGCTTGCCGCTGTCGGATGTGACAAATCCACCGCGGCCAAGGTCGAGCACCGGCGTGCCCTGGACCGTGCGCGTGCCATTGGTCACGAACCGGAACGACGTTTCAAACGGCAGCATCGCCTGCGGGTCGGCCAGCACGCGATTCCAAGCATCGGCGCGGTTGGTGATGCCCATGATCTCCGCATAGTACAGGGCGCCCGTAATGGCGGAAGCGCGGCCGATGAACATGGCGCTGTCGCCCGTCAGGCAATCGCCCAGCATGGTCTCCGCATTGTGCGCCTGGACGTCTTGGTTGGTGCCGTAACTGTCCGGGATGCGCCAGATGCTGGCGCCGCCGCTGACAATGGCAACGGTGGCTTGATCCGGACACATCTGCCAGAATGATGTTGCGGGCGGGTGAATACGCAAAAACAACCGGGCCAACCGGGTGTTGGGGCTTGGTGTGACAGCCAGACGCGCCGTGACGCCATCGGTTGTGGTCTCCAACACCAGGGTGAGCTCACGGATGTCGGCCAGCAGACACTTCGATATCTCGCGCAGAGGAACACTGCCTTCCAGCCGGTTGCCGTCTTCCGCGAGCAGTGTGGCGGCAACCCCCGGCTGGATTTCGAAACGGACCTGTCCCGCGATGGCGGTCGCACCGGCAGGGGGCAAGGGCAGCGGCCGGTCGGCCGCCCAGAGAGCCGCTTCACGGGAGGTGGATACGATCACGGTGCCGTGGCGCACGGCGATATAGAGCACCGGTACGGCGACTCCAGCGGCTTGTTCGGGTGGCAGGGCATATCGGATGAGCTGCTGCACCTCTTCATGCAGCGGGTAGGTGTTGGCCAGCGCCTGCACGGTCGCGGCCGCGTTGTCCGCCGTCGGCAGGATCGCGACCGACACGATGTTGGACGCCCGTTGCTCTTTTTGCGCGTCCACCAGCCAGAAAAGCCAGAGATGCCGCCGCACATCGACCCCCGCAAGGTTCGGAACCAGCAGGAGATCCGAAGCCTTGTCGTTGATTTCCGTGAGTGCAAAGGGAAAACCGGCAGCCTGACAAAAGGCGGAGAGTCCGTAGGTGAACGACTGGTAGCTGTCGCTGGTCGCGGAAGCCAGCAGGCGCAAATCGGCGCGTGCAATCGCCGCGAACCCGGCCAGCAGAACAAAAGGAATCAGCAAACGAAGCTTCATGGACAATCCTTGTAAACTTGCGCATCAGTCTAGCCAACCACGCGCGATTCCGCCATTGGAAACCAGAGCTTCGATTATGGGAAGCGGCGTATCAATCGCGCCACGGAGTGGCGCTCCCACATTGGACGGGCATTTCCGTGTCTGTGGGAGCGCCACTCCGTGGCGCGATTGGATTTGTACCGCGCAGAATGCGCTTGTCAACAACAACCGCTATGACAATATAACTAATTCAACCAATGCACCTTGCCTTGTCATGTCCGTGCGAAGTATTCGGCTTTCTCGGTCCGTTTGCGGATTGGGTGGCTTACGGACTGCTGCACCTGAATCCAGACGGGCACATCGGTGCGGCCGTGCGCTTCTTTGTTTTCGAGGCGCCCAAGGTTTTGCTGCTGCTGACAATGGTGGTGTTCGGGATGGGGATGGTGCGGTCGTTCTTTACGAAGGAACGGACGCAGCGGGCGCTGGCGGGGAAACGGGCGTCGGCTGGCAACGCGCTGGGTGCGTTGCTGGGCGTGGTGACGCCGTTCTGCTCGTGTTCGGCCGTGCCGCTGTTCATCGGGTTTGTCACCTCCGGGGTGCCGCTGGGCGTCACGTTCTCCTTCCTGATCGCCTCGCCGATGATCAATGAGGTTGCGCTGGTGCTGCTGTTTGCCATGTTTGGCTGGAAGGTGGCGGCGCTCTATGCCGGGACCGGCCTGGCGATTGCGATCCTGGCTGGGTGGATTATTGGGCGGTTGCACCTGGAGAGGTGGGTGGAGCCGTGGGTGTATGAAACCGCGATGGGCGACGCGGACGCGGAAGAACGCCTGGCGTGGCGGGAACGCGTGCAATGCGGACGCGACGCCGTGCGGAACATCGTCGGCAAGGTCTGGATCTACGTGCTGGCCGGCATTGCCGCGGGCGCGGGAGTCCACGGGTACATGCCGCAGAATTTTCTCGTCTCGTTCATGGGCCGTGACGCGTGGTGGTGCGTGCCGCTGGCGGTGCTGCTGGGGGTGCCGATGTACGCCAACGCCGCCGGAGTCATTCCCGTGATGACAGCCCTGCTGGGCAAGGGCGCCGCGCTGGGCACGGTGCTGGCCTTTATGATGGCGGTGATTGGGCTCTCGCTCCCCGAGGCGATCATCCTGCGCAAGGTGCTGATGCTGCGCCTGCTGCTGACCTTTTTCGGGATTGTGGCGCTCGGCATCATGCTCGTGGGGTATGTGTTCAATGCGGTGCTGTAGATGGCGTCGATGTGCGGGCGAGGTCGTCTGCTCCACGCTTACGTCAGCGGAAACACATCCGGGAACGCGATGCCGGACATGGCTTTTTTGCCGGCCGGGCGGTCCTTGATCAGCACGAGGTTCCGGATGTACGTCTCCGCGTACCGCGACATGCGGCCGAGCACCGGCCGCCGGGGCGGGTAGACGCCTTTCTCGATGCCGTACTGCATCAGGAGATACGAACTCCAGTCGCGCACCAGCAGGATGAACTCGGTGAAGTTCGTGTAGCCGGTGTGGATCTCCTCGTACAGACCCGGGTGCATGGCTGCGCGCGCGGCCTCGATGTTTGCGAGGTGACGGCAGGCGCCCTCATAGGCGTCATGCTTCATCTGGATCAGGGATTCGAGCCGTTCGCGCGTGGGGTTGGCGATTTGATAGGGGAAGTCCGGCTGGATGAAACCATCGTACATCCAATAGATCTTGGTGGTATGAAGCGAGGCGAACGGATAGCGGTTGTTAATGCCGCGTCCCCATTGGATTCCCTCGCTGGCGAGGCGATCGGCGTCAAGCAGCGCATCCACGACCTCGCGCGGTTGCGGCGCGCCGAACTCCTTCGCCATCCAGGCGGCGACGAGATCGTGGTCGGACCGTTTGTCGCGCTTGACAAGCTGTTCGAGCAGCCAGGTGTTCATGCGACCGAGGTTGCCGGACTCCGGATCGATGTCCCGTTTGTTGTTCTGCATGTTGATCGGCAGCGAAACATAGCCGGCCAGTTTGTAATTACGCGCCGCTTCGTACCCCTGTCGGATGTGCTTGATCTTGCACCACGGCCAAGGCTTGCAGTGATAGAGCTCGAAGGAGATCTCGATGATCTGTTCGCGGTTTTTCGGGTACTTGCCGAGCACGTGGGTGATCGGGCTGTTGTCATGGATGTCCATCCGCGTGGACTTGTACATGATCGGCACGTCCCTGGGCAGTTCCTGGAACAGCTTGGGCAGCACGATGGCCGGATCATTGTGCGGCTTGCCGATGCGGCAAAGGTAGTCGGTGGCGTTCGTGAGGCCGGTGATCTCCTCGGTCAGACGGTGGCCGTCGCGGTAATACTCCTCGGGCCAGTTGCGCCACCAGAGGCGGCAGCAGACCTGCGCATCCTTGCGGATTTCGCGGATGCCGTCGCGCGCGGACTGCACGCCCATGGCGAGGCGCTTGTAAACCGGCATTTTCGCTTCCGGCACGCACCAGTACGAACTGGCGGTGTCGCCGGTCGAAACGATGAACATTGCGATCTGGGGGAACTCGCGCGCCAGTTCGCGGTATTTCGACTGGATCAGTTTCCACGTGGCCGGGTTGTCCGGGTTCAGGTGGGTATGGACATCGACGGTGCCCTCCTGCGTGGGGCGCTTGAAGACGCCCACGAGGTCCGGGTATTCGCGTTCGAAGGCCAGCGGCAGCATGGGCTCGTAGAGGTGGAAGACCGGTTTCATGCCCAGTTCGACGGCGCGGTCGCACATGGCGTGGATGTGACGGCGGAGCGGTTCCAGCCAGGAGGCATCGGCGCAGCGGCGGATTGCGGCGACCTTGGGGTAGTCATCGAAGTAGATCGGAAATTCGTCCATGAAGCGGCCGGTGACCGGATCGCGGTCGAACGACAGGTTCGAGCATGGCCCGACCGAATAGACGATCGCCAGATTCGATCCCACGCGCGCAGCCTGTTCCAGCGCAAAGGTTGTGGGGGCGTTGTGGATGCGATACTTGAACTTCATGGGCCTCCAAGGAGATTACCAAGTCGTTTGTTTGTGGAAGAAATTGCAGCTTATTTTACGGATTCATGGTCCTTGAAACAAGGACGATCAGACAGGTTTGTTTGCGCGCATCGTACGCCGCCGGAATTCGCCCGGCCGCATCCCAAATTCCTGCACAAACACGCGCGATATCGCATACTCATTGCCAAGCCCAACCCGCGGTGCGATCTCCTTGATCGGCAGCGAAGTTGTCAGCAACAGGTCGCGCGCCGTCTCGGCGCGGAGCGACCGCACATCCGCCATCGGCGTCCGCCCGACCTGGGCCCGGTATGTCCGGATAAAATGATAGCGGCTGAGTCCCGCAACGCCGGCCAGTTCATCCAGGCGCAGATCGCCGGCGATCCGTGGCCGGACATATTCCCGGATCATCGTGCGAAGTCCGCCCTCGCGCCGGACCGGCTGGAAGAAGAGGCTCAACAATACATGCAACAACTCACCGGACAGTAATGTCCGGGCCGGATCGTTCCCGACGCTTTCGTCACCGATCCACTGCGCAATTTGCCGGATGCGGCCGGTTTCGTCGTGCCGCAGCACCAGTCGCGTTTCCTGCATCCGTGGCAAAGCAAAACTGACGAAATATGTCGCGACGGGATCGGTCCGGTTCGAAGTTTCCTCATGCGCCATGCCAGCCGGATACCACATGACGTCGCCTGCGCCGGCTTTGTGCCGTTCGCCGGCAGCGACAACCTCCATTCGTCCCTGCATTACCACGATGAGCTCATGGAATGAGTGAGAATGAGATTTCATCTGCCAGCAGGCATCACGATGCACTCGCCCGGCATGAAACAGGCGCGCGCTGCCGATCACATTCTTGGCAATTTCCGGTAAATTATGGCAATTGTTGCTATTCCCATTCACGCTCCTATTCTACTATCATATTGCTTGCAAACAAGCACTGTTTGATGCGACGCGACCACGGTGCGTCAAACGAAGATTGGGGCAATATCAGGCAAACTGTGGAGGACACGTCATGGCGAATGTAGCAATGATGGGTGCGGGCAGTCTGGTGTTCTGCAAGACGCTCATGGCCGATTTCCTGGCAACCCCTGCGTTGAAGGGCAGCGAGTATCGGTTGATGGCGCCATCCCACCGGCGCCTGGACAAGATGCACGACTTTGTTCAGCGCATGATCAAGGACAATCACGCCGATGCCCGCGTCCTCGCCACCACCGACCGTCGCGAGGCGCTCCAAAACGCTGATTATGTTGTCGTCATGATTCAGGCCGGCGGCGTGGCGGAGTTTGCCCAGGACTATCAGATTCCGATGAAATACGGTGTGGACCAGTGCATTGGCGACACCCTGGGGCCGGGCGGCGTGTTCCGCGCCCTGCGGCACATTCCTGCGCTGCTGGATATCGCCCGGGACATGCAGGAGCTCTGCCCCAACGCGATTCTGTTCAACTACGCCAACCCGATGGCCATGTGCTGCTGGGCGCTCGGCCGCGTCCCGGGCCTGCAGTTCGTCGGTCTCTGCCACGGCGTGCAGACCACCATGGACTTGATCGCCAGTTATACCGGCACAATAAAGGAAGAGATCGATTTTGTGGCCGCCGGCATCAACCACATGGCGTGGTTCCTCAAACTGGAGAAAGACGGCCAGGATCTCTATCCGTTGCTGAAATCCAACTTTGAAAAGCCCGGCTATTATGTCAATGAAAAGGTCCGCGCCGAAGTCATGCGTCACTTCGGCTATTTCATGACCGAAAGCACCGGGCATCTCTCCGAATACCTGCCGTACTTTCGCAAGAACCGGAAGGCGCTGGACCTTTATTGCGACGAACCCGCGTTCGGCGGCGAAACCGGCGCCTATTACAAATACTGCCGGATGCTGGCGGACAAGTTTACGACCATGGACCCGCTCTCGATCGAGTCCACGAAACTGGGCGCCCGCAGCGCGGAGTACTGTTCCCACATCATCGAGGCGAAGGAGACGGGGAACATTTTCCGATTCAACGGCAATGTCCGCAACGACGGCTACATCACCAACCTGCCGAACGGCTGCTGCGTCGAGGTGCCGATCTACGTGGATCGCATGGGCTTTCACCCGACGGTCATCGGCAATCTGCCGCCGCCGTGCGCCGCGCTCAACATGACGAACGTACTGGTGCAGGGGCTGACTGTGGAGGCCCATGTTCACGGCGACCCGGAACTGATCGTGCAGGCTGTGGCATTGGATCCGCTGACGAGCGCAGTGCTGACCTTGCAGGAAATCCGCGAGATGACCGCCGAGATGCTGGAGGCGCAACGGGATCACCTGCCGCAGTTCGCCGGGCGCACGGTACGCGCGGTACCCGCCATCCGGGTGCCGAAGAACGTCAAACGCCAGGAAGTGCCGGTCGATCCGGCCCTTGCGATTGCCAATCGCTTCGGAAAATTGGCAAAAGCGTAGACGGCGCTTGGCAGCGTCGGCGGTTGACCTCAGTTCTCATTTCCACAGTGTGGATTCACAAAAAGGAAACGACCATGGCTGAACAAGCAGTAAAGAAAGTGCGCATCGGATTTGTGGGCGTGGGCTTCATGGGGCAGGTGGCGCACCTGAAGAACTACGCCACCCTGCCGGAGTGCGAGGTAGTGGCGCTGGCCGAGATCCGCCCCGAGACGGGCAAGCTGGTGGCGCAGCGCTATGGCGTGCCGAACGTCTACACCAGCCATGTCGACATGCTGGCCAAGGAGAAACTGGACGGCGTCGTGTGCGCGCAGATGTTTGACGTCCACGCCGTGTTGCTGCCGGAAATCTACGGGCGGGTGAAGCACCTGTTCACGCAGAAGCCGATCGCGATTGGCGTGGATGCCGGCGCCAAATTGGCGGACAACGCCAAGCGCACCAAGACCGTTCACATGGTCGGCTATCACAAGCGCTCCGATCCGGCCACGATCTACGCGCGCCAGGTGATCGACGGCTGGCGCCAGAGCGGCGAGATGGGCAAGCTCAAGTACGTGCGCATCACCATGCCTTCCGGCGACTGGATCGCCAACGGCGGGATCGGTCATCTCAACGCCACCGAAACGGCGGCGATCCCACCCATCGCGCGCGAGCCGGTCATCACGGACCTGGCAGGCGCTGACGCCGTCGCCAGCGCCTGGAAGTGGAAGGGCGATGCCGGCGACTACGTGCGGTTCGTCAATTACTACATCCACCAGGTCAACTACATGCGGCACATGCTCGGCGAGCCCTACCGCGTGACGTTTGCCGACAAGAGCGGCGTGTTGCTGGCTGTCGAGAGCGAGTCTGGCATCACGGGCACGATCGAGATGACGCCCTACCGGACCACTGTGGATTGGCACGAGACGATTCTGGTGGCATTTGAGAAGGGCTACGTTCATGTGCGCCTGCCGGCGCCCCTGGCGGTGAACCGCCCAGGCGAAGTTGAGGTGTTCAAGGACGTGGGCAACAACGCTATGCCCGAGACGCTGCGCCCGTCCCTGCCCTGGGTGCACGCCATGCGGCAGGAGGCGATCAACTTCCTCAAGGTTTGCCGCGGTGAAATGGCCCCGCCGTGCGACGTGTTCGAGGCCGTCGAGGACCTGCGCATCGCGCGCGAGTACATTCGGCAGTGGAAGGGGAAATGAGAACGGGCCACGTTCACCGCTCAGTTTGCCATGTTCAAGTTGTGACTTGAGCGTTGGACGTTAAGCGTTGAGCGTTGGGCGTTGAAAGTTCGCCTTTATGAGCGCGGTGGAAACACTCTCCCCCGGCGAACGGCTGGTTCGTTGCCTGTGCGGCGAACCAGTCGACCGGGTGCCTTTTGGCGTCAACCTGGGTTGGTATCCCTGGGGCGAAACCCTGGCGCGCTGGCGGCAAGAATCGGGACAACCCGATCTGGATGTCGGCCGCGCACTGGGCTACGACGCGGGCTTTGCCTGTCCCTCTCTGGAGTGTGGTCCGTTTCCGCATTTTACGGAGCAGGTTTTTTCAGAAACCGCAGAGCATATTGTTTCGCGCGACTGGCGTGGCATCACAGTCCGCAACCGGCGCGACGGCGGGTCCATGCCGGAGTTTTTGGACTACCCGGTCAAGACACCGGCGGATTGGCACCGCCTGAAGGAGGAGCGCCTCCGGCTCGACGACGCCGACCGGCGCGTGACTCAGGACTGTCAGGCGTTCCGGGAACGGCTTGCACGGACAGGCGAGGCCGTGCAGGTGGGCTGGTTCCCGTGGGGCATGTTCGGCACGGTGCGCGACCTGCTGGGCGCGGAAGAGACGCTGGTCAGCTTCTACACGGAACCGGAAATGATCCGCGACATGATGCAGCATCTGACGTCGCTCTGGCTCGGGGTGTGGGAACGCGTGGCGGCCCAGGTGCAAATCGATCACATCCACATCTGGGAGGACATGTCCGGGAAACAGGGGTCGCTGCTTTCGCCGGCCATGACCGAGGCGTTCATGATGCCCTGCTATGACCGCATCGCGGCCTTTGCCCGCGCGCACGGCGTGCGCGTGATCTCCGTGGACACGGACGGCGACTGCTCGGAACTGGTGCCGCTCATGATGCGGCATGGCGTGAACATGTTCTTTCCGTTTGAAGTGCAGGCGGGCAACGACATCCAGGCGTATCGGAAACAATATCCAACGCTGGGCATCATGTGCGGCCTCGACAAGCGGGCGCTGGCAGGAACGCGGGCCGACATCGACCAGGAAGTTGAGCGCGCTCGTGTCATGATCCAACAGGGGAGGTATGTTCCCGGTTTCGACCACCTGATTCCACCGGATGTCGGATGGGAGAATTTCAAGTATGCGGCCAGGCGCCTGCGGCAGGTGTGTGGCGCGTGACCTGGTCTTTTGGACCGCGGAAACAAACTAAACAAGGAGCATCCTCATGCCACTGAAATGGAAGCGAGTCTGGGTTTCGGATGAGACGTACGAATCGGCCGGCGTCTTCGACGTCGATGGCGACGGTGTGCCGGACATTGTCTCCGGCGCGTTCTGGTACCAGGGGCCGGATTTCCGCAAGAAGCATTTCATCGGCGCCGTGTGCGCCGCGGGAGAGTATTTCGACGACTTTTCCACCATCGCCATGGACGTCAACGGCAACGGCCGCACGGACTTCATCACCGGCGGCTGGTGGGGCAATACGCTGCGCTGGCGCGAAAATCCGGGCGATGCGAAGAAGCAGTGGCCGGAACATGTGATCGCAGAAGTCGGCAACATCGAGACGACGCGCGCCTGGGACATCGACGGCGATGGTCGGCTGGAGATCATCCCCAACACACCGGGCAACCGCGAGGTGGCGTACTACAAACTGATCACGGACGCCGGCGGCAAGGGGACCGGGGCGTTCCGCAAGGTTTCCTGTTTCACGTTTCCCGCAGGCAGCACGCAGGGACACGGCCTCGGTTGCGGCGACATTGCCGGTCATGGACGCATGGACATTGTATTGGCAAAGGGATGGCTTGAAGCGCCGGCCAAACCGGAACAGGGGGCGTGGAAATGGCATCCTGATTTTGAAAATCCGCCCTGGGGCTGGGCGGCCAGCGTGCCCATGCTGGTGGCCGACGTGAACGGCGACGGCAGGAATGAGCTCATCACCGGCAACGGTCATGGCTACGGGCTCTGGTGGAGCGAGCGCCTGGCCAACGGCTCGTGGGTGCATCACCCGATCGATCCGTACAACGCGCAGTATCATGACCTGCAGTGGATCGACATCGACGGAGATGGCGCATGCGAACTCGTCACGGGCAAGCGCCATCGCGCGCATTGCGGCAACGAGGCGGGCGAATGGGACGACCTCGGCATCTACTACTTCAAGTGGACCGGCGAGGGGTTTGCCAAGCAGGTAATTGACTACGGCCCCATCGGAGAAGCCAAGGGGTGCGGCATCCACTTTGCGCTTGCGGATTTGCGCGGCACCGGCCGTCTGGATCTGGTGGCGCCCGGCAAGGATGGACTCTACGTCTATTTCAACGAAGGAGTGTCATAAGCGTTCAGGGTTCCGTTACGGCCGGCAGAAAGCCGTCGGGCAGCACGTGCCCGTCAACGGCCACTTCGTAGGACTTTCCGCGGCGCGTCACAAGCACATCCCGCGTGCGGCCGGCATAGACGATCCGGCCTGAGACCTGTCGCCACGCGCGCGGCAGACAGGGACGGATACGCAAGCCATCGGGCTCCGCCTGCACGCCGAGCAGCCCCTGGTAGACGTCGCGTACAGCCGACGCAATCGTGCCGGAGAAAAACGTGTCGCCGCCTTCCCCTTCGCACCCCGGTGCGCTGCGATAGACGTTGACGATGGCATACGGCGCCGTGCGCGCCTGCCGCACCGGATGGTTGCGCTGGTCGTACGGGAAGAGGCACTGCATGACGTCGAGCCAGAGATCGCCCGCACTGGCGCTCGCCAGCGCCCGCGCGAGAAACCCGTGGCATCCGTGATTGTAGCTGGCGCCGTTCTCCGCCAATCCCGGTCGGAGGTCGCCGCTGCCGATGCGTCCCAGGCCATCCATGGGCGGATCGCCGATGGCAGGGGAGAAGAGCGGATAACCATACGGTCGCCGTAGTTTGCGGATGCGTCCGAGCAGCCGTCGCGCCTCGTCGGACTCGAACACGCCGGCCAGCAGGCCGAAGGCGTTGACCGGCATGTTAAAACGTACGCGTCCGTCCGGGTCGCGGGGGCTGAAAAACCAGGTTCCGTTGTCTGCGAACACACCGTTGAGATAACCGAGCCGGTTCAGCGCCGCTTTGCGCACGCACGCACGCAGTGCGGCGGCATGCGCCTCGAAGGTCTCCGCCCGGTCGAAGCCGACGCTGCCGCCGGACGTCGTCAGATGACGGTGCAGTTTGACCGCCTGCCGCAGGCAGCAGATCAGGTGGCAGGTGACCATGACGCTCTCGCCGCGCCCTTCCAGGCCGGCGCGGTTGACCGAGTCGTTCCAGTCTCCTTCGCGAATTTTGCACAACCCGTGCTCGCCCACGTTTTCCGGCGACAGAAAGTAGCTGAAAAGTCTGCTAAGGTGGTCTCGCACGGAGGTTGGCTCGTCGTGATCGAGGAACGGGACACGCTCCTCCAGCACGCCGAAGTCGCGCGTCTGGCAGACGTACTCATAAACCAGTTCCCATACCCACAAGCCGGAGTCAACGTAGGGGCGCGCGTCGTGTCGCCCATGACGTCCCTCGGTCGAGAACTGCCGCAGGAACCAGCCGTCCGAGCGTTCAGTCTCGAGGATGGTCAGAATCATTTTCCGTGCGGCATCGGGATACCAGGCGACCGCGCCGGTGAAATCCTGGGCTGTGTCGCGCACCCCCATCATGTTGCAGGGCCAGCCGCGGCGCAGCACCAATTGCTGTTGCAGGGCGAGAAACTCGTTTACATAGCGCGTGAAGGCCGGATCGGGCGTCTGAATGGCGAAACGTTGCAGCGATACCAGTTTCTGCGTGCGCACGGCTTGGAACTCCGGTTCCGGGGCGGACAGCGCGGCGCGAAAGGCGTCGTCCGGCGTGCGGTCGTCGCCGAGCGCCATGACCAGAGACCAGGACGCGCCGGGTTTGAGCATGATGGCGCTGGCAAAGGCGCCGAACAGCGGTTCTCCGTAAACCTGCGCGTTGTTGCGCCGCTGCCACTTCTTCCAGTTTGCAAGCGCGCCAGGAGTAACGCGCGTGCCACGACCGTAAAATTGCGCCTCGGAAAGGCACACACGATCAAAGGCACGATTCAGTGCCCAGCGCAGTTGGCGGCGGAGCCCGCGTCCGGCGGGATCGCGCATCTCGAATCGTATGCTGTTGCGCGGCAGATCGTAGGTGGAGGACTGGTAGAGCCAGGGCATGTCCCAAGCGGCCGGCTGGGACGAGGTAAGCCAGGGTTGCAGGCGCGGCATCACGGTCATTTGCCGGGCGCGGCGTCCGGTGTTGGTCACGGTCACACGCATCAAGGCCAGCGGATGCGTGGCGGTCACGCCCAGTTCGGTTTCCACGCGCAGGCCGTCGCGCTGCACACGCATCACGGCGCGTTCCGGCAGCCAGCGGCAGGTGTATTCGCCCGGCGGTTCGGAGCGCGAGATATCCTCGGCCAGCGGCCCGCGGAAGTTCGTGAACGCGCGTTGCGGATTGTGATCCGGGATAAGCCACACCTGCCATGGCGGCGAGTCATGTTCGCCATCCGCACGCAGCCAATAGGTGCCGCCGGGCGGCAGTTCCTGCACATAGGCCTTGCCGTTGTGGTGGATGCGCCAGAACAGGCGCTCATCGCCCAGAATGTGGTCCCAGTCGCGTGGCAGGTGGTAGCGTGTGGTGGTGAATTCGCAAAAGCCTGCCTCGAACCGGCCCCAGTCGCCGAGTTTCAGATCTTCCAGTCGTTGCATGCTCGCATTCCTTCCTGCGAAAAATAATAAAGCAGATCGTAACTGTCGGATAGGGTGGAAATGCGCTTGCGCAACGCGGGGTAATGCGATCGGCCGAAAGGGACGTTGACCCGCCAAGGCATCGGCAGTATCTTATGTCCATAGTTTATCGTTTCATGTTTGATTCCACGGAGTAGCAAATGAACGCCGATACGACGCCCCGTCCGGTACTCCAGGTGGCGGCCGTCCAGTTCGAGATGCAACCGGACGACAAGGCCGCGAATCTGGCGACCATGGCGCGCTTTATCCGTCGCGCCGCGGAGGCGGGCGCGGATATCGTGGCTTTTCCCGAGATGTGTTTGAACGGCTACAATTTCCTGTTCGACTGCACCGCGCGGAAGTTGCGGGCCATCGCGGAGGATACGCAACGGGGCGCATCCGTGCGTCGGGTGCATGCGCTGGCGCGGCGCCACGGCATCGTCGTGATGTTCGGCCTGCTGGAACGCTCGATGACCGGGGCGTTGTACAACACCTATGTCGTCGTCACGCCCGGCGGCGGACCCATCTTCCAGCACCGCAAAATTCATGCGTTCGAGAACTCCGCCATCCGGTCGGGCGACAAGTTGGAAGTGTTCGATCTCTTCGGCTGGCGCATGGGCGTCTTGATCTGTTACGACAACAACCTGCCTGAGAACCCCCGCGTACTCTGCCTGAAGGGCGCCGAGGTGATCTTTGCGCCGCATCAAACGGGCGCGTTCGACATGTCGTCGCGCGGCATGGGTCGCATTCCGCTGGAAGTCTGGCGCCGCAAGGACCGGGACCCCGCCGCCATCCAGCAGGAGATCGACGGGCCCAAGGGGTATCGGTGGATCATGAAATGGCTCCCGTCGCGGCCCTACGACAACAACCTCTTCTACGTCTTTTCCAATGGCGTCGGCATCGATGGCCCGGAGGTCCGCGTGGGTTGCAGCATGATTCTCGACCCCGAAGGCATCGTGCTGGCCGAGACGCGCCGGCCGGGCGCCGATATGATCCTGGCGCCTCTCAGCAAATCGGCCCGCGTCCGCACCATCGCCAGCGGCCATCTGCAGGCGCGTCGCCCGGGCCTTTACGGCAAAATCGTGGAACCGGTCGAAGAGCGCGATACGCGCAGCGTCCGCAATGAACTGACCGGGCATACGATCAAATGAAAGTGGATCCGGATATCGGAGTCAATCGGTATGAAATACACAATGGCAGGCTTGTTGGTGTTGGGCGCGGTGACATTGCATGTTGGCGCGATCGAGGCTCCGACGGAGTGGACGCCGCGCGGCATCGGCGGCGGCGGCGGCATGTTCGGTCCGAGCATCAACCCGCAAAACCACAACGAGATGTATGTCGGCTGCGACATGAGCCCGCGGTTTCACACGTTGGATGGCGGCAAGACGTGGCGGACCATTCCGTTCCTGCAGCTCGTCAGCAACAATCAGGTGCCGGTGTCGTTCACAAAGGAGCCCAACATCCGCTGGTTCATCGGGCCAGCCAAGTCAATCGATGGCGGCAAGACCTGGCAGCCGTGGGACGAGAAAGCCTGGCCGAAATCGCGACGCGCCTCGCTGCTATACGGCGACTACTTCAACCCGGACCGTGTGCTGGTCGCCGCAGGCAATGACCTGTGGATCACGCGCGACGGCGGCAAGTCGTTCCAGCAGGTCTTCTCGGATGCGGAGACCCTGCATTTTGCCGGCGCCTTTTTCGATGACGATACCATCTATGCCTGCACCTGTGCGAGCGGGCTGATCGTCTCCCGCGATGGCGGCAAGACATTTGCGAAGAGCGATGCCACGGGATTGCCGGCGGGCGAACGGATCTCAACGTTCGCAGGCGGCAAGAGTGGCGACAAGACGAAGTTGTACTGCGTCACCCTTGGCGAAGGATCGGCCAGGGAGATCGGTGGCGGCGGCGGGCTGCACAAAAGTTTTCGCGGTGTGTACGTGCTCGACCCCAGTCAGAAAACATGGGCAAAAAAGATGAACGGACTGCCTGCCGGGGCGCACCCGTACTTTGTCAAGAAGGCGATCAACGATGCGGATGTCGTCTACGTGGCCGGCGGCAGCGAAGCGGGGCGTCCGACGGTCTACAAGAGCACGGACGGCGGCGAAAACTGGAAGGACGTGTTCCAGACCGTCGGCAACAAGAACATCCTGACGGCCTGGTCCGGTGACAACGGTGACAAAGGATGGGGCTTCGGCGAGTTCGCGGAAGGATTTGGCGTCTGCGTGCTGGACAACACGCAACTGCTCATGACCGACATGGGGTTTGCGTATCTGTCGCAAAACGGCGGCGAGTCGTGGACGGCCTGTTATTCCTATCCTTCCGAGCCGCGCAAGCTCGGCGATCCTCTCAAGAAGGGCGCCTTCTATTCGACGTCCGGCATGGATGTGGTCAACGTCTGGCACGTGCTCTGGGCGGATCCGCAGAACATTCTCGCCTGTATCACCGACATCGGCGGCGTGCGAAGCGAGGATGGCGGCAAGAGCTGGTCGTTCAAGATGTCGGGCCACATTCTCAACACGATTTACTACGGCTACCAGGACCCGCGCAGCAAGGCTGTCTATGCGATCACCTCCAGCATCCACGACATCTACCATACCCGGTACCTGGCCGATCTTCCGCTCGAAAGGAAAGCCAAGGGGCTGCTGCTCTGCTCCACGGACAAGTTCGCCACATGGAAGACGATCAAGGACTTCGGTTCCATGGCGGTACACAGCATGGCGGTCGATCCCAAGGACCCCAACCGCCTGTATGTCGGCGTGGTGCACCATGTCAACGGCGGCATCTACATGACCAGCGATCTGGACAAGGGGGAGAATGCCACCTGGACGCAACTTGCCGCGCCGCCGCGCACCGAGGGGCATCCACTGAGCATTGTTCCGCTTCACGACGGCTCGTTGCTCTGCAGCTACTCGGGGCGGAAGGTTGGCAACACCTTCACGCCCAGTTCGGGCGTGTTCTGGAGTTCGGATGGCGGCAAGACCTGGGAGGACCGCACCGGCGCGGCGATGAAGCTTTGGACCAAGGAGGTTTGCGTGGATCCGAACGATTCGTCACAGAACACTTGGTATGCGGGCGTCTGCTGCGACGGCGGCGGAACCACCCCCGCAAGCACCGGCCTCTGGCGTACGAAGGACCGCGGCAAGACTTGGAAACAGATCGCGGATGTTTCCCTGTCGCGGCAGGGGTACCTGAACGTGCAGTCCTGCACGTTCGTTCCGGATCATCCGGAATGCCTCTTCTTTTCAACCTATCTGGATGGCATTTTCTTCACGAAAAACCTGAACGACGAGAAGCCGGTCTTTCATCAGGTGGAGTCGTTCCCGTTTGCGCAGGCGCGCCACATGGTATTCAATCCGTACGACAAGGAAGAATTGTGGGTTTGCACCAGCGGCAACGGCATCTACGTGGGGCGCATGGGAAAGTAACCGGCATCTTTCGACCCGTTTCGGACAATGAAATCGGACAAGCGATGAAACAGACAACAGCAGCAGCGTCCACGGCTTCGGCGTATGGGCATTTCAGCGCTGATGGCGCGGAATATGTGATCACAAATCCGTATCCGCCGCGGCCGTGGATCAACTACCTGACCAACGGCGACTACTGCGCGCTCTGCTCGCACGTGGGCGGCGGGTACGCCTTCTACAAGGATCACCGGTATCATTCCGTGCTGGCGCGCGGCGAGCACCAGCGCACGGCGGATCTGCCGGCGCGACTGGTCTACATCAAGGATGAAGACTCCGGCGAGATCTGGACCGCCAACGTCCACCCCATCGGCAAGTTCACGCGCTTCGAGGCGCGGCACGGCGCAGGCTACACCTGCATTCAGTCCAGCTATCGCGGCGTGGCCGCGCACCTGCGGTTCTTCGTGCCGCAGGGAACGGACGCCGAAATGTGGAGCATCGCGCTGACCAACGAGGGGCGCAAGGTGCGCCGGCTGTCGGTCTACACGTTGGCGGAGCTCTTGCTGGGCAACGTGGCCCTCTACCAGCACGAGGCTTTCTACCAGGGGCTGTTTCATGAGGCGCGGCTGGCGCGCAATCTGGCGGTGGCCACGCACAAGTTTCACTTCACGGAGGCCTGGTCGGAGATCTGCGAGCCGTGGAAGCTGCGGGTGGTGTCGACGTCCACCTGCGCGCCGCAGCGCATGCTGATGGACCGCGCGGCCTTTTTCGGCGCCCTGCGCGGCCACCACAACCCGGCGGCGTTGGACGGCGAGTGGCTGCCGCGCGGCGCTCCCGTGCCGCGCGACCTGGTGGTGGCGAACCAGTGGCGCATCCGCCTGGCGCCTGGGAAGGCCTGGCAGACCCATCTGGCGCTGGCCGTGCAGCCGAACCGGGAGTCGCGCGCCAACACCGCGCAGATCGCGCGGTTGCGCCGACCGGCTACGTATGAGAAGGCCTGGCGCGAGACCCGTGCGTTCTGGCAGGAACTGTTCGACGCGGTGCGGGTGGAGACACCCGACCCAAACATCAACGTCATGATGAATCACTGGAACAAGATCCAGCTCATGACGAATTTCTACTT
>Ga0118677_10007103_pt1 | contig 18660 bp, 7 predicted proteins | sample AliMusrvi5mmetaG_FD_86154 | JGI IMG/M metagenome (GOLD analysis project Ga0118677, IMG submission 86154) | reverse complement strand
TAGGTGGAATGGGGGAAAAAGGATGTGGGTCAATAAAAACGGGCAGTAGGAGATGCTTGAAAACGGTTAGGTGGGTCAGGTTACCGGCGGTGGGTGGGTCAAGACTTCACCGGTGGTGGCAGTTAGAGGACATGAGAAGTCTCCAGTCACAAAACAGCCGATACTCGGAAATATCCGCAGCTTCGGCTGTTTTGTGGATGAACCGGAACAATTCTGATATACGTACCTTGTCGGTGACACTGTGCTTATTTCATCAGCATTACAACATAAATACGTGTGTTGAACCACGTTCTGACTGCTTGCGAGCAATGGTTCCGGATGCATATCAGCTCATCGTGTAGGTAATTTACCTACATTTTAAGTAGCATATAGCCTACACAAAAATCATCCTTTGGCTGACTGTTGCAAACAGAAATAATCGTACATAACTACGCGCAAATTACTGGTCTCTATGAATTTTCGCATTAGGAGAAGGATAATGAATAGTGTGGAGATTTATGGCCAAAACGTGTCAGAGCGAAGACCCACGTATATTGTTGGTATCGGAGCCTCAGCAGGTGGCCTGAATGCACTGGAACTGTTTTTCGACAACATGCCGGCTGACAGTGGCATGGCCTTTGTCGTAATCCAGCATCTCTCCCCCGATTTCAAAAGCCTTATGAGTGATTTGTTGTCTCGTCACACCCGCATGCCGATTCACCCGGTTACCGAAGGAATTGAACTCCAGGCAAATGGTATCTACCTGATCCCTCCCAAAACTCAGATGACCGTTATGAACGAAAAACTCTCTCTTACGGAACGGGTTTCGGGTCAACATCTGGAGTTGCCCATCGACGTTTTCTTTCATTCCCTGGCAAATGACGCTGGCGAGAAGGCTGTCGGTATTATTCTTTCCGGCACCGGGTCGGACGGTTCCCGTGGCATCCAGTCAATCCACAAAAGCGGGGGGTTGGTGCTAATCCAGACTCCGGAGCTGGCCCAATTTGATGGCATGCCGCGCAACGCCATAGCTTCGGGTATGAGCGACCACACTCTCGCTCCCGATAAAATGCCTGACCTTCTGATGGAATACGCCAACTGTCCACCGGCTGCGCGTGAGGATATGCTCAACAAGCTTGCAGTGCTGGTTGACGAAGGCGAGTATGCCGAGTTATTTGCACTTCTGCGTCGCAGTTACAATCTGGATTTTTCCAAATACAAGGGCGCTACCGTGGGACGTCGCATTATGCGCCGTATGGAGTTACTCCAGATCCCCAGGAGTTCCGACTATGCATCTATTGTTTCGGGTGACCCGAATGAACTGGAAGCGCTTTACAAGGATCTGTTGATTGGTGTGACGGAGTTTTTCCGCGACAAAAAAAACTTCCAGTATTTGGAACAGTCCGTTCTTCCCCAACTGTTTGCCGATTTGAACCAGGGTGAGGATGTGCGGGTCTGGTCAGCTGCATGCGCGACCGGTGAAGAGGCATACTCTCTGGCAATTCTTTTGGCGGAACAGGCCGAACAACTCAACTTTGCCGGGAAAGTAACCGTTTTTGCCACAGATGTTCATAGGAGCTCGTTGGAGACCGCCTCTCGGGGTATATATAACCAGGAGCAACTGTCCAATGTCACTCAGGAAAGACTGGACAGGTTTTTTAAAAAAGAGGGGGACAACCATTTTAAGGTCACAACGCAGCTCCGTAAAATGGTGGTATTTGCGGCTCACAACCTGTTGAGTGATCCACCTTTCACCAGGCTGGATCTGATTTGTTGCCGCAACCTCCTCATCTATTTCCTGCCGGAGGTACAGGAAAAGGCCATCGCTCTGTTTCATTTTGCGCTTAAGAAAAACGGAGTTCTCTTCCAGGGGAGCAGTGAAGGCCTGGGTGCCTATGCAGGAGAATTCGAAGTTATATCGAACAAGTATAAACTGTTTCGTAAACAGCGCGATCTCAAACTGGCCATAGATCGTGACATGATCGGGCATGAAAAAGCCAAGCCGCCGGTGCTGAATCGACAACCGTCCACGACGCGGCAGGCCATTCTGGACCGGCAGGTGCTGTACGATTACGATGTACTGCTGCGCAAACATATGCCTCCCGGAGTGTTGATTAATGAAAAACGGGAGATCATCCACTATTTCGGCAATGTGGCGGAATACCTTAAGATGCCTGATGGACGCGTTGAGAAAGACATCTTGCTTCTTGTCGGGGATAATCTGCATATCGCACTTGGTACGGCACTGGAAAGGGTCGACAAAACCAGACAATGTGTGGCAAGCCGCAATGTCCGCGTCAACAGTTGCGGTAAGGAATTCCTGATTGATGTTACCGTAGACCCCCTGCTTGATGACAAGACCCGCACAACTCATTACCACGTCTCCTTCGAGCGTATCAGGCAGCGTGAACCGGTTCAACAACAGATTGAACCGGAAGGCGATCAGGATGTGATTGCCCACTACCGCCGGCATATCGTTGATCTGGAGATGGAACTACTCTCTTCCAGTGAAAATCTCCAAACGACCATTGAGGAACTACAGACCAGCAACGAGGAGTTGCAGGCCAGCAACGAGGAGATGATGGCCACCAATGAGGAACTGCAGAGTACTAACGAAGAGCTTCATTCCGTCAACGAAGAGCTCTACTCCGTCAATTCGGAGTTCGAGCGTAAAAATCTGGAATTGATACAACTTACCACTGACTATAACAACCTGCTCTCCAGCACCGACATCGGGACGATATTCCTTGATCGCAATATGCGCATCCGTAACTTTAACGCAGCCATATCCACATCATTTAATCTGCTCCCTCAGGATATAGGGCGTCCTATTGACAACATCGCCTTTCGTCTCTCCAACCAGGAGGAAATGCTGGCTGATATCCGGAAGGTACTTGAAGACGGAGTCCCGATCGAAAGAGAACGCTTTTCCACTTACGGGAAATGGTTGCTGAAACGCGTTTTACCCTTTAGGACAGAAACCGGTCAGGTAGAGGGTGCAGTGATCACCTTCACCGACATCACGCATATAAAGGAGGTACTTGATCAGAAACTGCTATTGGCCAAGGTATTCGAACATAGTGCCGAGGGGTTGGTCATAACCAACTATGACAACAAGATTATAGCGGTTAACAGTTCATTTTCCCGACTGACCGGTTATACTCAGGAAGATGCGCTTGGCCAGAATCCCCGTATACTTAACTCCGGCAGAGAACCGAAAGAATTTTACGTAGCGATGTGGAAATCGCTGTTAACCAACAATTGTTGGCAGGGAGAGATCTGGGACAAACGCAAGGACGGCAGCTACTATCCCAAATGGCTCTCCATCACTGTGATCCGAAACGAACAGGGTGAAGTGGTATACTATATTGCAGGGTTTTCTGATATCTCCGAACGCAAACAGGCTGAGCAAAAAATCGAGCATCTCGCGCATCATGATTCTCTTACCAATCTTCCCAACCGTTTCAGTCTCAACGAACGGCTCTCCCAGGCGCTGGAACAGGCTAAACGGACCGGACATCACCTTGTCATCATGTTTCTGGATCTGGATCGTTTCAAAAACATCAATGACTCATTGGGGCACCATGTGGGTGACATGCTGCTATTTGAGGTTGCCGTTCGCTTGAAGGATTCCGTCCGTCACTCCGATATCGTCGCTCGCCTCGGTGGCGACGAGTTTGTGGTCGTTTTGCCGGAGATCCAGTCAGGCATAGCCTCGGTACATTTTGTTGATAAGATATTGCACACCCTTTCCCAACCATATATGCTTGATGGCTACGAACTTTCCACCAGCGCAAGTATAGGCGTCAGCGTGTTCCCGCATGACGGCGAGACGGTCGAAGAACTCATGAAGAATGCCGACACCGCCATGTACCATGCAAAGTCACAGGGAAGAAATAACTACCAGTTTTTCAAGCGTGAGATGCATACTACCGCTCACGAAAGGCTTGAGCTGGAAAACGACCTCCGACTGGCGATCGAGAGGAATGAATTTATTCTGTACTACCAGCCGCAAGTCGAGGCGAATTCCGGAAGGGTAGTGGGCGTTGAGGCGCTGGTGCGCTGGCAGCATAAAGAGCGTGGTTTAGTTATGCCAGACTCGTTTATTACGATTGCCGAAGAATCCGGACTTATAATCCAGATGGGCACTATGATTCTGGAAACCGCCTGCCGTCAACTGGCAGACTGGCTGGCGGAGGGGTTGTCTCCTCTCAGAATGGCCGTCAACCTCTCTGCCAAACAGTTTCGCCATTGTAATCTTCCTGACATGGTTGCGGATATTGTCGCCGAAACTGGGATCGATGCGCAACTGCTGGAGCTGGAAATTACGGAAACCGCTGCTATGGAACATCCGGAAGAGACTATCAGTCAACTTAAACGTTTAAAATTGATGAAGGTGCAGCTTTCCATAGATGATTTTGGTACCGGATATTCATCACTCGGCAATTTGAGACTTTTTCCCGTAAGTCGTTTGAAGATTGATCGTTCATTTGTGAAAAACATCGAAACGGATACCGATGATGCGGCAATAGCTGCAGCGACCATATCTCTCGCGCATACTCTCGGCAAGGAAGTCACTGCCGAGGGGGTCGAAACCCTGGCCCAGTCAACGTTCCTTGTCAACCAGCAATGTGACTATTTGCAAGGATACTTTTTCAGCCATCCCCTGCCGGCAGATAAGGCCACAGAGTTTATAAGAAACAATCAGGCAATGTTCAGCAGCCAACAGCCCTTTCAATCAGGAGAAGCGTAATGGACAGTACAACTAACTCATCAGAACTCAAGCCTTCACACATCGTTGGAATCGGCGCTTCCGCAGGAGGACTGAGCGCGCTCGAACAGTTCTTCGACAACATACCGCCCAACACAGGCATGGCTTTCGTTGTTATCCAACACCTCTCTCCCGATTTCAAGAGTCTGATGGACGATCTGCTATCACGTCACACCACCATGCCAATCCATCGGGTCACCAATGGTATCCAGCTGACCCCGAACAGCGTCTACCTTATCCCTCCGAAAACACACATGACCATCAGTCAGGAACATCTCTACCTGACCGAAAAACCGATCAGCCCTCATACTGAACTTCCCATAGACATTTTCTTCAACTCGTTGGCGGATGACGCCGGAGACCGGGCGGTCGGCGTTGTGCTTTCGGGCACAGGATCGGACGGGTCGCGCGGTATTGTCAGCATCAACAAAAATGGCGGCCTGGTGGTCGCTCAATCTCCCGAATCGGCACAGTTTGACGGTATGCCGCGTAATGCTATCGCTACTGGAGTTTGCGATTTTATCCTTGCTCCTGACCGGATACCACGAATCCTGGTTGAATATGCCATCAGCCCCCTTTCTGTGCGTACCAGGATGAACCACGAACTGGAAGTGTTTGAAGACGAAGGAGAGTATGCCGCTATTTTTGCGTTATTGCGGCGACACTACAACCTTGATTTTTCGAAATACAAAGGTTCTACCGTTGGCCGGCGCATCCGCAGGCGTATGGAGTTTCGCCAGATTCCGGAGATTTCCGATTATGTGGCCATTGTATCCGGCGATCAGGGGGAACTGGAACTGCTCTACAAAGATCTTCTGATAGGTGTAACGGAATTCTTTCGTGACAAACAGGCATTCCAGTTCCTGGAGCAGGAGGTCATTCCCCGACTGTTTGCCAATCTGAATCGTGGCGAGGATCTGCGTGTCTGGTCAGCAGCCTGTGCAACCGGCGAGGAGGCGTATTCCCTTGCAATCCTTGTAGCCGAAAAAGCGGATGAGCTCGGTTTTACGGGCAAGGTCACGGTATTTGCCACCGATGTCCACAAAACATCTCTGGATTTTGCCTCTCAGGGACTCTACGACCGTGCCAAACTGACCAACGTTAGCCCGGAACGTATGGACAGATATTTCAAGAAGGAGGGGAATGATCTGTTCCGTGTTACCTCAGAACTTCGAAAGCTGGTGGTCTTTGCCCCCCACAACCTGCTCAATGATCCCCCTTTCACCAGGCTGGATCTGGTCTGCTGCCGTAATTTGCTGATTTATTTTCAAACAGATGTGCAGGAAAAAGTCATTTCCCTGTTTCACTTTGCCCTCAAGACAGGCTGCATTCTCTTTCTGGGGAGCAGTGAAGGATTGGGAGCATTTGTCGGGGAGTTTGAGGTAATTGCAAATCAGCATAAACTGTTTCGAAAAATCAGGGACTTGAAGCTTGCGCTCAATCTCGACGCAAACCGTATGGATCGTACACCGAAGATGCCGGTAGCCGTATTCCAGCCGGCCAGCAGTCGTATGGTCACTATTGAACGCCAGATGCTGGCCGACTATGACACTCTGTTGCGGAGGCACATGCCGCCGGGGGTCCTGATCGATGAAAATCGTCAGATAGTCCACTACTTCGGAAATGTTGCCGAATATTTAAAAATGCCGGAGGGGAGGGCGGAGAACAATATTCTTGCTCTGGCTGAGGACAATCTTCATATCGCCCTTAGTACTTCGCTGCAACGTGCCGACTCTACCAGGCAGTTTATCGTTACCCGCAATGTCCGGATCAGGCGGGGCAATAGTGAGTTTCTTATCGACCTGAACGTGTCACCGCTGCCGGACGAAAAAAGCCATACAACCCATTATCATGTCTATTTTGAACGGGTGAGATCGACGGAGCATCCGCTCCCGGTGGAACCGTCTGAAGATACAGATGTAAACAGCTTTGATGCTGAAAACCATTTTCGCCAGCATGTGGCCGACCTGGAGATGGAGCTGCAATCGACCCGTGAGAACCTCCAGACGACAGTCGAAGAGTTGCAGACCAGTAACGAGGAGCTGCAGGCTACCAACGAGGAGTTGTTGGCCTCCAACGAAGAACTCCAGAGTACCAATGAAGAGCTGCATTCGGTGAACGAGGAACTCTACTCGGTAAACTCTGAATTCGAACGAAAAAATGTCGAGCTGAAACAGCTCAACAACGACCACGAGAATCTTCTGGCCAGTACCGACATCGGCACGGTCTTTCTCGACCGGCAACTCCGAATCCGCAAATATAACCCTGCCATTGCCTCTTTTTTTAAACTGTTGCCACAGGATATCGGGCGACCCATTGACCACATTGCGTACCACCTCTCCCAGCAAGAAGAGATGCTGGCAGATATTCATCGCGTTCTTGCGAATGGCGACCCGGTTGAGCAGGAAGAACAAAATCGGGACAACTCCTGGTTGCTCAAAAGAATTATGCCGTTCAGAACCGAGACCGGTCAGGTAGAGGGCGTTGTTATAACCTTCACTGACATTACCACTATCAAGGAAGCAGAATTAAAAGTGCTTCGGCTGAACGAAGATTTGGAACAGAAGGTCGAAGAGCGTACCATCGAATTGAGAAAGGAGATTCAGGAGAGGCTTCAGGCAGAAGAGGCTCTCAGGGGACAGGAACAGTTTATACGTTCGACTATTGATGGACTGAGTGCAAATATCTGCGTAGTCGATGCTCAGGGGATAATTGTCATAACCAATCAAGCCTGGGATGTCTTTGCGGCGGAAAACAATGCTGCTGAGGGTACATTCGGTAAGGGCGTTGACTACCTGGAAGCCTGTAAAATCGTATCGGACGAAGACCAGGTGGATATTAATGAATTCAATGCCGGAATCAGGGCGGTTCTGCGCGGCGACGTACCTGAGTTTGTCAAAGAATATCCTTGTCACTCCCCTCATGAAGAGCGCTGGTTCATTTGCAAGGCCAATGCGTTTAGTGTGTTGGAAGCCAATTATGCCGTAATATCACATGAGAACATCACTGATCGTAAAAAGGTTGAAACCGAGCGGATAAGAAATCAGGATCGCCTGGAAAGTCTGGTCAGGGTTGCCCAGCATGTATCTAGTAATGATCGCGAGTTTCTTGAATTTGCTTTGGAAGAGGCAATTGAATTAACTCGAAGCAAGTTCGGCTACATCTATTATTACAACGAAGAGGCCCGTGAATTTGTGCTCAACAGCTGGTCAAAAGATGTCATGAAGGAGTGCAGTGTAGTTGATCCCGAGACCTGTTACGGTCTTGATAAAACCGGTATCTGGGGTGAGGTTGTGCGACAAAGATCCGCTGTGATTCTGAATAACTTTCAGGCTCATCATCCACTCAAAAAAGGGTATCCGGAGGGTCACGCGCCTTTACACAGATTCCTCTCCATCCCGGTTTTTGACAACGATAAAATTGTTGCCGTAGTCGCTGTTGCCAACAAGGAAAAAGAGTACAGCCAGACCGATATACTCCAGCTTACTCTGCTCATGGATTCGGTATGGCGCATAATAATGAGAAATAGGAGCGAAGAAGAAAAGAGTGTACTTGAGAAACAATTTCAGCAGACCCAGAAACTTGAGAGCCTGGGGGTGCTTGCAGGTGGTATAGCCCACGATTTCAACAATATTCTGGCAATTATTATTGGTAATTGCAGTCTCATAAAAATGAATTATACAACCGCTGATGAGTATATCCCAATAATTGAAAAGGCTGCTGAACGTGCTGCTGAACTTTGCCGTCAGATGCTGGCCTATGCCGGAAAATCATCTTTTGCCTTGAATTACATCGACTTGTCTGCACTTGTTGAGGAAACCGTCAGCATGCTGAAATGCGCAATCAGCCAAAATGTAGTCATTAACATGAATATTTCAAAGGACATTCCCGCCATAAAAAGTGACACCAGTCAACTGAGACAAGTTGTGATGAATCTGATTATAAATGCATCGGAAGCTATTGTTGAAGAGCATGGAGTGATTCATGTTTCGCTGGCCAGGCATGAATTTACGTCCGGGCAATTGAATAAGGACCATCTTGGCTCAGTTATAATCCCTGGTCACTACGTTTGTCTCGAGATAACCGATTCAGGAATCGGTATGAGTGAAGAAACTCAACAGCGTGTTTTTGAGCCGTTTTACACAACCAAATTTTCCGGACGTGGCCTTGGGATGTCGGCCGTTCTTGGTATTATCTCAGCGCATAATGGGGCATTGCAGCTAACCAGTAAACCTGGCCAGGGAACAACATTTAAAATTTATCTGCCTATTCATGATGGTGAAAGAAATAGTGAAGCCGCTTTTCAGCACGTTGATGCTGCCTGGCGAGCACGAGGCACCATTTTGCTGGTGGAGGACGAAGAACCCGTGCGAATGGTAGCTAAAACAATGTTGAAATCATTAGGATTCACTGTTTATGAAGCTTCAAACGGTAAAGAAGCGATAGATTTGTTTCAGAAGTACGCTTCTCATATATCTATCGTTGTAACTGACCTGGGTATGCCTGTCATGGATGGCTATACGCTTATTCGTGAGCTTAAGAGTCTTAAGCCAAATCTGCCCGTTGTGATTGCCACCGGTTTTGGTGATATAGATGTTACCTCTCGGATAGCACGTACGGATATTGCCGGTTTGGTTGGAAAGCCATTTAACTTTGATCAGTTGAGGAATGTGCTGAAGAGTGTTGTTTGTGTCGAATAAACAGACCAGCCGTAGCGTCCGGAAATGTACGGCGATTCTGGACATATAAATGCCTTATGGTACTATTATTGTGAACAATCACAAAAAAAAAAGTACATTCAGGGAGAAAGTGCACATGGGAAAAATCGGTGGGTCTGAAATTAAAAAGCTTTCCGTAGGCAGCAAGCTTTCTTTTTTTATGGCGATAATGGTTATGGTGGTGATGACCGCTTCTACGCTTGTGATTTCCGGGTTAATGACCAAAAGACTAAATCAGAAGGCTGAGGAAAATCTGTTGCAGCAGGCTAATCTATTGGTCAACACGATGTCTTCATACCACAGTTCTCTCGTCGATAGCGCCGGTAAAATGGCAGACGTTTTTCGCACCCATTTCCGTGGCCCGCTTTCACTCGTCTCTGGTTCTACCGTACTGATCGGTGACAAACAAACACCGCTTCTGAAGGTCGGTGCCACAACAATCAATCAGAATACGGAGCTTGTTGACAGCTTTACCGCCGTAACCAAAGCGGTAGGAACCGTATTCGTGCGATCCGGAGATGATTTTATCAGAATATCGACTTCTTTGAAAAAGGAGGATGGAAACCGCGCGGTCGGCACGCTGCTGGATCGGGCACATCCTGCATATCCGGGACTTTTGAAGGGTGATGAGTTTGTCGGTAAGGCCACTCTGTTTGGTAAGGATTACATGACAAAATATCTTCCGGTGAAAGACAACAACGGCAGAGTTATTGCGGTGTTTTTTATCGGGCTTGATTTTACCGATGGCCTCAAGGTTCTCAAAGAAAAAATTCGTTCAATAAAAGTCGGGAAAACCGGTTATATCTATGCGCTTGATGCCCGCGAGGGGAAGGAGAGCGGGAAGCTGCAGATACATCCCGTAAAAGAAGGCACGAATGTTATTGATTCAAAGGACTCGAACGGTCATGAGTTTATTCGTGAAATGCTGAAACAGAAAGAGGGCACCATGCGTTATCCCTGGGTGAATACCGAACTGGGGGAAACTACGCCACGGGAAAAAATGGTGGTTTTTCGTCCGTTGAAAGAATGGAACTGGTTGATTTGTGTCGGAGAATCTTTGGATGAATTGAACAGTGACGGTGTTTTTATACGGAATTCAATGCTTGGTTCGACGCTTTTAGTTGTCATAATAATGGTGCTGTCATTTATTGTCATGTCAAAACGGTTGCTGACGATTCCTCTCAATAATGCGGTGCAGATGGCGAATGCTATTGCGGCAGGTGATCTTACCGCCACTATTGAAGTGAAATCCGATGATGAGATCGGCTGCCTTATGGCCGGCATGAAAAACATGGTGGAAAATTTGCGTGTAATGTTTTCCGATCTGGCTGGTGGCGTGCAGACCATTTCTTCGTCGGCGACCGATCTTTCCGCGGTGTCACGCCAACTAACCTCAAATGCAGACAACTCATCATCCCGCACGCAGGGCGTAGCAGCAGCCGCCGAAGAGATGAGCGCCAATATGCTGACGGTCGCTGCCGCAATGGAACAAGCCACGGCTAATGTTAACACCGTGGCAACTGCTGCCGAGGAGATGACGGTTACCATTGCAGATGTTGCCAAAAACTCGGATAAAGCTCGAAATATTACCGAACATGCGGTTCTTCAGGCCGACAAGGTGACCGGACAGATTGCTGCGCTCGGGCGAGCTGCCCGGGAAATCAATAAAGTTACCGAAACTATTACGGCAATATCTGCCCAGACCAATCTTTTGGCCTTGAACGCCACTATTGAAGCGGCACGTGCCGGTGCGGCCGGCAAGGGATTTACGGTGGTCGCTACCGAGATCAAGGAACTGGCACAACAGACCGCTGCGGCTACCGAAGGAATTCGCGAAAAGATTGACAACATTCAACTGTCCACGGCGGAAACAGTTGAAGAAATAGAGAAAATATCGAATGTAATTCAGGAGGTTAACGGAATAATAGGTGCAACGGCGCTGGCCATTGATCAGCAGTCAACGGTTATGCAGGAAATAGCCACCAATATTGCTCAAGCTGCTCATGGAATGCAGGAAGTGAACCAGAATATTGCCCAGACATCAGGGGTTGCCGACACGATAGCTCACGACATAGCAGGGACCAGTCGGTCTGTGGGCGAAATATCAAAAGGGAGTGCTCAGGTGCTTGAGAGTGCCGAAAATTTGGCCAGGCTGGGTAAGCTGTTGCAGGATATGAGCGATCGGTTCAGTGTATAAAGGTTGAACCTGTTCATGTATATGTATCCATACTGCCGATTGTAAACAGCTCCTCTTGCCGGGTGTCTTTCAGCTCTTCCCGAATGCGAACAAAGTCGTCTATGTTTTTGCTAAACAGGTCGAGAAGTGTCGGGTCAAAGAATACGCTCCGTCCTTCCCGCATGATCTCCATGGTCTTGTCGAGCGGGAATGCATTTTTATACGGACGTTCGGAACAGAGTGCGTCAAAGACGTCAACAACCGAGACGATCCGGGCGTACCTGTGTATGTTCTCACCGCCAAGCCCCAGGGGGTAGCCGGTGCCGTCCCATTTCTCGTGGTGTTGCCGCGCTATAATACTGCCGGCATCGATAACGGGAAAACGTTCTGCATCGGATAGGATCTTGCCGCCGATCGTGGTATGCATCTTCATGATGTCGAATTCAGCCGGGTCAAGTTTACCCTGTTTCAGCAGGATTTTGTCCGGGATACCTATTTTGCCCACATCATGAAGTGGGGACGCCACGCGGAGAACTTCGCACTCTTCTTCACTGATACCGGCCAGTTGCGCAAGTCGTTTGGAAAGTTCGCTGATGCGGAGCGTATGCATTCCGGTCTCCTGGTCGCGGAATTCTGCGGCACGCCCCAGGCGGAGTGAAATTTCATATTCCGCTTCGCGCGACAGATCGAGGGCCTTTTGCAAGGCGACAGTCTTTTTGACGACCTCCGCCTCCAGGATGCTGTTCATGTCTTTCGCGAAATCAGCGAGCTTTTTGCTTCGGACGTGGTTCATGACCCGCAGCCGCAGTTCTTCCGGGTTATACGGTTTGGCGATGAAATCATTGGCTCCGAGAGCCAGCGTTTTGGTCACTTCCGTTTTTTCCGAAGTGACCATGATTACCGGGATCTCCCGCCAGCTAAAGCTTTGCTTGATACGCTTCAGGGTTTCGTAGCCATCCATTACCGGCATTTCGAGATCCAGAAGAATAACATCAATATGTTCTTCTTCCGTCAGTGTTAAGATGGCCTGCTGACCATTATTGGCCTTGAGAACTGTGCAATCCTGATCCGACAGCATTACTTCGAGCATTTCCAGGTTCATCCGGTCATCGTCAACTGCCAGGATGGTTACGTCATCAAACATGATTCTCTCCATCGATAGAGGTGCCGTACGGCTGTTCTAAACGGTGAACAACTGTTGAAAGGCCCTGATATCGTCTTTCAGTTGCGGGAGCAGACTGGTTGCTTCGTCAAGCTTCCCTTCACGTGCATGTTGTTCCATGGCTGCTGCGGTTTCCCATATCCGGCGTGCGGAAATGTTGCCGGCAGCACCTTTGATGGTGTGGGCCTGGATACGGGTCTGTTCCGGGTCTCCCGCTTCGACAGCGGTGATGAGCGACTCAAGGAACCCGGCAGTATTCCTGATGAACATGCTGATAAACCGCTCCAGCATTTCCTCGCGACCGCCAAGGCGCTCCAATAACTCATTACGGTCAAACACCGGTACGGATTCAGATTCAGGTTCATCGACACCTATCGAAGGGGGGGGGAGAGAACTGTCCTGTTGTGCCGGTACGCTGCGGTCAGGCACCATCCGGCGGAGTGTTGCAATAATTTCCGACGTCCTGACCGGTTTGGAAAGATACTCATCCATATCGCCCGCAAGGCATTTTTCCCGGTCACCCTGCATTGCGTAAGCGGTCATGGCAACTATCGGGGTCCTGACACTATTCCGGTCACGCTCAATCTCCCTGATTTTAGATACGGCTCCGTACCCGTCCAGAATAGGCATCTGCATATCCATGAAGATAATATCAAACGAGTTCTGCTTGAATTGGTCAACAGCTTCCTGCCCGTTTTGAGCCATCATAACGCTGTGCCCCTGCTTTTCAAGTGTGGCGCGCAGCAGTTCCCGGTTGATCTCAACATCATCCACCACCAGAACGGAACAGCGGGATTGCTCTTCCCGGACGGTATGGCGGGTAATCAGGTCACTCGGGCTTTTTTGGCCGCTGATAATCGCGACCAGAGTGTCATGCAGTTCTTCCATGACAATCGGTTTGGTCAAATAGCCGTCAATGCGAAGATCGCGACATTTGTCGGCGTCGCCGCGTATACCGGAACTCGGCATGATGAGAATCCGGAGAGAGTCGAATTCCTGCCGGCGGCGCAGTTTGGCCGACAGCTCCCAGCCGTCAATGCCGGGCATGTGGACGTCACTTAATACAATGTGGGGAAGGGTGTCGGATCGGTGCAAGCGATCCAGTGCTTCAACAGCTTCCACCGCACCGGCTGCCAGATGGACGGTCATTCCCCACTGTCCAAGAAAGCCATTCAGCATCTGGCGATTGATGTCATTATCATCCACTACCAGTGCCGAGACCCCTTTCAGGTTTATTACCGGCGGTACTTCGGTCGTTTGGTTCTCCTGTAGTCCGAACCGGGCGGTAAAGCTGAAGCAGCTTCCATCTCCAAGTGTACTTTCGACACTGATTTCACCACCCATCAAAGTGACAAGCCGCCTGGAAATTGCCAGTCCGAGCCCGGTGCCGCCAAATTGTTTGGTGGTGGAAGCGTCACCCTGTTCAAAGGCTTCAAAGATCCGTCCCTGCTGTTCCGGACTGATGCCGATACCCTTATCGCGGACATCGAACCTGAGCAGAATGTTCCGAGCCGATTCCTCAATAAGTGAGATGATAATACTGATATCGCCGGCGTCGGTAAACTTGACGGCATTTCCCGCCAGATTGATCAGTATCTGCCGAAGCCGTCCCGGGTCGCCGACCAGCGCATCTGGTACGTCCTGTTCGACATTGAAGACCATTTCGAGACCTTTTTGTCCGGCCCGGGCTGAAAGGGTCCTCAAAGTGTGTCCTATCATGCTGCGCAGCAGGAAGGGAGATTCGTCCAGAACGATTTTCCCTTCCTCTATCTTCGAAAAATCAAGGACATCGTTAATGATTGAAAGCAGATTGTCCGCTGATGTTTTGATTGAGCGGAGATAGTCACGTTGTTCACGATTCAGCTCGGTATCTATGACAAGGTCGGTCATGCCGATTATACCGTTCATGGGAGTGCGGATTTCGTGGCTCATATTGGCCAGAAATTCGCTTTTGGCCCGGTTGGCGGATTCGGCGGCGTTTTTTGCAGCAAGCAATTGAATATTGTGCCTGGAAATATCACGTTCCCTGGCCTGTGTCTCTTCCAGTCGAATGCCCAGAAGAGCATTACGCGTGCTGCCGCGGATCAGTATTATTGATCCGGCAATAATCAACAGGCCTATAGAGGCGACGCTGAACACCAACAGTTGCGGCGATGTCTTCTCTGCTCCCTGGGCAGGCATGATAGTTATAAGGGAGAATGGTGTCGTACCGATCGGGTACTTTACCGCTAGCATTTTACCGGCAGCCCCTTTTTCCCCGATTGCCGGAATTTCGAAGGTGAAAGGTGTTGCATCCTCAAACGATGCGAGTTTCGGAAGAAGCGCCGGTTGGAGCTGATGCGCCGGTGAGTAGATATATTCACGATTCGCGGCAAGTGATATGACAGGTCCTTCTTCAGAGCGTGACTCGTCTGAAATAAAGTTCCGGTAGATAGCCTGCGGCGAAATGAGGGTTACCAGATGACCTTTGTGCTCCCCTTTAAAATAATAGGGGTATGACATGACTATTACCGTCTTGTTGTCATGCGTTATTGTTGAAAACAGCGGAGCTGATCGAGCGCGGGAAAGAAACGGTTTCCAGCTGCGCTCTTCACCTTTGACCGACTTGACGTTGCCGTCGTGCGAGTCAATCAGTTTATGGCCTGAGGCATCGAGAAAAACAATCCGATGGTAAATATCCCACGTTCCGATTTTTCGTCTGATCCTGAATTTATCCAACGAAACCCTGGCATCTTCCAGGCTGGTGCTCAACCCGTATTCCATGGACATGCCGAGCGCGACGTTTTCAAAGTATGCCGAAAGCTCCCTGTTTTCCGAAAGCGATATCAGATCGTCAGCCCGCTCCGAGAAGAAATAACGTATGGACAACGCCCGTTTTTCCGAATTCTGAAACAGCTGTGCCGTGGCAGCGCGTTGCAGGTCGCTGCGTGACCGGTACAGATCCGTAAGCAGAAAGCCGAGATAAGCGACCAGAGCGAGGCTGAACAGTATTGCAGCGATGCGGCGTATCCATGAAAAATGCTGAAACATGCGCGTTGTATCGCCTTACTTCATGCCTTTGAAAAATTCCGGAAAATAACCGGGCGCCGTCGGATAATATTTTTTGATAAGGGACATATAGGTTCCGTCGTGCTGGGCTTTCTTTATAAAAATGTTGTAAGCTTCCAGCAGCTTTGGAGAGTTTTTTGAAAAAGCTGCCGCCATTACCTGCTTGTCTGAAACCGGACCGAGAATTTTCAGTTTTCCTTTCCATTTGCTGATGGCTACCAGTGCATCAGGTACGTCAAGGATTGTCAGGTCCGCTTCCTTATTGAGGAGCGCGGGCGCCATTTCGTTCAGGTTGCCGGTCCGGCAGATGATCTTGGCGCCGGTGGCTGCAAGGTTGTAAAGCGCCGGATCAAGGCATGTCTTTTCCATGGAAAGAACGCTCTTGTCTTTCATCAACGCCTTGGTGAGTTTGATGTCTTTTTCAATGTTTTTTGTCGGCTTGATTGGCTTTGTCGGAGAATCTGCCCGAGCGATAAGCCATATCTGGTTGGGGAAAGTCGGCGTAGCGAATTCTACCACCTGTTGACGCCAGGGAATCACGGTGAAGCCGTTGGCGATGATATCTCCTTTGACCGGCACTTCATCAACTGTTTCCGCCTTTCCGTTTGTAACCTTGACTTTTTTTCCGATCAGGTCCGGGACAATGGTCCCCCAGTCACTCTGAACAAACTCATACTTTACCCCCAGCGATGCGGCAAAAAGCTTTGTAAGCTCTACCTCCATGCCATCACCTGTTCCGGATACGAAGTTGGCATACGGAATACCGATATGACGGATAACTCCGTGTGTCTTGACATCGTCAAGATCTGCGCCAAAAGACTGGGTTGAAAAAAGACATGCCATCATGAATCCTGATACTACTAATCTCCACCGTTTCATCTGTACGACCTCCGTGTTTATGTATTCAGTCTTGTGTCTGTCCCCAAATGGGGCATTGCGATAATAATAAACGAATGCGAGTTGTTTTATTAGCATAAACGGTGCCAACAGTTGCTATGTCTGTAAATTTAGAAAGTTGGCTGTTTTGTTGAAAATGAATATGTTCTTTTAAAGGACAAGTCGTTCCAATAAGGGACATGTGCCCCTGCGGCGATGACGGTCGCGTTCCCCGTAAACAGTATACCAGATAATTATGCTACGTTTGCTACACAATTTATAATAGAGTCAGTTACAATAGTGATTCGCGGATAATAGTACCACACAGGAGCGTGAATGGAACGTAAAGATGGCTATGTAGTCGATATAGAATATGTTCACGGAGTCCACCGAGATTTGGGGCCGTCGGCACTGAATGTAATTCTGTTGATTCAAAACATTGATCCGGTGGCGTTACAGGACGGATTCACCTACTGTGATGTCGGGTGCGGTCAGGGAGATTCCGTCAATCTCTTTGCTGCATGCCATCCGGAAGGGGAGTTTCATGCGATCGATTTCAACGCCGTACACATCGCAGGCGCCCGGCGTCTGGCCGGTCAGGCCGGCCTTGCAAACAGCACCTTCTGGGAAGCGAACTTCGCCGATCTTGGCGGACTCCCTTTGCCCGCATTCGATTTCATTGTCATGCATGGCGTCTACTCCTGGGTTGGCGGGGAGGCCCGCCGGCACATTCTTGAATTCATACGCACCAAGCTGAAACCGGGCGGAGTGGTGTATCTGAGTTACAACAGTCTTCCGGGGTGGAGTGCGCATGCGCCTCTCAGAGAACTGCTCTTATCCTATGCCGATACGCAGTCAGGTTCCCTGGAACAGCGCATTGACGCAGCTGTCGAGTTTGTCAAACGCCTCAAGAACGCTCACGCGGCAATTTTTGAAGCCGCCTCTTCCACCGGAGAATTTTTTGAATATATGTGCACCTTGCCGAGAAATTACCTGGCCCATGAATTTTTCAACCGGGACTGGGATCTGTTCTATCATGCGGACGTAGTACGAGACCTTGCCGGTGCGGATGTGGCGTTCACCGGTTCGGCCAGCTTTGTCGAAAATCAGGACATGCTCCGGTTCTCCGAGGCACAACAACAGATCCTGAATGACGTTACGGACAAGGTGCTGCGCGAGACGGTAAAGGATTCTGTCGTTAACCTGCTGCTGCGTCGCGATCTGTTTACCCGTGGACGTGCCCGGATGGACTCTGCGGTGCAACTGGAATATTTTCTCACCCGCCGCTTTGCCATGGTTGTGCCGCTGGCACACCTTGAACGCAAAGCGCTCTTTCCCATAGGGGAGGTGCTTTTCGATCGGAACCTCTACGATCCGATACTGTCCGCTTTCGAGTTGAAGCCGCAGAGTGCGGAGGAACTGTTGCAGTGCCCGAAAATACGCGAGCAGGGGATGGCACGGGTGCTGGAAGCACTTATCGTGCTGCTTGCAGCTGAATACGTGATGCCGGCGGTCGAGCCGCCGCTTCATCTGGTTATGGCGACCGGAAAACTTAACCGGGCACTTCTGGAACGGGACCTTGATAATTCAGGAGCGCGTTGTCTGGCGTCTCCGGTGCTGCAAAACGCCATAAAGGTTGAGTGGCTGGAACGGCTGCTCATACTGTGTGAGATTGAGGGACATCCGGATTCGCTCTCTTTTGTCCGGGAAAAGATGGAGACACACCTCCATACGCTCAATAACAACGGCACGATCCTTCAGGAACCGGAAGAAATACGTTCCGAATTATCCATACGGATTGAGGCGTTTCGTACCTGCATGGCGCCGCTGCTGCGGCAGCTGGGGATTTTATGATTTAACCCATTTTTGACACTGTAATTAAAAACACTCGCTGTTACAGCGTGTTACCGATGTAAATTTCGTCAAGTGG
>Ga0118677_10004453_pt1 | contig 18661 bp, 15 predicted proteins | sample AliMusrvi5mmetaG_FD_86154 | JGI IMG/M metagenome (GOLD analysis project Ga0118677, IMG submission 86154) | reverse complement strand
GGCTTGGGCGGTACCATCAACTGGCCTTGGCAGGTGGGGCATTGAATCTCGTGCCCGCTCCATAGTTCGTCGCATTGGATCTCCTGTCCGCAATGCGAACAGGCAAACTTCATATCAGCCATAACGTTCGTTTGTTAACCGCCGGCGCTCAGGTTCGCAGCCAGAGGGCAACTTCGCCGCGCCAGCGTTAGTTGCGCCATTATAGACCAGCGACGGAAGAATACGTCAAGGAAATGCACCGCGAGACACAGGGTCTCATGCTTGCACTCGCTGCATGATTAGGGCTTCGACGGATTCGGGCAGGCTGGCGCTCAAGCTGTCGAAGAGGGCGCGGCATTGATGTTCGGACAGATGCAACATGCGGGCCGCCGAATAGATGAACCCACGCGTGGTCTGATGCGCATAGCCGAGCAATCCTTGTCGCAGGGGCAATGAATAGACAGCCAGCGTCAAGCCATAGACCAGGATGTGCCAGCCGTGGGCGCCGCCGCTTTCGACCGCTTCCAGGTAGCGCTGCACCACGCGTTCGTCGCGCAAAGGCCGCAGCTTCCGCAACTGGCTCTGCCCGACGCGGCGGCTGGCGGCGGCAAGTTCGCTGAGGATGGGTTGGGTGGCGAGGCTTTGGTCCAGTGCGACCAGTTCGCGCACTTCGTGGTTCGCGGCGTGCCCATGGGCCCGCAAGATAGCGGGTAATTCGAAAGGAAGGAGAATTTGCGATTGGTAATTCTGCAGGAAGAGTCGGAGCGAAGGTAAGTTATGCACCGGCACCAGGCTCAGAGCAGCGGAGACCGAGCCCAGCGTAACGAGGCCGTCCGTCGAGCCAAGTTGCTCGGCCAAGGGATGCCAATCGCCCAGCCACTCGGCCGCGTCGCTCAGCGCCAATTGAGTTTGATTGACCATGTCTTCGGTCGGCAACTCCGGTCCAGAGGATCGTGCTGCTCGCCATATCAGTTTCACCGTGCGCCCGCCGCATAGCGAATGCGAGCGGTAAAAGTCGCAAACGGAAGATTAAATCCTTGCACCGGCCACGGGGTCACTTTAGACTCGACTACCGCCTCCCCATTCTCACTCTTGATCCCGTCTTTCCCGGGGGAACGGTATGCGGCCCAGAGCGGGATAAGGCATTTTGCTCGAATTGGGGAGACGACGCAGGCGAGTTGGGATAGCCAACATGCCGTCCGTGCGAGATAATCTCGAGAGCGGCTTCCGATGGTCAGTTCTTTGGGTAGCCGACTGCTTGCGCAAGGATGATTCTCTGCTCCGGGCGGAGTTTCATCGCGGCGGCGAGTGGAGCGCGGTCCAAATCATACACCACCGTCCCCAGGCCCTCGGAAGCGCAGTACAGGTAGATATTTTGGCTGATGCACCCGGTATCAATGCCGGCGTAGAACGGGCGCTGATCCGGGTTCGCGCGAGTTAGGCGCGGAAGGTCGGCAACGAAGATCAGCACGACCGGGGCGTTCGTCGCGAACGGTTGCCCGCTGGTCTTTGCACGCAGGTCGTTGTCCAGGACCGGCTTCAACTGGTGCGGTTTCGCATCATAAACGTAAAGTCCTCCGGGCAGCGCAACGTAGAGATCCACCTCCTGGGAATTCATTGCTGAAGGGGCGGTACGATGCCCGTTTTCGGGGCGGTTGATGCCGAAACCGGCCCAAAGCAGGTTCGCGAGCACTTGGGCCGGAAGCTTATCGGGCAGGAGTTCACGACTGGTCCGGCGCTGCTGGAGCACTTGCATAAGGGGCTTTCCGCCTTCCGTTTGCGGCGCCGGCAGTGCGATGGGTTTGAGTTCCTCGGCTTTGGGCGCCATCACGCTCAGGCACAAGAGCGCGGCCGCAACGGGTAGAGAACCATATAGCATTGTTCGCATAAGAGGCTTCTAGCCGCAAAATGCGGTTGGGAAAAGCCAATTAATGTGAAACCTGCCGCATGCAAAATCCATCTAGAGGTGCAAACAGTTGTTTCGCAAGAGCAGCGATCTTACTATTCTCAATTTGTATGTGTGCCACTTCATCGGCTGCACGCAAGCGTGCGCGGGTTGCGAAACCCTCGCGTGGCCGCAGCGTGTGTCTATCGCCGTCCGTAGTAGTGACTGAGCTCGCCTCGAATCTCGCGGAAGGCGCAGGCTGCTCTTACGTGGACCTGGGCGATTCGGTTCGCCTTGCATTTGTGATCACGCCCCGCGGCGGAGGCAAGGTTCATGAGCAAGTCCATGAGGTTTTCTCGGTCATGCGCACCGTCATGGAAAAACAGCCCCAGCCGATGGCAGTCACCGTTCAAACGGTTTTCCTGAAGGACGCCGGGGACCAAGCAGAGTGTGAACGGGCATTCGCGGAGTACTACGGCCCCAAACCGCCGGTGACCAACTATGTGCTGCAAGCGCCTTGCTGCGGAGAAGGTCTGGCGGTTGAGGCGTGGGCAATCGGGGGGAAGGACGTACGAGTCGAGCACTTTGATCCGCAGACGCTCGCGGTCAGCTATGACAGCGTCCGCTGGGTTTATTGTGCCGGGGTCACTCCGGGCATCTCGGTGCGCGGCGTTCATCCTCAAACGCTGGATGTGCTAGGGCAGTTGCGCGCCGCTATGGCTAAAGCAGGCAGCAGCTTCGAGCGCGTAGTCCGCACCTGGTTTTACCTGGGCGGCATCACGGAGCCGGAGGCAGAGGTGCAACGCTACCATGAACTGAATCGCGCGCGGGCGGATTTCTACCAGAGTATCCGCTTCCATTGTTCTTCGCTTGCCTCAAATGCGCCGGGTGACGTTTACCCGGCCAGCACCGGCATTGGCATGTCCGGCAGCGGACTAGTGGCAAGCTGCATGGCGCTGGAAACCAATCGGGACGACGTCTTTCTGCTCCCGCTGGAGAACCCTCAGCAAACACCGGCTTATGCCTATGACCCGCGTCATTCACCGCAAAGCCCGAAGTTCTCCAGGGCGGTCGCGCTAGTGCTTGGGAATTACGTGACGACCTGGGTTTCGGGCACCGCCAGCATTGTTGATTCGCAAAGCCTTCACCTGGACGACCCGGAAAAGCAGACCGCGCAGACCATCGATAATATTGAGCGACTCATTGCCGCGGACAACTTCTCTTCTCACGGTCTGAAAGGAGCGGGCGCCAAGTTGAGGGACCTGGCCAAGATACGCGTCTATCTCAAGCGGCCGGAGGACTTGATCAAATGCCGGGCGATTTGTGAGCGCCGTTTCGGACCTGTGCCCGCTGTCTATGCCGTGGCGGATATTTGCCGGCCGGAGTTGCTGATCGAGATCGAGGGCGTGGCCTTCTCCAGGTTTGCCCCGGGTTAGACCTTCTCGAACTGGCTCAACACGTAGTCTCGCGCGCGGGGCACGTCTTCAAGAGTCAGATGTTCGATGACCAGGTAAAGCTCACGGTTCAAAGCCGCCAGCAGGCGCAGGTACAACGGGTAATCAAGCACTCCCTGGCCAGACGCCGGCAAGTCCGTGCCGTCCGAGGATGCCCTCACATCTTTGGCATGGGCGATCACGACCTGCTTGCCCAGGAGTCTGAACATCTCCTCGAGCATTGGGTCCATTCGCGAAAGGTCCTCCTTGCGGTAGAAGTTGCACGGATCCATCACCAGCTTGAGCCCCGGCACATCCCGGAGGACGCGCTCGGCGCGCGCAATGGAGTCAATCACGTTCCGCCAGTAGGTCTCGATGGAAATCACCGCGCCCGTCTTCTTCGCCGCCTTGGTCAGCCTCTCCAGCGCGGCGCGACACGCTTGGTAGCCTTTCTCGGTCTCATTTTCGGGCGATTCGAGCCACTCGGACTTGTCGTTGAATGTCCCCGTCTCGGTGGAGATGACCGGGCAATCGAACTGCCTCCAGTTCTCGATCAGGACCTGCATGCGCTGCTCTCCCCGCAGGCGCCGGGCGGGGTCCGGGTCAACGAGGTTGTAGTAGCCAAATAGCCCGACGATCTTGAGGTTGTGTTTGGCCAGCGTTTGCCTGATCAAGCGAGCCTTGTCCCAATCCGGCGCCCAGGGATCGAATTTTACGTCGGCGAAGGTATTCTCCAGGACCACGCCGTGGAAGCCGTCCGCCGCGATGCGGCGGGCAGCTTCCTCCAGCGGCAGACTGGCATAAACGCCGGTGAAGACGCCAAGCTTCAGGTTCTTCCGGGCTCGGGCTCGCAGGTCCGGCGCGGCCCGGCTGACAAAGGGAAAACTCAGCGCCGCAACGCCGGCGATCTTCAGCCAATCCCGGCGATGCAAGGCGTTCATGAGGTGGCGGCTAATTCCTGCCGACGGCAGCCTCTTCGCGGTGAGGCTTGTGCGGCAGGGCTCGGCTGCCGTTTGTGTCGGTGGTATCCTCTTCGGGGATGCGCATACCGTAGAACGAGCGATAAACGAAGCAGAGCGCCACGAGGAAGAAGAAGATGCCGATGCCAGTCTTGAGACCTTGGTCCTTCATAGTTACCGCGATTTCCACCGCGAGCAACCCGAAGAGCGTGGTGAACTTGATCACGGGGTTCATCGCCACAGAGGAGGTGTCCTTGAACGGATCACCAACCGTGTCCCCGACGACCGTCGCTGCGTGCAGATCGGTGCCCTTCTGGCGGAGATCCACCTCGACGATCTTCTTGGCGTTGTCCCAAGCGCCGCCGGCATTAGCCATAAAGATGGCCTGGAACAGCCCGAAGAAAGCGATTCCGATAAGGTAGCCAATGAAGAAGTAGGGGTTAAAAAACGGCAGCGCCAGCGCGAAGCAGAAGATGACAATAAAGATGTTCCACATGCCTTTCTGGGCATAAACGGTGCAAATACGCACCACTTCCTTGCTGTCCTTCTCCGAAGCCGTGGTGGCGTCCAGCTTCATATGCTCCTTGATATAGACCACTGCACGATAGGCGCCGGTGACGACGGCCTGGCAGGAAGCGCCAGTAAACCAGTAAATCACCGCACCGCCCATGATGAGGCCAAGGATGATTTCCGGTTGCACAATGCTGAGCTTGGTCACCACATCGCCGAACATGTTTTCGAGGAGCATGATGATGCCGAACACCATGGTAGTGGCGCCAACGACAGCGGTGCCAATGAGCACCGGCTTGGCCGTAGCTTTGAAGGTGTTACCCGCGCCGTCACCTTTCTCCAGTTGGTACTTGGCATTCTCGAAGTCCGCCTCGAAGCCGAAGTCACTCTTGATCTGCTGCTTCACGCCCTTGATACCTTCGATTTGGCTGAGCTCATAGACCGATTGGGCGTTGTCGGTGACCGGGCCATAGCTGTCCACCGCGATAGTAACAGGACCCATGCCGAGGAAGCCGAATGCCACCAGGCCGAAGGCAAAGATGGGGGCCGCGAAGGCGAACTTCGCCGGCATCAGGGCCATGAGGGCCGGGTTCTTGGAGAAGTAATAGGAAACAAACATCAGCAGCATGATGACTAGCCCCATCCAGAAGGCCGACATGTTGCCGGCGACGAAGCCGGAGAGGATGTTCAGCGAGGCGCCACCGTGTTTGGAGCAGTTAGTGACTTCCCGGACGTGCCGCGAGTTGGTGCTGACGAAGATTTTGGTGAACTCGGGAATCAGGGCGCCGGCCACCGTGCCGCAACTGATAATAACGGAGAGCACCCACCAGAGGTCAGGTTGCGGACCGGTAGCAGTCTGGAAATCGCCCAACAGCACCTTGCTGGCAGCGAACGTGAGCAGGATGGACACTAGCGAAGTCAGCCACACGAGATGGGTAAGCGGGGCTTCGAAGTCGAAGTCTTTCTTGCCGCCGAACATGGCCTTGCTGATGGCTTCATTAACGAAGTAGGACACCAGGGAAGTCACAATCATCAGTGAGCGCATGACAAACAGCCAGATGATGAGCGTCGCGCCGACTGTTGGGCTGCCGGCCAGAGCGAGCGCGAGGAAGGCGATCAGAGCCACGCCGGTCACGCCGTAGGTCTCGAAACCGTCCGCTGTCGGGCCGACCGAGTCGCCCGCGTTGTCACCCGTGCAGTCGGCGATGACGCCCGGGTTCTTCGGGTCATCTTCGGGCAGCTTGAAGACGATCTTCATCAGGTCCGAGCCGATATCGGCGATCTTAGTAAAGATACCGCCGCAGATACGCAGCACGCTGGCGCCGAGGGATTCGCCAATGGCAAACCCGATGAAACAGGGGCCGGCGAGGTCTTTCAAAAAGACCAGGATGCAAATCATGAAGAAGAGCTCAACCGCCACCAGCAGCAGGCCGACGCTCATGCCGGAGCGGAGCGGGATGCCCAGCGTCGCCAGCGGGTTGCCCTTGAGGGCGGAGAAGGCCGTGCGGGAATTCGAAACGGTGTTGATGCGGATGCCGAACCAGGCGACGCCGTAGGAACCCAGGATGCCCAGGATGGAGGCGAGGAGAACGATGACGACGTCGCTGACCGCTTTATGTTGCAGCCCCATGAAATAATACACCATGCAAGCGGCGATCAGTAGCCAGAGAATGGCCAGGAACTTGCCCTGGGTGAACAAGTATGTCTTGCACGTCTCCCAGATGGTGTTGGATACCTTCGCCATGCTCTCGTGCACCGGGAGAGCCTTCGTCTGCTTGTATTGGACGAGGCCGAAGATCGCCCCGACAAAGCAGATCACAATCCCCAGATACATTAGCGTAACGCCGCTGACCCCGCCCAGACCGTTGAAATGCACCGTCGTTAGGTCAGGAATTACGATGTCGGATTCGCTGGCGTAAACACCCGTTGACGCCAGTGCCGAGATGAACAAAAGGACTATCCAGTAGTTATACTTTTTATTTGTCATAAATTTAAGCGCGAGACTATTGCAGAGATGGGACAGGGTACGCCAGCTTTTTTTCCACTTTTTTAAGGCATCCGACTCATCTCAGGGCTGGAGTTCGTTTTCGATTGACCCGGCGTGTGGGCATTCTACGCTGCCAGGTATGTCTAAGCTCAATAATCGAGTTTGCTTCCGCGGGCCCGGGGTCGGAGAGCAGACGCGCACGAACTTAAAGCGTTTTTCCGGATTGCTCGTCCTGGCATTGGTGCTGGGGTTTTGTCTCCTGGCGCAGGCGGATGTCGGGGACGACCAGTATCTGCAGATCTATGGTCTGATACAGCAGGCCGACGAGTTGAACTCGAGCGGCAAAGCTGCCCTCGCCAAGGCCAAGTACCAGGAGGCGCAAACGGCTTTGAAGAGCTTCAAGTCCGACTACCCGAACTGGAACGTCAAGTTGGTGACATATCGTTTGAGTTACGTGGTGCAGAAGCTGGCCGCTTTGTCCGAAAAACCTCGCACTGCTATCGGCACCGATGCATCCGAGGCCCAGAGCGCCACCTCGACCGCGACGTCGCAGGTCAAATTGCTCGAGGCCGGGGCAGAGCCGCGCAAGGTGCTCCGCCTGCACCCGAACCCCGGTGACAAACAGACGCTGCGCCTGACCCTCAAGATGTCGATTGAAACGAAGATGGGCGAGATGCAAAGCCAGGCCATGAAGCTGCCAGCGATGACGATGAATATGGACACAACGGTCAAGGGTGTTTCCGACAAAGGCGACATCACTTACGACCTCATGATGGGTGATACCACCCTGGCGGACGATCCGGGAGGCAACGCGCAACTCGGCGAGCTTATGAAGGCCGCTTTAGGCGGAGTCAAGGGAATGACGGGCACGGGCACGGTTTCCAGCCGCGGCATCGCCAAAGGGATGGAGTTCAAGGTGCCGACCGACGCTGACGCCCAAACCCGCCGGGTGATGGATCAGATGAAGGATTCTTTTTCTTCGATCGCAGCTCCCTTCCCGGAGGAAGCGGTCGGTCCTGGAGCCCGGTGGGAGGCCAAAATTCCCATCAAATCGCAAGGCATGACCATAGATCAAACGAGCACCTGCGAATTGGTCTCGATTGAAGGCGAGCGCGCGACGACTAAGAACACCTTCACCCAACGCGCCTCCAATCAAAAGGTAGAGAGTCCGGCCATGCCCGGGCTGAAGGTGGATCTCAACAAGATGGTGGGCACCGGCACTGGTCAGAGCACACTCGACTTGGGCAAATTGCTGCCTGTGGCGGGGACCACGGATCTCCACTCCGAAACCGACATGGCAATGAATATGGGCGGCCAGAAACAGCCGATCAGCACTAAGATGGACTTGAACGTCCATCTCGAATCGAAGTAATAGCTTCCTTACGCTTTATGGGACACGTTAAACTGCACATTCCCGGACCGGTAGAAGTCAGCGAAAAGACCTTCCGCGCCTTTTGCACCCCGATGGTAGGGCATCGCGGGCAGGGATTCAAAGACCTCTACGCCAAGATTCAACCGCAACTGCAGCAACTGCTCGGCACCCAACAGTTGGTTTATATCAGCACCTCCTCGGCCTGGGGTGTGATGGAAGGCGCCATCCGCAACCTGGTGGCGAAGAAAGTGCTCAACTGCATGTGCGGCGCGTTCTCGGACAAGTGGCTTGATGTCTCCAAGCGGTGCGGGAAGGAAGCCGAGGCCCTCCAGGTCGCCTGGGGCGCGCCCATCCGAGCGGCCGATGTGGACCAGAAGCTCGCTACCGGCCAGTTCGATGCACTGACGATCATCCACAACGAGACCTCAACCGGCGTGATGAGTCCGATCGAGGAACTCGCCGCCCTGAAGAAGAAATACCCGGACGTGATGTTCATCGTGGACTCCGTCAGCTCAATGAGCGCGGTGCCGCTCAAGTTCGATGAGTTGGGCATTGACGTCCTGCTGGCCGGAACGCAGAAGGCCTTCGCGCTGCCGCCTGGTACTGCGGTCTTCGTCTGCTCGCCCGCTGCCCGGGCAAAGGCGGCGACCATGAAGGACCGCGGCTACTACTTTGATTTCGTCGAGTTCCAGAAGAACGCCGAGCAGAGCATGACACCCAGCACGCCGAGCATCGGCCATGTCTATGCGCTAGAATCCAAGCTTCAAGATATCTTCGCCGAAGGGCTGGAGGCGCGTTATGCTCGGCACCGCCGCACCAACCAAATGACCCGTGATTGGGCGGCCAAACACGGCTTCAGCCTATTCCCCGAAAAGGGTTTCGAGTCGCTCACGCTCTCCTGCGTCAGCAACGGCGCGCGACCCGGCGGGCGGGTGGTGGATGTGCCCAAGCTGCAGAAGCTCGTCAAAGACCAGGGCTTCCTGATTGACGGCGGCTACGGCAAGATCAAAGGTACTACCTTTCGCATCTCGAACATGGGGGACGAAACCGAGGCGACGATGGGCCAGCTCTTTGCGGCCATGGACGCTGCGATGCGGCAGTTGTAAACGCACACACTCTTGCTCGGGCGCATTTCGCCATTGCCGCCGTAGTACGAATCCGCTCGATGATGACGTAGTGCGGGCCGTCCCCGGACCCGCAGCGGGTTGGAAGCTTCAATGCACGTGGAGAGAACAGATGGGCCCCTTGGCGGCGTGCATGGGTACTGCGAGCCAGGGACGGCTCGCGCTCCGGTGGGAGTGCCGAGATGCGGCCCCCCGTCTCCTCACATTCCGATGGTGGAATTACGCAGGACGGCGCGCTGCATCCGCCGAAAGTCAATTAGAGTATTCGGCGGACCGGCGTAAGATGTATCCAAGTCCTGGTCCCTGGCCAGAACACGCCAACGCCACCGTTCGCCATGACCGTCGGCGAAAGCGAACACGCCGGAATTCCCATGTCGAGTGGTTGGGGAATTCTGCCAGGCGGCTGGCTCATTCGCCCAGTTCACGGCGAAGTAACCATCGTCCAGCGTTTCGATGCTCTCGTCCACGAAGGTAATCGCCTCAGACGGGGACGGCTGCTTTATCTCGCTCATCTTCCTGTATTGGGGATAAGCCGAGCCAAGCACCCAAGTGGTATCCGAAACGCCATAACGAGAAGCGTCGCCCGCATTGGCCCCGCCCATACGGCCTACCAGGGAGTAGTTGCGCACGAGGCGCACCCCCTTGGTGGTGATGGTCTTGGGTTGTGTGGTTAGTGCCGTCGGGCATTGGTAAACTCCGACGTTGGGGTTGTATTGATACAGGAGGCCCTTCTTGAGCGCGTTCACATTGGTCGCACCCGGGAGATCGTGAACGCTCCCTACGGTCCCATCAATCCACGCCAGGGTGGACGCGAGATAGTTCGGTACCATGACGTCATTGTAGTCGCCGCCGTACATGATCCAGGCCGTTCCAAGCTGGTGCATGTTGCTGACGCAGCTTATGCTCTGGGCCTTGATCTTGGCCTTGGCCAAGGCCGGAAGGAGCAAGGCAGCGAGAATGGCGATGATGGCAATGACCACGAGCAGTTCGATCAGCGTAAATCCCCGGCGGCGCTGGTTGGAGGGCCGGGTCCTGCATTGTAAATCCAGAGTCCGCATAAATTTTCCTTACACTCGCATCTTACCAGATTGGCCTCAACTATGTCACGCACTTAAATTAAATTATTTGCAGCCCTTTCGCCCCCCAAGAACTGGCAAAAGTTATTTTTGGCGCGTTACCAGCCCCTATTAATCCGATGGCTCCCTGCCGGTTAAACTGGCCTTGGCGCACGCAGCCTTCCATGATCCTCCCGTGAACACTGCATCTCAGGATCTGCCACATAAGATGAAGGCCAGGCTGAACTATTCTCAGGTTTTCAGTGCCACGCTCCTCCTGACCCTTGCCTGCCCAGCGGCGCAGCTTTACGTATCCCCCGGCGGCAGCGATGCCAACGCCGGGACGCGCGGTAGCCCTTTTGCCACACTTGAGCGCGCTCGCGACGAGGCCCGCCGCCTCAGGCAGGACGGGAAGCCACCTAAAGACGGCCTCACCATCTGGCTCGGGGGAGGCGAATACCTCCGCACCAACGCTTTCGAACTCGCCGCCGGCGACTCGGGTACGCCGGACGCTCCTATCATATGGCGCGCCCGTCCAGGCGAACTGGTTCGGCTAATAGGCGGAAGGAGACTCCACGGCTTGGAGCCCGTCACCAATCCCGGAATCCTTGACCGTTTACCAGAAGCCGCCCACGCGCATGTCAGGCAAGTAAATCTCAGGGCTCTTGGCATCAATGACCTCGGCCAGATGCAATCGCGGGGTTTCAGTCGCCCGCTGACGCCGGCTCATTGTGAGCTGTTCTTCGCGGGACGCCCGATGACCCTTGCGCGTTGGCCCAACGACACCGAATGGGAGCGCATTGCCGGCTACCCGGATTCCGGCGCGGGGAAAGACGAACACGGCGGCCAGATCGGCAAGCTTGAGGAGGGGTTCACCTACGTCGGCGACCGCCCCCGCCGTTGGCGGGACACCAGTGACCTGTGGGTCCACGGCTACTGGTCCTGGGACTGGGCCAATTCCTACGAGCGCGTGGCCTCCATTGACCTCGACCGACGCCTCATCAAGACAGCCCCGCCCCACGGCCTCTATGGCTTCCGCCAGGGCCAGCGCTTCTACTTCCTCAACCTCCTCGAGGAACTCGATCAGCCCGGCGAGTGGTTTTTCGACCGCAAGACCGGTGTCCTTTATTTCTGGCCCCCGGCCGACAATCCGGGGCCGTCCGATGTCCCTCCAGGTCTTGAAGTGCGTCAGTCGTCTGGTGCTTTGGAACAATCCCCGCCGAGCCGAGAGCGCCAGAGGAATGGCGCATCCCAGAACGCTCCGGCTCCCGAGATCCTCCTTTCGCTACTTGCCGAGCCTCTGCTGAAGCTCACCGACGTCTCCCACATCTCCTTTCGCGGCCTGCAGCTTGAAGCCACCCGAGGCAGCGCTGTCCAGATCCGCGGCGGCGCCAGCAACCTCATCGCCGGGTGCCGCATCCGCAACATCGGCAACTATGGTGTGACCATAGAAGGCGGCACCGGCCACGGCGTCCTGAGCTGCGACATCTTCGACACCGGCGACGGCGGCGTCTCCCTGGATGGCGGTGACCGGCAGACGCTCCGGCCCGGCGGGCACTTTGTCGAGAACTGCCATTTCGCTCGCCAGGGCCGCTGGTCCAAGTGCTATGTGCCCGCGGTGCTCATGGGCGGCGTCGGCCAGCGTGCCTCGCACAACCTCATCCACGACCACCCCCACTGCACGATCCTCTTCAACGGCAACGACCACCTCATCGAGTTCAACGAAATTCACCACAACGCCTTGGAGACGGGCGACGTCGGCGCCATCTATGCCGGGCGCGATTATACCTACCGCGGCAATCACATCCGCTACAACTTCGTTCACGACACCGGCGGTGTCGGCATGGGCTCCATGGGCATTTACATGGACGACTGTGTCAGCGGCACGGAGATATTCGGCAACGTGTTCTACCGTGTGCACCGCGCCGCATTCCTGGGCGGCGGACGCGACCACCAGGTCGTCAACAACATCTTCGTGGACTGCGACTACGCCGTCGAATTGGATGGCCGTGGCCTGGATCCCTCTCCCGTGTGGCGTGGCATGGTGGACCAAATCATGCGTCAAAGTCTCGCCAAGATGCCGCCGGGGCTTTACCGCGAGCGCTATCCCGCCATCAAAACCCTCGACCAGTGTTACGGCCCGCCCGAAGGCCCGGCCCTAGCCGGCGCCGACTTCAAAGGAGTGGCCCCGGCAAACAACGTTGTAGCCAGGAACATCTGCGTCGGCAAATGGCTCAAGGTGTATTGGCACGCCACCCCGGGCATGCTGCTCCTGGAAAACAACCTTACCAACGCCGTCTCATCATTCATCCGCCCGCCCGTCGAACCGGCTCAGGTTAGAGACTTCGCCCTTAGGCCTGATTCCCCCGCCTGGAATCTCGGCTTCCAGTCAATCCCTTTAGACAAGATCGGTCTCTATCGTAATGAGTTGCGCACAGCGCCGCCCAGCTCGAAGATTGCCCGCTGAGCGTTCCTTTCACGCATCACGTATCACGTTTCACTCACCCCGAAGATCTGTTGAAGGGCTGCGGCGACGTGCGGAATGGTTTGCCCTTTGACCAGGTAAGCAGCAGCGCCCGCCTCCCGGGCAGCCGAACGATAGGGCTCCCCTTCGAAGGAAGAGAGGATTATGACTCGCACATGGGGATGCTCCGCTGTTATGCGCCGAGTGGCTTCGAGGCCGTCGAGACCCGGCATGCGAATGTCCATAAAGACCAGGTCCGGCGACAGCGTTCTGGTAAGCGCCACCGCTTCAAAGCCGTCCACTGCCTCACCCACTACGTTCAGGCCAGACATCTCCTGGAGTTGCCAGCGGATAGCGCAACGCGCCAGCAAGTGGTCGTCCACCACCAGCACCCGAAGTGGCCGGGCGTGACCAGCGGGGAACAAGGCAGATGCGCTGGACCTGCCGGCTTCTGTGTCGCTAGGGGAAGTCATAGCCCCCTGACGCCTGGTGGTCTTCCTCGATCTGCAGGTCGTGATCACCAACGATGCGCCAGTCTGGCGGGGGCGCCTCGAGGCGTATAACCCCTAGCTGCGGCCGGGGGGAAGTCCCCGGCCGCAGAGTGGCCAGAAAAAGAGCGCCGGCCGGTATGTAGGGAGCGGTCCGATCCGCCGAGCGGGGGGGCTCGGGTTCAACTCGGATCTTCACCGGCCGGCGAAAGCTTCGGTGAAACGTCAGTTTGATTTTCCTGCAACCGCGTTGTGATCTCATAGCGCCACTCTGCCGTGCATTGAGTGCGTGCGATAGAGAGAGCGAACCTGATTTGAATGAGAGGCAAGCCTGGGACGGCGTGTCAGGCGTTCACCTGACACGCACCGGGAGGGAAACGTCAATCAACGAGCTGGTGTCGCGTTGCGTAGCGGGCTAATTCGACATTCGTGCTCAGCCCCAGCTTCTGCGAGACGCGAGTGCGATAGGTCCCGATGGTCTTTTCGGACAGGGCCAGCTCCGCGGCGATTTCCTTGAGGGTTTTGCCGCGGGCAACCAGTTGCAGCACCTGCAACTCGCGGTTGGAGAGGGTTTCGTGCGGGGCTTCCGGAGCGTCGCCTGCCAACTGGGCGGCCAAAGCTTCCGCCAGCGAAGCCGTGACATAGCGTCCGCCAGTGAGCGCCTTCCGGACGGCCCAAAGCAGCTCACCCTCGGCGCTCTGCTTGGACACGTAACCCGAAGCGCCCAGCTTAAAGGCGCGCAGGGCGTAATCCCGCTCTGGAAATGCACTGAGAACTATGACCGGCATTTTGGGATGCAAGCGCCTCAAGTCCTGGAGCAGTTCCATACCGCCGCGCCCGGGCAGATTGATGTCCACCAGGGCCACGTCGCAGGCCTGGGTCTCGACGGCCGCCAGCCCCTGGCGGGCGTCCGCAGCCTCGACCAAAACGAGCTCGGTAAACGCGCCGGTCAGAATGCTACGCAGGCCCCGTCGGAGCAATTCGTGATCGTCCACTATGAGGATACGTGTCATAGCTCGGCCCAGAATTTGGTGTCGGTGGCCGCGCGGGGCAAGCGGAGCGTCACGCGGGTGCCGCTCGGTTGAATGGCAACGATCGCTACTTCGCCACCGAGCACCGCCGCCCGCTCCCGCATGCCCAGCAAGCCCATAGCTTTCTTATCCGCCAGCGCTTCGGCGCGAATGCCCCGGCCATTGTCTTCAATCTGAAGCACCACCTGATCGGCCTCAAACTGAAGAGTGGCGTGCACCTCGGTAGCCTGGGCGTGGCGAGCCACGTTGGTCAGAGCTTCCTGGAAGATCCTGAACACCGCCGTGGCCGCCTCGGCCGGCACTTCGAGGCTTTCGGCCGGCAGTTTAACCTGGCAGGCGATACCCGTGCGCTGCTCAAAACGTCGCGCCTCATGCTCCAGGGCAGCGGCGAGGCCGAGGTTGTCCAGCGAGTTGGGACGCAGGTCCGAGGCGATCTTCTGCACGCTGGCGATGGCCGAATCGGTGATTTCCGTGCTCTCAACCACGCGGTCCAGCAGCGGGTTGAGCGACGGGGCATTGTCTCGCACACCCAACTTCCGTTCCAGCCAGTCCAGGTTGATCTTGAGCGCCGTCAGCACTTGACCGAGTTCATCGTGAATTTCCCGTGCCACTCTGGCGCGCTCCTCTTCGCGTACCCATTGCAGCCGGGCCGACAAGGCGCGAAGCTGCCGCCGGGAATTCTCCAGCGCCTGCTCGGCCTGCCGCTGTTCGGTCACATCACTTATGCCGCCCACAATGCGGACCGGCTTGCCAGCGTCGTCGGCGAGGATAAAACCGCGGTCGAGAACCGAAGCGTAAGAGCCGTCTTTGCGGCGAAACCGGTAAGATCCGCTCCAGGTGCGGCCGCCCCGCTCACCCAGCGCCTGGATGGCCCCCAGGACCCGGTCTTTATCCTCCGGATGCAAACGTTCAACCCACCACTCGAGTTTAGAGGAAACCTCCTCCGGCGGGTAACCGAAGAGCTTTTGCATCCCATCGCTCCACCAAACGATCTTGGTTTCGAGATTCAAATCCCAGATGGCATCCGTAGCGGCGAGGGCGACGGCCTCAAACCTCTCCTGGCTCAAACGCCGGGCCTCTTCCGCCAGGCGGCGGATGCGGAACGCGCGCCGTAATACCAGATACAGCACCAGACTGGTGGCAAAGACGAAGTTGATGCCTTTGAGGGTCTCCAGCGCCGGGGAATGCATCGGCAAACCCATGACGTTGTCGAAAAAGTCATCCGAGAAGACACACCAAAGGCCGGCAAGCAGAACATAGATGAATGTCAGGCCAAACTCCTGAAGCGGAATCTCCTTGATGAACACCCGTTCCGCCTCAATGATTTCCGGCCCGCGCGCCAATAGTCGCTTGAAGTTAAACTCCATCCTGTTTCTCGATCGAGGTTAGCCCGCGTCTGCCAAAACACCAGTCCGAAAGTGGCCTGCGTGGACAGGCCCACGGGGGCGGCTGTGGCCTCTTTGCGAGTCAGGACCATCTCCGCAGCAGTGCCGGAGTATCGCCGCAGTTGCAAGGAAGTTGCAGGCAAGTTGCAAGCCTGTTGTAGGCTTGTTGGATGCTTTCTCCTTGTTTTTTTCCTGCGGCCAGTGGGCAGATTACTCGCCTGGCTCAGCCTTCTAACAGCGCAGCTTCCCGCAGGGCCGGGATCTCACATATAGACTGCGCAGAGGTTGCCAAAGTTACAGGCATTTGACGGATTTCAGGCTAACCTGCGACACTCACTCCGTTAGTCCCTCGTCTCCTGTCGCGCGCATGCTACCAAGCAGGTCAGCGACCCTAAGCGGAGACCGGCGTCTCGAAGGAGACCGGCAGCTCGACAGCCTGGGCCAAGCGGCGAAGGTACTCCTCTCGGGGGACAGTAATCCCTCCAAGTTGAGCCGTAATCGGCGTGAGCATCTGAATGTCGAACAAAACAAAGCCTTGCCGCCGCAGGTGCTCGATCAACTGAAACAAGGCGACCTTGGAGGCATCGCTGGCACGGTGAAACATGGATTCCCCAGCGAACAACCCGCCCACCGCCACACCGTAAACCCCACCGACGAGCCGGCAGCCCTGCCAGCACTCCAGGCTATGGGCGTGGCCTTGCTCATGAAGTTGCGTGTAGGCCTCGATGAACTCGGGACTGATCCATGTGCTTCGGCGGCCTCGCGCCGGCGCCGCGCAACGCTCCATCACCCGCCGGAACGCGCGGTCCATAGTCGTGCGAAACACCCCTTTCCGGATGACGCGCGCCAGGCTGCGGGACACGTGAAAGCGGTCTATTTCGAAAATGGCGCGCGGTTCGGGCGACCACCACGTGATCGGGTCCACGGTCCACGGAAAGATGCCGCTGCGATACGCCAGCAGCAAACGCGCCACGGACAGGTCGCCTCCTACCGCAACCAACCCCTCTGCGTCCGCCAGGCGCGGGCTGGGGAAGCGCAAGCGCCTATCGAGAATCGTAATGGGCATAGGCTAGTGATGCGTGATGCGTGAAACCTGAAAGCAAGGACTCACGTATCACGCATCACGCATCTCGTTTCACGTTTCACCTCCCAGCGCTTCCAGCAACTGCATCTGAAAGTACCCCGCCATCTCCATTGCCAGGAAATGCGCTGCGTTGGCGGAGGTCAACTCCGCGGGCTTCTGGTCCGGCGAGCCCAGGATGACCCAGCTTCCCACTCGGATATCGTTCAGCACCTGCATGAGCCATTCCACTTCGGCAAGGGAGAGCGAAAGACGCGCACCTGCTTCAGTGTGCTCGAACTTCCGCGGGTCGGTCAGGAGAGCCTGCACCTGCTTCTTATTCTCCGCGCGCTGCTCAGCCATGGCCTCGTCCAGCAATTGCTGGTTGCCCTCGCGGTCCGGCAGCCGGTCCGACCTACTGAACACATGGTGTGCGGGGGGCACGCACGGATACAGCTTCAGGATCTGGGGCAGCGAACGCTGCTCGCGATGGCCCATTTCGAAGACGAGCCTGCTGTTGGTTGCCCTGACTAGCTTCATTCGTCTCGCTCCATCGTGGCGTGCAGGGTGTATTTTTGAAGCTGGTGCACGTAATGTTCCGCCTTTTCCAAACTCTCCCGTGCTAACACGCTCTTGCCTTGCTCGTGGACCTGGAGCATGTGAAATTCGGCTTTCTTCCGCGGCCAGCCGAAGACCGTCTGGAAAACGTGGGTCACGTAATCCATGAAATTCACCGGGTCATTCCAGCATATGACCAGGTAGCCTGGCTCTAAGCCGGACTTGGGCTTGTCTTCGGTCGTCTGGACGATGCCAGGCTGAATTTGCGGTGTCGCGGTTTCCGCCATAACGCCAACGTAAAAGAAGCCGCCCCGCTTGTCGAGCAGACGGAATTTGCTGTCCAAATCACGGGAAATGGTTATCTTCGCCTGGATTGCAGGGGCGAACCCATGAGCAAATTGCTGCTAATTGATGACGACAAGGACGTGCACTACGCGTTCCAGCGGAACTTTGATGCCCCGGAGATCGAGTTGAGCACCGCTGCCAGCGGCGAGGAAGGCTTGCGGGTTATCCCCAAACTCAAGCCCGACCTGGTCATCCTCGACAACCGCATGGGCACCGGTATGACGGGTCTCGAAACCCTGCGCCGTATCCGGCAGTTTGACTCGAAACTGCTGGTCATCTTAATGACGGCCTATGGCACCACCCAGACCGCCATCGAGGCGATGAAGCTGGGCGCCTACGATTACCTGCTCAAACCGTTCGACGTGCCCAAACTCAAGGAGGTCGTGCTCAACGCCCTCAAGGCCGCCCAGGAAATGCGGGAGGGGGTCCGCTACAACTTCGAGCCTGGCGGCCGCCCGATGCTGCAGCCCGAGGACTTGGAGTCGGAAATAGTCGGGCAGAGCGAGTCGATGCGCGAGGTGTTCAAACTCATCGGGCAGTTCGCCAGCACAGACACGACCGCCCTCATCACGGGGGAGAGCGGCACCGGCAAGGAGTTGGTCGCCAAAGCGATCTGGCAACACAGTGACCGTCACAGCGGGCCGTTCGTAGCGGTCAACTGCGCCGCCATCCCGGAGCAGTTGCTGGAAAGCGAGCTCTTCGGGCATGAGCGCGGCGCCTTTACGGGTGCGGTCAACCAACGCGTCGGGAAGTTCGAGCAGTGCAAGGACGGCGTCATCTTCCTTGACGAGATCGGCGACATGACCCCGGCAACCCAGACGAAGATTCTCCGCGTGTTGCAGTCGCGAAAGTTCGAACGCGTGGGCGGGAACACGTCCATTGACGCGGATGTCCGTGTCATTGCGGCAACCAACAAGGTGCTGGAACAGGCCGTGGCCGCCGGCCAGTTCAGGGAGGACCTCTTCTATCGGCTCCACGGTGTGCGCATTCACATGCCGCCGCTGCGCGACCGCAAAGGCGATATCC
>Ga0118677_10007101_pt1 | contig 18665 bp, 16 predicted proteins | sample AliMusrvi5mmetaG_FD_86154 | JGI IMG/M metagenome (GOLD analysis project Ga0118677, IMG submission 86154) | reverse complement strand
TGACAATGGCATCGGGATGCCTGACCGCGACGGCCCTGGCCTTGAGGATCGCCAACTCCAGAACATGACGTTCCAGATGGGCGCCCGACACCGGTTCAGGCTCATCGATCCTCGAGGGGATCGTTCGAAAACGGTATCCCGCCGCCTTCAACAAGGCCGCGCGTCCGCTTGATTGAGAGGCCAATATAAGTTTCATAACCGGAAGATCTCCTTGCCTCGACGGTGGCGTAAGGTTATAAGGGCAACACTCATCCAGAGGAAGCAAAAAGGAGCAGCGATGTCCGGATCAAAACAGTTCGACAAGGTCAGCGTGGTGTGCAAGGCGAATGTATATTTTGACGGGAAAGTAGTGAGCCACACCATACTGTTTCCCGATAATACCAAGAAGAGCGTCGGGTTGATTTACTCGGGGCAGTATACGTTCAATACCGGGGCTCCGGAAATCATGGAGATTATTGCCGGAACCTGCCGGGCGAGAATCAAGGGTGAATCCGATTGGAAATCCTACCCGGCCGGAACCGCCTTCAAGGTGGCCGGAAATTCGGCTTTTGACATCGCTGTTGAGACGGGGATTGCCGAGTATATCTGTTCATTTGGGTGAGGGATAAAAAAAGGGGTTTGAGAATCGAGATGATCTCCCTATAATGCGCCTCTATGACTGACTCGGCCCCTGAAAGTAAAGAACAGCTTGTTATTGATCTGAATTTTGTTCCCGGTTGGGCACGCAAGCCCCCGGACAACCGTTCCCATTCTGGCGCGGAAGGGTTTTCCCGGGAACGGGGGGACGAGCAGCGCGATACCCGGCGTCGGGACCGGCCGGACCGGCCTGATCGGCAGGTGCGACGCCCTGACGGGGGTGGACGTCGGCAGAATCTTCGTGATCCGTCACGTGGAGAGGCCCCGCCTCCTGTCCGTGAGCCTGTGGATGAGAGGCTGGCATCCCTTGAAGTCTCGTTCCTTCCCGAGCGGCGCGGGCTGGCGCCTTTGGCGAGCCGGCTCGCCAAATCGTTCCGGGCTTATTCATTGTTCGAGGTGGCCTCCCTCTTCCTGAGCAAGCCTGACTATTATCTTATCCGGATCGAAGTGCCGGCCTCCTTGGAAAACTTCTCGTTTTTCCAATGTGCCGAATGCAAGGCCGCTTTTCTGGACCGCGACGCCGCATGTTCCCACGTTTTCTCGAAGCATTTTGAAAAGTTCTGCCACAAGGAGGTCCAGGACTCTGAACCGCCCAAGGGGAATTTTGTTTGCGTGGCGAAGTGCGGGTTGTCCGGCATCCTGCTGGGACCGCCGAATTATCACGGGTACAATGACAAGGTCGCCGAAATCCATCACACCCGGTATCCGGACATGCCTCTGGAGGCTTACCGGAAACGGATTGAGACGCTCCATGACGCAGCGGTTATCGAGCAATGGAAAGAAGAAATGCGGAAGACCGTGACGTACCGCTTTGGCGAGGGGGAGAAGGCCGTGTCGTTCAACCGGTTCTCCGAAGCCGAATCTTATTTCCGTGATCATGGACTGGCCGAAACGATCAAAGAAGCCCGGAGCGTGGTGGTTCCGGGGGGTGTCGCCCATGCCATGGATCAAGGGCCGCTCCGCCGCGTCATCGAGGAAGCCTGGCAGCGGGAATCGCGTTTCCCCTTGAAACTGTCGATTATTTTGCGTCTGGCGTTCCGCCATCTCGGGCTGCATACGTTCAAAGCCGCGGGGGGACATACCTTTGTGACTTCGGTGGCCCCGAATGCCATTGACCCCGCCCATGCCGTGGAAATCATCCGGGATATCCTTGATTTTATTTCCAAAAAACCGGGATGCACCCCTTCCGAATTGATCGCGAGCTTGAATTCCCCGCCTGTGCTGACCGGAGGGGAAGCGCCTGTGCTGACCGGAGGGGAAGTGCCTGTGCCGACGACGGAGGACGTGCAGGCCCCGGGTATGCTGTCGTCCAAGGATGTGGATTTGAAACGACAAATGCAATGGCTTGTTGAAAAGGGACATGTAATTGAGTTTTCCGACGGCCGCATGGCGGTTCCGACGGCTGCTGTGGCCAGGGTCCAGATGGCGCGGCCAAAAGGCAGGAATCGGAAAGGATAAAAGAGGTGCCGGGATGAACATGACAGGCAGACTATTTGTGGTGATGGCGGGTGTTGGCGCCTTGGCGTATTCCGCCCAGGCGGAGAATGTCGTCTATCTTAAGAACGGACGGACGTTGTCGGGGAAAACCCTCGAATGGAAGGAAGTCGCCCAGGAATATGTGATCTCGACGGGCGAAACCACGATGCCGATTCCCCGCGCGCAGGTGGCGAAAATTACCGCGGACAAGCCCGCCGAATTTGACCAGGCGGCGGGTCTGGTCAAGTCCCGCCTGTTCGGACAGGCCATCCCCGCGCTCGAGGCGATCGTCAAGAAATACAGGATGATGAATTGGGATGTGGAAGCTGGGAAACTTCTGGCCCAGGCCTATCTGGAGACAAATGATCCGAAAAAGGCTGTGGCGACGATGGAAAACCTGTTTTCCGTGGTGTCACGCGACCAGGTGGCCATCTCTCTCCAGATGACGTATTGGAAAGCCTTGTTGTCAAGCGGGGCGGATGCCCAACTCCGGAAAGAATTGGATCAGGTGATCGGCGCCGGCACGTCCGAAATGGCAGCCGCTGCCTACCTGATGCGCGGGACGATGTTCCTTAAGACGGGTGAAGAGGATGCGGCGCTATCGGATTTCCTGAAACTGACGACTCTCTTCCAGAGCCAGAAAGCGGTCCAGCCCGAGGCTCTGTTCCGGGCCGCTGAACTTCTTGACAAGGCGCGCGATTCCCGTGGCGCCGAGTTGCGAAAGAAGCTGACGCAGGAGTATCCGGGCAATGAGTTCGCCGTGAAGGCGGCCGCCAAGCCTATAGCCGCTCCCGCCCCCGCGAAAAAGCCGTAACAATGCGGTCGGGACGGAGCTAAACCCTCCAAAAGGACGACCCCCGTGTCGTCCGGCAATTACCGCTTCTCCTTCACCAGTCGTCTGGCTAGCGCCTTATAGTCCGGTGGAGGAGCCGGGATGTCATCCGGAGTGCCGGGCTTTCCATCCGGTCCGGACGAATAGAGGTCCACTTCATCCGTGTCGCTGGAATATTGGAAGGGATGGCCCCATAGATCCGGTGCGAGCGACTCAAGATAATACCCCTGCCATCCGGCGACGCCGGGATTGCGAACCAGGGCTTTGAGCCCTTCTTCCGTCGTGGGATACCGTTTGCAATGGACCCTGAACCATTCCAGCGCGGTGCGGATCACCACGAGCTCACGCCGGGTCTGGAAAATTTTTGTCGGAGGCCGGTAAGGGGTCACGGTGCCAATGTTGGACGTCAATAAGAAGCCGACCACCAGAATGCTGCCACCCAGAACCCAGAGCAGGAAGCGCGGGCGGTTGACGAACATCATCCAGATCGGTTGGCGGAGATGGCGGGTGTCGGCCAGACGGGTTTGAATCGGGTTTCGAGGGGAGGCCTCAGCCTTGGGCGCCTTCCATTTGTAGGGATGGCGGAGGTTTTTTCCGCAGGCGGGGCATTTCGAGTCCCGAAAGGTCTCGAAAAGGTGCTGACAGTGGGGACATCGGTATTTCATGAAAGCGATCAGACTGATTGTGAGTGCGGAAAATATAATGCAAGGCAGCCGGATTCTCAACCAGAAATCAGAAGAAATCAGAAGTTGAAGACGATGAATAAAAGTGTATTCTCGTTATCGAGAGCATTTATTCAAAGCCTCTTCACGGGTTGACTGGATTTTTTTGGTTTGTTATCAAGGTGGCGCGATGCTGACAAAAAGATACGACAAAACGGGTTGGCGGATGGTGTGCCGGGTTCTGGCGGGAGCGGCGTTATTTCTGGTCTCCTCCTGTCCCGCTGTCGCGGATGAGCAGTCGGATGTCCAGGATGAACTGAAGTTTGCGTCCGAACTGGTCAAGTGGCACTTCCCTGATTATGCCCAGAAGGCGGTTGACCGGTTGCTTTTGAAATATCCCTCCGCCAAGGCGCAAGCCGCCAAGGTGCGGATCGAGGTGTTGACATCCCGCGGCAAATTTGACGAGGCCGAGGCGTTGCTCGCCAGCATGCCGGCCGGTGCTCCCGAAACCATGGTCACGCAACTGGCCATCGGGGATCAGTATTACTCCTGGCAGCGGATGAAGGACGCTCAACGCGTCTACGACGCGTTTTTCAAGCAGTTTCCGAAGGGGCCTCCGGCCGATGTGGCGCGGTTGTACGGGGAATCGGCCTACAAGTTCGCCCAGATGCTTCTTCTGAGCGGCGATCTGCAGGGCGCGTTCGAGGCCTATCGCCGGGTGTTGACCTGTCCGCTGAATTCGTCCGATATCGAACGGCGCGTGAAAACGGAAATGGCGGAACTGGGGCTTCGCATTGCGGAGAAGCCGGAAACGGCGGCGCCCTTGAAGAAGACGGTCCTGGATGAATCCACCAAACTATGCCAGGAAATCCAATGGAAAGGGACCGACCTCTGGTTCGCCAAGACAGTGGTGATTCTTGCCCATGTGAAGATGCTCCAGGGAGACAAGGCCGGCGCCCGCAAGGTCATCACGGATTATATGCCCATGCTGAATGACGTGGACAAACTCCTGAAAGAGTCCAAAGAGACGAAGCTCAGTCCAATGGCGGAGTGCAAGTTCCTGCTGGGCACGTTGTTCGAAGACGAAGGTCGCCCCATGATGGGCGACAAGGCCAGGGGCGCCGAGTGTCTCAAGCTCCTGGCGCAGGCCATGTCGCAGTTGTATACCGTTGCCAAGAATTACCCCGCAAGCAGTTGGGCGCCCGAGGCGCGCCGTCGGGCGGATGCCATCGCGGACACCCTCGAGAAGGACATGGGTAAGAGGATCACCCGCCCTGAATTCGACAACAATACCATGGTGGTGGAGCAGTTGAAGGAGGCCAAAGTCCTCTTCCAGCAGCAGGACTTCAAGTCTTCGGCGGAGAAATATATTGATGTCTTGAATATCTCGGACCGGTTCAGGGGGGCGCCCATGGCGGTCAGTGAACTGTCCCGGTGCTATGTGGAACTCAAGGATGAGCCCTATGCGCGGGCCATGACGGCTTTTCTTGCCGAACGGTTCAGCCAGACGACGAATGCCTACGAGGAGGGGGGGAATGCCCTGTTGGCCGTGGCCTCGACTTATGATGAGCGCCATGCCTGGTTAAAATCCGAAGAGGTATACGATCTGTATTACCGGTATTATCCCGACCACTCACGGGTACCGATGATCCTGTTTCGGCAGGGTGAAGCCGCCTTGAGGCTGACCAACACCGTCGAGGCGCTGAAGAATTATCAGAAGATCACGGACAACTATCCCAAGGCAAGGCTCTATCCGGACGCCTTGAGCCGCGAAGCCTATTGCCTCGCGTTGCTGGATGACCACACCAACGCCATCCCTGTTCTGACCAATTATGTGGCCCAGGTTTCGACGGGCGTGGAACAGCTTTCCGCCAAATCGAGGCTGGCTGACGAATACCGCTCGGCGGGAATGATTGTCGCGGCTTTGAATGAATATGCACGCCTGATCAAGCTCATCGAGCAGGAAGGCGCCAGCTACGCCGGTGGAAATGCGGATGATGCCGCCCGGATGAAGAGAATCCATGAAATGGCGGTGTATTCGAAGGCCCAGTGCTATTCCCGTCTGAGAAGTCCTGAAGCGCAGATTCCCGTGTATCAGGGGAAGGCCATCGAGGGATATGAGGCTTTCCTGAAAGGATTCCCGAAATCCGAGATGGCACCGGCGGCCTTGGGCGCGATGGGAACCCTCTATTATCTCCTGAACAAACCTGATGAAGCGGGTAAGGCGTTTGATCGGCTGGCAAAGGAATATCCCGCAAGCCAGCAGGCGTTGAACATGGTGTTTGTCCGCGCCGATGCGTTGATGAACATGGGAGAGAAGGATCGGGCGGTCAAGGTCTATGCGGAGATGCTTAAGAATCCGGCACAGTTCAATCCCTCGCAGTTCTTGCGCGCGGGACGTGTCTTGCTGGACGCAAAGGAGTATGCGACCGCCAGCCTGCTGTTTGCCGAGGCCAGGAAATCCACCGATGTGCCGGTCTGGCAGGCGGCCTCGCTGGGATTCGGCCAGGCCCTTGCCGGGTCGGGACAGCAGGTTGAGGCGATCAAGGTCATGGAGGATTTCCTGAACAGGTACAAGAAGTCCGGCTATGTAATCGAGGTCAATCTGTCGTTGAGCCGATGCTATGCTGAGAATGGAAAGAAAGAAATAGATAATTTTCTAAACAAAAACAAAAAATCTAGCCAAGTGACAGCAGTCATGGTGATGGGGCATAGCTATGACGAGATAGTTATGATGGGGATAATAAAGGAGTCCAATCCTCAAGAAACAAAGGCGGATTTTGAAAAATCTTATAAAGAGGCCAAGCTGAATTTTGACAAGGCTTTTGCCGCCATGAGCAAGGTGCGCCAATATGCCCGCGATCCCGAGATGATGGTCAAGGCGGATGTCGAGATGGCGGCTATTCAGGTGTTGATGGGTGACAAGATGGGCGCGCTGGCATCCTATCAGCGGATTCTCCTTTTCTCGGATCCGTCCAATGCCAGGGTCAGGCCGCATGTTGAAGAGGCCTTCGAGAGCAGTCTGCCCTTGTTCCGGGAAACCGCCCGGTTCGCCGACCTGCTTGAGGCGTGCGAGACCTATTTGAAGCAGTTCCCGCAGGGGCAGTTCGTTGAGAAGGCCCGCCAGGCCCGCAATGAGGCCAAGGCTAAACTGGCGGCGGGAAAATAAAGGATGGATGGCATCATGAACCGCGACACGGCAATCATTCTTACGGTGGTGACAGGGCTTCTGATGACGGTGATTTCGCCGGCACAGGCTGACACCATCAGGAAGACGGACGGAAAGGTTCTTGAAGGGACCCGCATCAAGTGGTTCGAGACCCGGCATGAGTATCAGGTTGAGAATGCGGACGGCTCCATGATTCCGGTGGCGCTGGATGATGTCGAGTCCATCGAGGTGGCCAAGCCGGCCGAGTTTGACAAGGCGATTCAGGCCATTGCCTCAAAACAGTATGATGCGGCCATCCCGATCCTGGAAGATATCACCGGCCGGTACCGGCGTTTGCAGTGGGATGCCAAGGCGCGGGAAATGCTGGCCAATGCCTTTTTCGCGAAAGGGGATTACAAGAAGGCCGTCCAGGTTCTGGGCGACCTGATGGAAGGCACCTCGAAAAACCAGATCACCGATGCGCAACAGGTGATGTATTGGTCGGCCCTGATGGGCGCGCAAATGACTGCCACCCTCAAGAAAGCGCTGAATGAGGCGCTGGCCGGGGACTCCAAGAGCCTTGCCGCCCAGGCGATGATCAAGCGCGGTGACCTTTTCAAGGCGGAAGGGAAGCGGGAAGACGCGGTATTGGATTACCTGCGGGTTGTGCTTCTGTTCGAGGAGGCGCGTGAGGCGCATCCTGAGGCCCTGTTCAAGGCGGCGCAACTGCTGGATGAACTGCACGATACCCCCCGCGCGGATGATTTGAGGAAGAAGTTGGTCTCAATGTATCCCGACAGCCCTTATTCCAAGAAGCTGGGCGGGCAGATGTAGCATGGCAGAAAACGTAGCAAGGAGAAACGGGTGATGAAAAAAGCGGTATGGTTGGGTGTACTGGTTTCGGTTTTCGGTGTGTTCACGATGAGCCATTGCGCCAAGGCTGCGGATCCCGCGCCGGCTGGCGCTCCCGCGGTTGCCGCGGCCAGTGGTCCCGGGGCGGGGCTTGAGGTCAAGGATAAGGATGCCGAGGCGGTTCCTGAAAAGGCGGGGCATGGTGGTTTCATTGAAATCGTCACCCGGGCCGGCTGGTTCGGAATGGTCATCTGGGCCATGTTGATCGGGTGTTCCATCGTCAGTGTGGCCTTGATTGTTGACTCGTTCGTCAATATCAAGGATGCCAAAATCATGCCGCCTGATCTCATCAGTAATGTGCGGAACGCGATGGAGCAGGGCGATCTGCTGAAGGCGATCCAGTTTTGCGACACGGCCCCCGGTCCCTTGGCGAGCATTCTGAAGGCCGGTTTTGCGCAGGTTGAGGAGGGCTACGAAGTCGTCCAGGACGCGGTTGGTGTGGCGGCCGATCTCGAGACGGAGAAGTTGCTAAGCCGTGTGACCTATCTGAGCGTTATTTCCAATACGACGCCGATGCTGGGGCTGATCGGAACGGTGCAGGGAATGATCTTCGCCTTCCTTACGCTGGGAACGATGGAAGCCGGCGCGGCCCAGCAGGCCATGCTCGCCGTGAACATCTCGCACGGGTTGTGGGCCACGGCCATCGGTCTGGGAACCGCCGTGCCGGCCACGATTTTCTTCTATTTCTTCAAGAACCGTTCCATGGGCATCATTTTGCGCATGGAAGCCTTGACGCTCGACCTGATCAAGGCGTTGCGTAATGTCGAAGTGGTCTCGGAGTAAGCATCGGGAGTCAGTGTCCTATGCGACATCATCGAGAAGAAGAATATTTGTCGGGAAACTTGACGGCCATGATCGACGTGGTGTTCCAGTTGATCATTTTCTTCGTCTGTACCGTCAACATGCAGGACAAGGCGATAGACGACCGTATCAAGTTGGCCATGGCCCCCAACGGGAAAGTGGACAACCGGAAAAATCCCTATGAGGTCAAGATCGACGTCAGCGACAAGGGGGTTGTGTCCATCAGCCGGACCCAGTTGTCCTTCCCCATGTTGACGACCATCCTGAACAAGGCCCGCGCGGATGCGCGCGGGGTCGAGATTCCGGTGCTTATCCGGGCGGATGCGCGGGTAAAGCATGAGACGGTTAAGAAGGTCATGGATGCCTGCACGGCGGCCAAAATCTGGAAGATCAAATTCACGGCGCTTAAGGAAAAGGCCTAGTTGAGCGAGATGACCTATGGCTAGAAAACGTAGAAAAAGCAGTTTTCAGGCGGGGGAACTGAACCTGACGGCCATGATTGACGTGGCCTTCCAGTTGCTCAGTTTCTTCCTCGTCACCGCCCATCCGGTGGATGTGCTGACAAACCTGGATGTCTTCCGGCCCATGGCTGAAAAGGCATCGCAAGACACATCCCCCGCAAAGGTCATTCGTGTGACGGTTTTTCCCGACGGGTTTACGATCAATGATCGTGCCGTGGATAGCCGCCAACTGACCGGGTTGCTGGGCAAATTGGCGGATCTGGACAAGACGCAAACGGTCCTGATCCAGTGCCTCAACGAGTCCCCCCACGGGAAACTCATTGAGTTGCTCGACATTTGCTCGAAACTCGGGCTGGTGAACCTTTCTGTGATCAGCTCCGGAGGGGCATAAACGGTATGAACATTGATTATGATGAAGTGATGCGGACGGTCAAAAAGCATCTCTGGGGTCCGGTCGGCTCGGTTGTTTTTCATATCGCGCTGGTCGTCTTGCTGGTCACGTTCTCCGTCGGAACGGCGCCGGAGAAGGCTCCGGAAGTCGAAGTCACCATGATGGAGACCAAGGCCGACACGCTCGACAAGATTGACGAAGTGGTGAAGAAGGAACTCGATAAGGTTGAGACGCCGCCGGATCAGACGGTGGTTGACCGGCCGGATGTGGCTACCGTGAGCACGATGGATGTTCCCTCCGACGCCCCCGGCAGCGGCGCCGGCAATTCCGATGGCGCGGGTATCGGCAGCGGTGATCCTTCCTTGTCGGCAGGATTCGAGATGGCCGTGGCCAAGAGCCCGCTGGTGATGAAGGGGCTGTACGCCCAGCGGACGGCGGGCGGGCGCAAGGGCTCACTGAGCGCGTTCGGCGGATCCGGACGGGGCGAGGATTCGGTGTTGCGCGCGTTACGTTGGCTGAAGGCGAAGCAGGAGCCCGATGGATCGTGGAGGAAGTCTGACAATAGACCAGAGGCGGCGGCTATGGCTGGTTTGGCATTGTTGTGCTTCCTGGCTCATGGTGAAACGCCGTCATCGGTTGAATTCGGGCAGACGGTAGAGAAAGCCATGAAGTTCTTGGTGAGCCAGCAGAAGCCGAATGGTGGGTTCGGCGGCAACGCCTTTGGTCACGATGGCCCTTATGAGCATGCCATTTGCACGTATGCCGTGTCGGAAGCCTTTGGGCTCACCAAGATCATGGCATTGAAAGACGCCATGGAGAAGGGAATCCAAGTGATCATTGACGGGCAGCAGGCCAATGGCGGTTTTGATTACGCTTATAGCAAGGGGCCAAAGTGGGATTTGTCGGTGGCAGGTTGGCAATTTCAGGCGTTGAAGGCCGCCAGAATGGCCGGTTGTACAAATCCAAAATTGGAAGATTCCATTTCCAAGGGGATAGAATTTCTCCGTAAGCTGGCTCATCAACCTGGTCAGGGATTTTGCTATAATGACCCAAAAGGTGAAACTGCCAAGTCGTCCAAGCCCTCCATGACTGGCGCCGGTACGCTTTGTCTGCAACTGCTTGGTAAGCCCGAGTGTCCCGAGGTGCGGAGTGGGCTGAAGTGGATGAATGACTCCCAGGATGCCACATTCAATCCCGTATGGGTGAAGCCTGATCCCAGCGTAAAGGAAGACAAAAGGCCGAAAGTCCCGGTTTATTCCTGGTACTACATCACCCAGGCCAAATTCCAGAAGGGCGTAAATGATTGGAAGGTCTGGAATCCGAAGTTTTCAACGGCGGTTATCAGGAATCAGATCGTGGAGGGCCCTTTGGGTCATTGGGAAGGTGGAGATCACGGCGGGAATGTTTACACCACATCGCTGTGTACCCTGATGCTGGAAGTCTATTACCGCTATCTGCCTACCTTTAAGCATGTCGAGGCGGCGCCTGAGGTGGCTACCGCGGCGAAGACGGATGACGTTGTCGTAGACATCAAGTAATCCCGCATGAGCGAAGGCGGGCATATACGGCTTCTTTCCCCGGATGTGGCGAACAAGATCGCGGCGGGAGAGGTCGTGGAACGGCCCGCCTCGGTCCTCAAGGAAATCCTCGAAAACGCGATTGACGCCGGCGCCACGCAAATCGATGTGGAGGCGGTCTCGGGCGGGCAACGATTGCTGTCGGTGTCGGACAATGGTTCCGGGATGAACCGCGATGACGCCCTGCTCTCCATCGAACGCCACGCCACCAGCAAAATCCATAACGCGGAAGATATCGAGGCCATCCACACCCTGGGCTTCCGCGGGGAGGCGCTGGCGGCCATCTCCTCCGTCTCCCGGTTTCGGCTGCGGACACGGCGCCAGGATGACCTCGCCGGCACGGAGTTGATTGTGAACGGGGGGAAGCTGGTTGATGTGAAGGATGCGGGCTGCCCGCCGGGCAGTCTTCTCGAAATCCGGGACCTGTTCTACAACGTTCCCGCTCGCCGGAAGTTCATGAGGTCACCCCAGACGGAGACCGTTCATTTGCGGCAGATGTTTCTCCTTCAGGCGCTGGCCTGGCCGGCGGTGGGCATGAGCCTCACGTTGGATGGCCGGAAGACGTGGGCGTTGGCGGCGGGGGCGACCCCGCGCGAACGCATCCGCGAACTTTTCGGGCAGGAACTTCTGGACAGTCTGACTCCGGTAGAATTCCAGGAAGGCGATATCCACCTGGCCGGATTCATCAGCCTGCCTCCGTTGACTCGCGCGGACAGGACGGAACAGTACGTATTTGTCAACGGCAGGCCGGCTTCCGCCCCGGTGGTTGGTTATGCCATCGCGGAGTCCTATCATTCGCTGATTCCGGATGGACGTCATCCCTACATATTCCTTTACCTGATAATGCCGCCCGGCGAGGTGGATGTGAATGTCCACCCCACTAAAAAAGAAGTCCGGTTCCGCCGGTCAACCGATCTTCGCGATGCGATCATAGGGGCATTCCGCCAGACACTGGCCGGAGCGGGGTCCGCCTTTGTGGCGGGACAGAGTTCACCGGGTGTGACGGCGCCTGTTTTGCCCCGCTTGAAAATTGACGATCTTCCCATGTCCCGGATTTTTTCCTATCCCAGGATTCCTGAAGCGGATAAGTCGCCGCCAGTCCCGGCGGGTGGTGTTGTCGGCACAGGGCTTTCCGGTTCGCTCCGGCCCACCGAGCCGGAGGCACCACAAAGCCCTGGGAATGCGCCTATTCCGTCCGCCAAAGTCCGATCCGGTCCCTGGGCATGGTGTAGGGTGGTGGGGCAGGTGGGCGGACTCTATGTCATCCTGGAGACTGAGGATGGCTATGTGGTGATGGATCCCCATGCCGCGCATGAACGGGTTCTGTTCGAGAAAATGCTCCGGGCCGTGGAACAGGGCGCTGTCGAGAGCCAGGGATTGTTGGTGCCGGAAACGGTGGAACTGCCACCCCGTGACGCCCTGTATGTCCGCAAGAATCTTGAGCTGATGAAGCGGTTGGGGATTGGCGTCTCCGAGTTCGGCGGCGACACCTTTGTGGTGGATGCCCTGCCGAAGGGAATGAATGGCATGGGCATCAGGGAGATGCTCGCAGATGTGGCGCAACATCTTGAGACGCTCGGCGAACGGGGAAGCCATAGCCGGTGGCGGGAGGAGGCCATCGCCCAGGCCGCCTGCAAGGCGGCGGTCAAGGCGCGTGACCGGTTGAGCCTGGTCGAGGTGGAGCAGTTGGTGTCGGCGCTGGCTTCGTCCGAAATGCCTTATACCTGTCCCCACGGTCGTCCGACACTGATCTACACCCCGTTCAAGGAGCTGGCCCGCAAGTTCGGGCGGGAGTAAACTTGACATTCCGACGGCAAGGGGTAATCAATAGGCGCTTATTTTGAGGGAGTTAAGAAATGAATACGGTCAATTTTACAGATATGATTTTGCAGGGGTGGCCCGTTCTGTCCATTTTGCTGGTGATGTCCATTTTTTCTGTGACGATCATCGTGGACCGCGTGAGGCTGATCCGGCGCTATCAGATCAATGCCAGGTCATTTATGGCGCGCCTGATCCGCATCCTGACGGAACAGGGCAGGCCGCAGGCCCTGGAGTTCTGCCGAAAATATGATTTTCCGATCGCTATGGTCTCGTTGGAAATTCTATCCCAGACCGGGCCACGGGTGGCGAAGGAACGGGCCATGGAACATGCCATGCAGGCTCAGGTCCGGAAGCTGGAGTCCATGGTTCCGGTGCTCGGGACCGTTGCCGGCACGGCACCGTTTGTGGGCTTGTTCGGGACCGTTGTCGGTATTATCAAGGCTTTCGCCAGTATCGCTGCAAACAGCGGCGGAGGGCCGGAAGTGGTGTCTGCCGGAATTGCCGAGGCGCTGATCACTACCGCCTGCGGCCTGGTTGTCGCGATTCCCGCGCTGATCGGGTACAACTATTGCATCCACATGTCCGAGGTGCTCATGACCGATGTCGAGTTGTCGGTCTACGACCTGGTGGAGCTGCTCTGCAAGGATGACGGGGAATCCGCATGAAGGCCCCGGCCAAGGTTCTTGGAAAACACCGGATCATGAACGAGATCAATATGATCCCGTTCATTGATGTGTCGTTGGTACTGCTGATCATTTTCATGATCATGACGCCGTTCCTGGTCCGTTCACAGTTGAAGATCAACCTGCCGAGCACCAAGAAGACGGATCCCGAGCTGACGCGCAAGCAGACCGTGCAGGTGCAGGTGGATCGTGCCGGAACCGCTTACCTGAACGGAATGCCGGTCGCGCCAGATCTTCTTGAGGCCAGGCTGCGTCAGTTGTTGTCGGACCCCGAGCATCAGCCCGTTGTGGTGGAGGCGGACAAGGATGTGCCGTTCCAGTATGTTGTGACCGTGATGGATGCGGCGAAGCGGGTTGGGGCCGTTAAACTGGCCGTCTGCGTCAAGAAGCAAGGCTCGAAATAGCCTGTCAGTCCACAAAGACATAGAGGATCATCGTCTTTTTCAGGAGTGGCGCCGCAAACTCGCGAAGGGTGCCATAACTAATTGTGCCCGGCGCGTAGATAAGCATCACGGTCGGCGCGTCTCCCCTGGCGGTTATGGCGGCGTCCAGTGCGGCGGGTGAAACCACCGCGACCGTCGTTTCATGGAATACCGGCTTGTCATCGTTCTTCCATTCGGGATTCAGCCAGACCAGCGAGTTGGTGGCACCGCCCGAAGCGAGATGGAGTTCGGCGGCGATGGAGGGACGGTTTTCCCGGAGCCGGTGTTTTTCATTCGGCAGAAAAGCCCTGAAATAGGGATGCCCTGGCGGTGGCGCCTCCACATGAATGCCCTGCTCATTATCCAGGGTGTTCACAAGCCGGGCGAGCGTTTGCATCAGAATGAGGGGTGTTGTGTCTTCCGGGTACAGGGTTGCGAAAATCTCGTCGCCGCCCGGAGAGAGCCGTTCGAGGGCGGCCAATAACCCGTTCACCGTGTGATTGGTGTTGATGAGCGTCCCTTGGGTATCTTTCAGGGTGTAGGTCAGATTTGTGTTGGCGCGAGTGTCCACCGCCGGGGCGGCAAAGAGGGTCAGGTCGAGGCGGTGGGACCGGGTGTCGGTGTGGTAAGGCTCAAAAGTAACCTCGATAAGCTGGTTGGAGGGAAGCAGGAAGTCCGGATTGGGAACCTGGAATGTGTAAACCTCATTCTGGCTGGCCCGCCGGGGAACATCCAGAACGGTGAAACTGTCATTATAGAGGGAGACAATGGCGCCCGGGCTGAAGGCGTCGGCGGCATACACCTTTCCCGTGGCGGGTTCCATGACAGGCGCCCATTCGGAACCCGTGAAAACGAATCCCGATTCCGGAAGTTGTCTTGAGGTGCGGGTATCAATGACCAGGCGCTCGGTCGGGATGTGACGAAGGCGGACATTCGGGGTGTCGGTGTAATGGAAGGTCATTCGTACCCGGTCGCCCTTGGGCCAGAACTGGAGCCGTGACTGATCCGTGCAGTGCCCGGGGTGCAGGCCGATAAACTGGAGTGCCTCATGGATGTCCCGCGCGGAGGCGAACGAAACCGCGAGCGCCTCATAGTCCTTTCCGCTGTCCCGGGTGATCAGGGAAAATTCCACGGGATCGCCGGGTTTCAGGCGGATGGATTCCGCCGCCACGCGGACAACACGCCCTGTCCGGTCGGCCAGCAGGCCGGGTTTGATCAGGAAATCCGGACGTCCACCATAGTCCTTGAGCCATGAGGCGTCCTTTTGTTTCACGAGGGTTGCGGTGAGTTCGCGAAGCGGGATGGCAGGGGTGGGTGACGGGGTGCCGTCGGCGGCTAACAGGGATCCATTCAGCAGGAGACAGAGACCGGTCATGAGCGTCAGGTATTTTCGATGCATGGAGTTCCTTATAGATTTCTTTCGGACAATATTCAAGCGGTCAGCGATAATTGAAAAATATCATAGGGCAAGTCCTGACCCGCATGGTATTCTCAAACGTGTATGGTTGCGGGTTGTCGTACGAATTTATTAAAGGAGCATGCCCCATGACCAAGGTTAACAAGACGTCGCTGAACCCGGTACTGGCCACCATCCGGGACCGGCGGAGTGTGAGACTGTTCACCGATCAACCGGTTCCGGAGATGGATTTGTTATCCATCCTGTCCGCCGCAAACCGCGCGCCTTCCGCGCATAATCAGCAATCCTGGCGGTTCATTGTGTTGAGGGGCGGGAAGAAGCAGGCACTCGCCGAGGTGGTGAACAACAAGGCGCAGGACTATCCGAAACCCTCCTGCGCCTTGCTGAGGATGGCGTCCCGGACGATAGTGAGCGCGCCGGTGGTGGTGGCTGTCTCGAATACCGGCGAATTGATCCGGCATGGCACCGAATTATTCAAGGTGGACAAGGATGCGGCGCTGGATTTCTTCCGGACCATGGAGATACAGAGCTCGGCGGCGGCGGTTGAAAATCTGCTGCTGGCCGCCTCCTCGATGGGGATCGGGTCGGTCTGGCTGGGGGTTCTTTTCCTGATCAAACACGATATCCTTGCCTTTCTCGAGGAACCGCCGGACGGGGAATTCATGGCCGTTATTCCCTTGGGATTTCCCGCGCGGGTGTCGGATGGTCCCAAAAAACGCCCGTTGGCCGTGTCGATCCGGTATCTCGATTAATTCAAGGGAAGAATCCGCTGGTTTATGCCTGTCGTGTGATTCGGGCGATGAACATGCCGTTGCAAGGGCCGTCCCAGGGATTGATCCGGAGGGCGCCGTTGCCAAGAGCCTGATCCAGGGGATTGATGAAAGGCTTGAGCTTCAATTCCGGTGAGGCGACAAGAAACCGTTCGATCATTGCTTCGTTCTCATCGCGGGTCAGGGAACAGGTGGCATAGACCAGGCTCCCGCCGGGCTTCAGTCGTGTGGCGCAGGCGTGAAGCAGGTGCGATTGAAGCGTGAGCAGGGCTTCAACGGTTTCCGGCGAGGTCCGCCAGCGGGCATCAGGATTACGGTGCCAGGTTCCCGTCCCCGAACAGGGGGCGTCAAGGAGAATGCCGTCAAACGGTCCTTCCGGCGGCGGTTGGCGGGTACCATCCCAGAGTGCGGTCGTGATGGATGGGCATCCCGTTTCGGCAAGACGCCGGCCCAGTTCATCCAGAATGGTGGGCCGCTTGTCGGTGGCAAGCAGCGACACCGCGGCGCCGCCGAGGGAGGCCAGATGGAGGGTTTTGCCTCCGGAACCGCAACAGGCATCCCACCAGGTTTCTCCGGCTTGGGGATCGCAGACGAGACCGGTGACTTGGGAGGCCAGATCCTGGATGGCGATGTGGTCGCGGATGGCGCGTGGCAGGGAACGCAGGTTGATGCCGCGCGCCACCGAGATGGCGGACAGGATCGCCGGGTGTGGCGCAGGATCGGCGCCGTGCGCCTTCAGTGCCGTCAGGATTGTTTCGCGAACTTCAGGGTGGCACCGCAGCCAGGTCGGGGGGGGAGTCTGTAACGCCTCGATCAACTGGCCGGTGTCTGTCCCCATCATGGGGAGGACCCAGGCAGGGACGAGTTGGGAAAGCGAGAGACTGGTACCGGTGAGCCGGGCGAGTTCACCGGCTTTTTCGCGCGGGGAAAGGTGCCCCATCGGGACCAGCGACGATTCTGAAAGTCCCGCCCGTCCGGCCAGTTTCAGGATGGCGGGATGGACCTCAGGGGACTCCAGCAAGTGGGCGAACACGCAGGTTGCGGCGGTATTGCTGGCGACAGGGTCGATCCAACCTTTCCATCGGAAATATGCAAACACCGTTCCCGAGAAGAGCCGCCGGTCCCGTGAACCAAATTCGGGATGGGCGTGGTAAAAATGGGAGAGCGTGGAATCCAGGGGCTTTCCGTCATTGACCGTGGCGGCCACCTCGTCGAGAAGGCCGGTTAGTACGGTTGCCTGGCGCTCATAGATCCGATCAGCCCGGGCAGGATCCATTACGAATTCCCCAACCGGTTCAGGAAAAGCCCGGTATAAAGGAAGCCCATCCGGAATTGCTCCACGGAATAGGATTCATTCGGGGCATGGATGTTGTCCTCCTCGCTTCCGAAACCGACCAGCAACACGTCACCCCCCGCGATGGCGGGCAGGTGCGAGAGAATCGGAATCGAGGCGCCTTCCCACAGAAAGGCCGTCGGAAGCGGGGATATCTCGCCAAGCACTTTCCGGGCGGTTACGACGGCCTGCGAGCCGAGGTCCACCCGGATGGCGGCACCGCCTATACCCTGCTCGGTGATGTCGAGAACGAGACCCTGGGGAACCTGTTTCCGGAGGTGGTCCGCGATAAGTTCAAGGATGCGCCCGGGGACCTGGCCTGGAACCAGCCGCGCCGATATCTTGGCCATGGCCTGTGCGGCGATGATGGTTTTGCTTCCGGCGCCGCCATACCCGGAATGGATGCCGTTCAAGTCAATCGCGGGGCGGAAACCGGTGCGTTCCACGGGGGTGTATTGTGGCTCCCCTCCGACCGGGGGAACTCCGGTGACGGCCTGATACCAGACGGGATCAATGGGCTGGGCGTTTGCCAGGCGGCGCTCCTCGGCGGTGGGTTCACCGATCCCGTCATAAAAGCCCTCGACCGCGACACGGCCGTTCTCGTGATGGAGCGAGGCGACCATTCGGCAAAGTGCGTTGGCCGGGTTGGGAATACGGCCGCCATGGACACCCGAGTGAAGATCGTGACCGGGGCCCGACAGGACAACCGTCATGTGGACGATGCCACGCAGTCCCATCGTGATGGTGGGCGCGCCGGAACTCACCGCGCTGGTGTCCGCGGCCATGACAATATCCGCGGCGAGGGCTGCCTTTTCCTTGTGGAGAACCCCGACGATGGGCATCGCCCCGGTTTCTTCATCGCCCTCGATGAGGATTTTCAAGGGGCAATCCAGCGCGTCGGACCGGATAAGCGACTCGATCGCCTTGATCGCGGCGAAAAGCTGGCCCTTGTTATCCTGAGCGCCCCGGGCGAACATGCGTCCCTGGATGAGCGTGGGCTCGAAGGGGGGTGTTTTCCAGAGTTCCACGGGGTCTTCGGGTTGGACATCATAATGCCCGTAGAAAAGGACAGTCGGCCGTCCGGGTTTCCCGGTCCGCTCGGCGAAGACCAGCGGATGGGATGCCGTGGGAATCAGGCGTGTGGTGAACCCCATGGCCGCAAGATGGGCCTTAAGCCAGCCGGCGCAACGCGAGCAATCCGCCGCGTTGGCGGGGGTGGTGCTGACGCTGGGGAAGCGGAGGAACTCCTGCCACTCGCGGAGGAAGCGTTCCTGGTTGGCGGTGAAGAGGGATTCAAGCCGGGCGAGGTTCATAGGATCTTTG
>Ga0118677_10007100_pt1 | contig 18668 bp, 13 predicted proteins | sample AliMusrvi5mmetaG_FD_86154 | JGI IMG/M metagenome (GOLD analysis project Ga0118677, IMG submission 86154) | reverse complement strand
CCCACGGGTGTTGGCGTCAGCATTCAGGGAACGTCCGGTGGTGGGAACTTCGGAGACGGTGGTTTGCCAACCAGCCCCCAAACCGCGGGACTCTTGGGCTATTACGACTATGTCAGCGGCGGCTTCATCACCGTGACCTTGACCAACCTCGATCCCGCCTCGACCTATGACCTGGTTGTCTTTTCGGCCGGAAACCAGCCCGGCCAGAGCGCGGTACTCTCCGGGGCGATAAACGGGACCAATACCCTCTCGACGCGCAACAGCTTCATCGCCGGCGATAATTATGCGCAAAACCTCAACGCCAGGCCGGACAGCACCGGGAAGCTGGTGTTCCAGATTACTAACGACCCAAGCCAGACGCCTTATGGCACCTTCAACGGGCTGCAGCTCCAGAACAACCAAGCCACAGTCATCTTGAGTATCCAGCGATCGGGCGGGAGCGTCGTCCTGACCTGGCCGTCAGGAAAACTGCTCCAGGCTACCCAGGCGGCTGGACCTTATCAGCCGGTTTCGGGAAACCCGTCGTCTCCCTACACGATGGCGCCCACCGGAACCCAGCAATACTATCGGGTGCAGGTCAGCCCTTAAAGGGGCAAGGCGATGCGGTTCCCACAGCCTCCCTGAGCTGTGGCTTGAGCACCGGCCGGGCCTACTGGTCCCGGCCGGTTTTTGCTTTAGTGGACGCTCCCGGCAACAGATTCTGCTCCCGGAACTCACGGGGAGAGCAGCCAACGGTTTTATGGAAGCGGTCCGAGAAGTATTGGCTGGAAGAGAAACCGCATTCGAATGCAATAGCGGTCACCGAATGATCCGGGTGCCGCAGGAGGAGTTCCTTGGACCGCTCGATCCGGGCGCAGTTCAGATAGTGAGCCGGCGTTAGGTTGGTGACATTCCGGAAATATTGGACGAACTGGGTTACGCCCATGTGGCAACTCTCTGCCATCGCATTCAGGGTCCACTCCTGGTCGAGCGCCTGCTCCAGTTCCTTGAGGAAGATGCGCACGGTACGTTCCGAACTGGTCAGCCCCTCCTCCAAGGGAATTGCCCGTTGGCGGAACATGGCCACCAGGTCCAGCATCACCTCGTTGATCAGGACGGCCAGCCGCGAAGAGTGATTTCCCTGCGCTGTTTCCGCCAGGGTCTTGGCAAGCCGTGCAAAACAGTAGCGCAGTTCCGGGGTCACTTTCCACACGTACTGCTCGTTCTGACGCAGGAAGAGCGTGAGTTCCGCCAGGTCTTGCCGGCTGAGCACGATCCAGGGCGGCCAGCGCCATTCCTGGTGGGGACGTCGCACATCGAGGTCGAGGATGAGCCAGACCAACTTGCAGGCTCCAATGTGAGGATCGCCGATGGAATGCTCCTGCCAGGGCCGAGTGATCATCAGTTCGTCATGGCCCAAAACCAGTTCATGCGCCTCGACGTTGATGCAAGTCTGACCGTTGGCCAGGAACGAGATCTCGATTCCCTCGTTGCGGTGGGGCGGCAAACCCCAATCCTGGTTGGGCCCGGCATCCCAAAAACCGATGCTGCGTAGTTCGCGCAATTCATCCTCGGAGAGACGCTGCCCAGGATAACCGCCTCTTCCCAGCGCGTGGAGCTGCACTCGGCCCGCTTGCGCGGCAGCCACGAGTGGACGGCAGGTGTCGGGCACATAGTTCTTGTCGCCCTCGTGGTAAACCAGCCGCGAACCATTCTGTTCCGGGTCGCCAATCGGGCGTCGGGATTCAAGATGATTTTCCATAGGCGAGTTCTTGGGCGAGGTTACACTCAGCACCGAGGCCAAACAAGCCGCTTTTGAATCGCTCCTCATATTCTTGTTTTCTGATCCGGCCACGAACGAGTGGAGGCACGTTCATGTGCGATTTCTTTCAACGAAGCCAAACGCAAGACTCACGGTAAAAAGCTGCTAGGGTGAACCTGATATGAAGCCATCTGCGAAGTTGAAAGCGTGCCGAAGCCTCAACAATGTCGTGCCCAGTTGGCCACTTGCTATCCCCGTTCATTCGTCGTCACCGGCTTTGGGTTTTACATTGATCGAGTTGTTGGTGGTGATCGCCATTATTGCCATCCTGGCGAGCTTGTTGTTGCCCGCGCTCAGCGGGGCGAAAGTAAAAGCCCAAGGCATTCAGTGCATGAGCAACAACAAACAGCTTAACCTGGCCTGGCTGATGTACGCCATGGAGAACCGGGAGTGGCTTCCCAGCAACTTCAGCGGCGGCTACGGAAACAACAGTTGGGCCACCGGATGGCTGGATTGGACCGCTGCCAAGGATAATACGAATACGCTGAATCTGACGGACGCCAGCCTCTGCCTGCTGGCTCCCTACACGAGCAAAGCAACGAAGATATTCAAATGCCCCGCCGATGTTTACCTGAGCGCTTCGCAGCGGACTCTCGGCTGGAGCCAGCGGGTTCGGAGCGTTGCGATGAACGGAGTTTGGGGCGGCAAGGATAGCGACAAGACCTCCGGCTGCTACGCCGTGCCCAAGCTCGCCGATTTACGCATGTCTCCCAGCATGGCCTGGGTTTTTATCGACGAGCATCCGGACAGCATCAATGACAGCGCCTGCTTCATGAATACCGACACGCCCGCCTACCTGGACTTTCCCGGAAGCTATCACAATGGGGCGTGCGGACTCTCCTTTGCCGATGGCCATGCGGAAATCCACAAGTGGCGGTCGGCCAACACTATTCACGGGGTTAGATACCTGGACTGGACGTCGTTGCAGTCTTTTTTTGCTCCCGGCCCCAAAGACCCCGACCTCCGGTGGCTGGTGGTCGACCGCACGCCGGGTCGAACCCACTAGTCCGCGCCCGCGTCACATGACTGCTTTTTAGAAAGAACCACTTTTATGAGAATTGCATGTTTTGCCCTATTGGAACCCTTCACGCCGATGCGTCGGCAATTTGAAATCATCCGCGAAATGGGATTCGAATACGCGGATCTGACTGACAACCACGACGGGGCCACGCTTGGAACCGAGTATGGCTTCGCGGCCTCCTTCAGCCTTGACTCTCACCCCGGCACGATACGGGATCTGGTCAGGGAGTTCGGGCTCACACTGGTGAGCGTTTGCGCTCACGCCAACTTGCTCGACCCGACGGCGCCGGATCGTTACGGCACGCACGAGATCATCAAAGCCATAAAACTCGCCCACTTTCTTGGCGTGAAACAGGTCATCACCGCCGAGGGAGAGCCGCGGACCGCCTTCGGTCGAAGTCTCAGCCACGCCCAGCGCGTCTTCAGCGTTTGTGAGAAGCTTCACGAGCCGATCCGATGGGCCGAAGAGTTTGGCCTGGAGTTGTTAATTGAGCCGCATGGGATGCTCACCGACAGCGTGGAGGGGATGGGAAACCTCCTCGAGGAGCTCGGACACGAGAAGACCGTCGGGATCAACCTTGATACCGGCAACGTCTGGATCGGAGGAGGCGAACCGCTCGACTTCGTTCGGGTCTTTGGCTCCCGAATTCGTCACGTGCACTGGAAAGATATGCCGGCCGCATGGGAACCCCAACGCGGAAAGATCTTCGGTTGCGGGATGAGCGCAATTCCATTGGGAGACGGTCTCGTGGGTGTCGAGTCGGTGGTGGACGCGCTACGTGGCATCGGCTTTAATGGCTTCAGCACTCTCGAGGTCGCCGGTCGGGACAATATGCGGATCTCAGCGCAACGGTTGCGCGCCTGGACGTCGAAGGAACTGAGCACGATCTAAGTGGCGATGAATACAAAACGGTTTATGAGAATAATGCGAAATACCTTGCTGCTGCTGGCGGGCCTGGTTGTCAGCGGATACACATGGGCGGCTGAGGCGCAGTTGCGCGTGCTGATTCTCAGCGGGCAGAACAACCACGATTGGAGAGAGACCTCGCCCAAGCTCAAATCGATTCTGACCGCGAGCGGGCGTTTCTCGGTTGACGTCACTGAGCACCCGGAGCGGTGCGACGCCCAGACCCTCTCGGGTTACGACGCGCTGCTCAGCAACTGGAATGCATTCGGTAATCCCGGAGCCACGAATTGGCCGGACGCCTCGCGCGCGGCGCTGCTTGATTTTGTGCGCAATGGCAAAGGCTTTATTGTGGTCCATGCCGGCGGTTCCTCTTTCTACGATTGGCCGGAGTATCAGCAACTTGCCGGCGCCTGGTGGAAGATGGGCCAGACCAGTCATGGCAGTCCTCATGAGTTTACGGTCAAGCCCTTGGGCGAGCATCCCATCACGCGCGACATGAAGCCCTTCAGAACGACCGACGAGCTTTGGATGCAGCCGGGAGTGGGTTCTCTCTCGCGCCCGTTGGCCATCGGCGACGATCAACCCCTCGCGTTCGCACTCGAATTTGGCAGTGGTAGAGGCTTTACGCTGTTGCTTGGCCACAGCGCCGCCTTCATGGAGACGCCCGGCTTCCAATCGCTGCTGCTGCGCGGCGCCGAATGGGCGGCCACAGGCAAGGTGACCCTGCCGGCGGAGACGAGGGTCAATCGAGCCAATGCGGATGTTATCCTCAAAGCACTGGCCCCGTACCGCTTCGGTGATAGCCGCAAGCCAGTCCAAGACCTTGAAGAACTTGTGGCGGCTGTTTCCCTGGACGCTGCCGCCAGGGGCATCCTCGCGGGCAAATTGACCGGCTTGCTTACCAGCGATGCCACGGTCGAGGCAAGACAGGTTGCATGCCGGCAACTCTCTTTGATTGGTTCAGGTGCGGAAGCGCCTCTCTTGGACAGGCTTGTGGATGATAAGGAACTAGGCTATTTCGCCCGGCTGGCGCTGGAACGTATTCCAGCACCCGAGGCCGAGGCGGGCTTGCTCGCCGCGTTGGGGACCACCACGGGCGAAGTCCGAGTGGGCATAATCAATTCACTCGCCGCGCGCCACAGCCTTGTAGCCGTGCCGGAGCTTTCAAAACTGGCAGGGGACAGCGATGCCGCGACGGTTGGCGCGTGCCTCGACGCGCTGGGACGAATTGGCGGCGAACAGGCTGCCGCCACGCTGCTGGCGGCCGAAGGAAAAGTCCCGGCGCCGCTAAAGCCGCGTCTCTCCGTCGCGTTGTTGATATGCGCCGAAGGGATGGTTGGGGCAGCGCAGAGACAGCAGGCTTCGGCCATTCTTGAGAAGCTCACGGGACCGGACCAGTTGCCCTTCATTCGCATGGCGGCATTTGCGGCCCGCGTCAAGGCCCTTGGGGAAAAGGGGGCAGAAATGGTGATTGCCGCTCTTTCCGGCGACGATGAGGTCCTGCAAAAAGCGGCCATCCGCGCTCTGCGCTCGACGGCTCACCCGGCTTCCCTGGCCTACGCCGTGGCCGGACGTCTCGATAGACTTCCGTCGTTTTCGCAGGTGCAAGCAATCGTGTGGTTGGGCGAATGCCGGGCCCCGGCTGCCCAACCAGCACTCATCAAGGCTGCCTCCAGCAGCGTCCCGGCTGTTAGACAGGCTGCTCTGACGGGTTTGGGCCTGGCTGGTGATGCTTCGGCGATTCGCACACTGACCGGAATCGCGGCCGAAGGGAGCGATGAAGATAGACGACTCGTGGTCGAGTCGCTGGTGCGCCTACGCGGCAGCAACGTGGACAACGCGATGATTGCAGCGCTGAAGGTGGCTCCGCTGGCTGAACAAGGCGAGTTGATCCGCGGACTTGAATTACGGCAGACCAAAGCGGCTGTGCCGGCTCTCTTTGAGTTGGCTGGTGGCAAGGAAGTCGCTATCCGCCACGCGGCTATTGCGGCCGTGGGGAAGCTCGGCGATACCGCGGCCTGTGCGGGCTTGGTTAACCTGATGCAAGCGAGCCCTCAAGAAGCAGTGTCCTCAATGGCGGAAATCTGCCGCCGCGAGGCCACCGTTGCACCCATGCTCACGGCTTTGGCAAAGGTTGCTCCCCTTGGGAAGGCGGCCCTGCTGGAGGCGCTGGGCTCGATGGGCGGAGATCAGGCGCTGGCGGCAGTCCGCACTGAGCTGAAAGCCGAGGACGCAGAAGTACGGGTGGCGGCCGTGCGTTCGTTGGCGAATTGGCCCGATGCCGCCCCCCTCGACGACCTCGCCGCTTTGGCCTCAACCACGACGGACGCCCGGTCTAAAGCCCTGGCCTTGCGCGGTGTGGCTCACTTGGCGCCCCTCGCCAAGGACCGCCCGCAGGAAGCGGTCAACATCATAACCAGGGCGATGAAAACCGGTGGCGCTCCTAGCGAGCAAAAGGCCTTGTTGGCGGCCCTGGGGGAAATCTCAGACGCCGCGGCTTTGAGCGCCCTTCAGGCCTCCCTCAGCGACCCCGCTCTGGCGAACGAAGCCAAAGCCGCCCTGGAACAAATCCAGGAGCGTCGTGCGAAAGCACCCGCGCAGCCATGGGATGATCAAGCCATCGCCCTGTTCGATTCACCGGAGAACCTCTGCCGTGGAGCTACGGCCACGAACCTGGACAATTTGACCCCGGATGGCCAGGGGCAGGGACCGTCTGCGGCGTTGGACGGGAACCCGGAGACTTATTGGGACGAAACCGACAACCAACCACTTTATTGGCTGCGCGTGCAGTTGAAGCAGCCGGCTACGATCGCCTGCTTGCGCATCCTCGGCTTTCAGCATCACAGCTACGCCCCCAAGGATTTCGAGGTGCTGGGCGACGGCAAAGTGATTAAGAAAGTAGAGAGTGCGGTTTATGAGAGGAACCTGCTGACGCTGGATCTGCCCCCGACAGAATGCCGCACGATTGAACTGAAGATCACGGGCTATTACGGCCAGAGCCCCGCCATCCGGGAACTGGGCCTTTTCGGCAAGCCTGGGACGGCGAAGTGAGAATCGAGTCAAGCAATGGAACGACGCATGAATACAAACGACCTTTCGCGACGGCAGTTCTTGAAAAGCGCCGGCCTCATCGGCTCGGCCCTGGCCTTGCCTACGATTATTCCCGCCTCGCTGCTGGGTGAAAATGCGCCCAGCAAACGGGTGGCGCTGGGCCACATCGGCGTGGGCGGCCAGGGCGGCGGCTTGCTCAGTGGGTTTCTTGGCCTGCCCCAGGGCCAAAGCGTTGCCGTTTGCGATCCGCTGCGGGAACGGCGGGAAAGGGCAGCGCAATTGGTCGAGCAGCGCTACGCCGCCGCTCGTGAGCAGGCCGGCTACAAAGGCTGCAAGGCCTATAACGACTTCCGCGAACTCATCGCGCGGGACGATATCGATGCGGTGGTCGTGGCCACGCCGGACCACTGGCACGTCCCGATCGCTATCGCCGCCGTTCGCGCCGGCAAGGACGTGTATGTGGAGAAACCCCTGAGCATCAGCATGGAACTGAACAAGGCGATGCGTCTGGCCGTACATCAGTTTGGAGCGGTCTTCCAATACGGCACTCAGCAACGTTCCTTTGACCAGCACTGCGGATTCGCCGCCGAACTGGTCCGCAACGGGTATATCGGCGAGGTGAAGGCCATCCACGTCGTTGCTCCCAATGGGGAGACTGGCGGCCGATGCGATCCGCAGCCGGTTCCCGATGGGCTGGACTACAACCTGTGGCTGGGGCCCGCGCCCGCAGCCCCCTACACTCCCGACCGGGTGCTGGGCACGGGACGCTGGCACATTTACGACTACGCGATTGGCTTCATTGCCGGCTGGGGGGCGCACCCGCTCGACGTCGCCCATTGGGGTTACCCGCAGATCCCCGTCGAATACGAGGGAGTCGGCCGGATACCGACCGAGGGTCTATTCAACACGATTGTCGATTGGGACGTGCGCGGGCGCTACGCCAGCGGCGCGGAGTTCACGCTCAAGACCGGCTCGGACCTGACCACCTTTGTCGGCACTGAAGGATGGGTCGCCGCCGGTCGTGCTCGGCAGACGCTCGCCGCCCAGCCGGCTTCACTGCTGCGTGTGAAGATCAAACCGGATGAAACCCACCTGCTGGCAGAAGACAATCATTACGCCAACTTCCTTAACTGCGTTCTGAGTCGGCGCACGCCCGCCAGCAACGTCGATTCGGCCGTGCAGTCCGATTTCATGAGCCACTTGGGCGATATCGCCATCCGCCTCGGCCGCAAGATTCGCTGGGACCCGGATAAAGAGACCATTGTGGGCGACGACACCGCTGCCCGCATGATGCGGCGCGCGTTGCGAGTTCCGTGGACGGTATGAGGAGCATCGGAAGAAAGGACCTATTCCATGCTCCACGATCCCAGTCACCGGCCTCAACCCATCACGACTGAGGAAATTAAGCTTCAGCCGGCGGAGAAGGAAGTGCTGCGGCGACTCGTCGCCGAACTGGCCCAAATCGCCGCCTTGCCAATCCACCGTGAGAAAGCCGAACTCTGGCGCCGGCTTAACGATCTCGAGTCCGCACGCCCGATGGTCTGGATTAACGAAATCCCGTGGCACGAAATGAACGTCAACGACGAGCTGACCCTGCGCACGCGACATCCCTGGGCGCTCGAGTGGGAAACGACGTTGCGCCAGACGCTCTACCAGTGGCGGCACCTGCCGGCAGACATGGTCGTGAGCAATTTCATAGAGTGCCCGCTGGCCATCCACAGCACCGACTTCGGTATCGTCGAGGACGTGGACCTCGCCTGGACGGACGAAGCCAATCCCATCGTCTCGCGCCATTTCAACATCCAGATTCGTGACTGGCCGGACCTGGAGAAGATCCAAATGCCGAAGGTCACTCACGTCGCCGCTGTCACGGAGGACCGCTTCCGCATGATGTCGGAAATTTGTGCGGGCCTCATGCCGGTGCGCAAAGTGGGCCAGACCCACATCTGGTTCACCCCGTGGGATTATCTTATCCGCTGGTGGGGCGTTTCGGAGGCGATGTTGGATTTGCAGGACCGGCCCGATCTCGTTCACGCCGCCGTGGATCGCATGGTGACGGCATGGAACACCGAACTGGACCAGTTCGTCGCGCAAGACCTGCTTTCCACCGACGCCAATAACACGCGCATCGGCTCCGGCGGTTACGGCTACACCAAGTCGCTGCCCAACCCCGCCGACGGCGTAATCGGCGTGCAGCCGCGACACATGTGGGGCTGCTCCAACGCGCAGATCTTTTCCGAGGTCTCGCCCGAAATGCACTGGGAATTCGCGCTCAAACATGACCTCCCGTGGCTCTCCCGGTGGGGGCTGAACTACTACGGCTGCTGCGAACCGCTGGATTTCAAGTTCGACCTGCTCCGCCGCATCCCGAACCTGCGGAAGATTTCGATGAACTACCGCATCAAGCTGGACCGTGCGGCCCAGAACGTAGCGGGCAAATACGTCTTTAGCTACAAACCCAACCCGGCGGTGTTCGCCAACGATAACTGGCATCCCGATGAGGCCCGCCGGGAACTGACCACTGTGCTGGAGCACGCTCGCGGCTGCCACGTCGAGCTGATCATGAAGGACATTTCGACGGTCCGCTACCAACCCCAGCGGCTCTGGGAATGGGCTCGGATAGCCGTTGAGGCTGCCGAAGAGCATGAAAGGGCCTGAAGCCAGTCAAATCCAAGGGCTATGATCGCGGAGCCAATATCTTCCCGAGATCTGCGCCAAAACGATGCGGGCCGAAAGCAGTCCGGCATGTTCCGCACGCCGGATGGCGTGAGTCACCTGGCCACGTTTTTGCTGATCTGCTGCCTATTCTGCCTATCGGGTTTGTGCAACGGGATGATCGATGTGCTCAACAAACACTTCAAGGACTCACTCCATCTGAGCGATTCGCAATCGGCGCTGGTCCAAGGCGCGTGGTATGGCGCCTATTTCATCATGGCGTTCCCCGGCGGCTTCGTGGCCCGCCGCTTCGGCTATCGCGGCGGCATCCTGACCGGCCTAACCATCATTTTGGCCGGCTCGCTGTTGTTCATCCCGGTCACCAGAATGAGCGGTGCAAACCTGTTGGTTTACGCGGCGTTTCTCGCCACGTTGTTTGCGGTGGCGGCGGGTTTCACCTTTTTGGAAACCGTGGCAAACCCCTACGCCACCGTGCTCGGCCCGCCCGACGGCGCCTCGTCACGCATCAATCTGGCACAGAGTTTCAATGCCATCGGCTGGATCCTTGGGCCGATTCTGGGCGGCAGGTTCACCTTGGCTGCCACCGGCCAGGGTGCTGCGAGCAATGTCTCGCTCTACATTCCCTATCTGGTCGTCGCCGGCCTGGTGCTCGTTCTGCTGGTGGTTTTCACCGTCGCCCCAGTGCCCAATCTGCAGGCAAAGGAGGAGACCCATCAGACCGTACACGGGCATCACCAACGCCGCCCGCTGTTCACGGAGCGACATTTCGTCCTCGGCATTGGCGCACAGTTTCTGTATGTCGCCGGCCAATGCGGCATCTTCGCGTTTTTCATCACCTATATTCTCGATCCTCATCTAACACCCGCGCTGCCGGCATGGACGGCGCAGCACCTGCCCGAATCGTTTCGCCAATTGGCGGGCGGCCAGTGGCACATCACCAAGGCCTGCTCGCCCGTCCTGCTCTCGGTGGCATTCGGATTGTTCGCGCTGGGACGGTTTTCCGGCAGCGCCATCCAGCGCTACTGCCGGCCCGACGCGGTGCTTGGCTCCTACGGACTCATCAATGTCATCTTGATGCTGCTGGTGCTGAGCGGGCTCGGCTGGGTGTCGGTGCTCGCACTCATGGTCTCGTTCTTCTTCATGTCCATCATGTATCCGACGATCTTTGCCCTTGGCATCCGCGGGCTCGGCCCCAACACCAAACTCGCCGCGTCCTGCATGGTCACCACCATCATCGGTGGCGCGCTCGTTCCGTATTGCATGGGCAAGGTCATCGACAGGTTTGGCATGAGCCTGAGTTTCCTGATTCCCGCCGCCTGCTTTGCCTACATTACCTTCTACGGGCTGACCTGGCGGAGATTCTTTGCGCACGACGCAGAGGAACAGCCCTTGATTCAATCCTGATCCGCTTATGCTGCACGATCCAAGCCACCGCCCACAGCCCATCACCATCGCTGCGATCAACCTGCAACCGGCCGAAAAGGAAGTCCTGCGCCGCCTTGTGGCCGAACTCTCACAAGTCGCCGGGCTGCCCGTGCATCAGGAGAAGGCCGAACTCTGGCGCCGCCTCAATGATCTTGAATCCGAGCGACCGATGGTCTGGATCAATGAAATCCCCTGGCACGAAATGAACGTCAACGATGAGCTGACGCTGCGCACCCAACACCCGTGGGCCCGCGAGTGGGAGACCACCCTGCGGCAGACGCTCTATCAATGGAGGCACCTCCCCGCCGACATGGTTGTGAGCGACTATATCGAGTGCCCGCTGGCGATTCACAGCAGCGACTTCGGCATCATCGAGGACGTGGACCTGGCGAAAACCGACGAAGCTAACAACATCGTGTCGCGTCACTTCAAGATCCAGATCCGCGATTGGGAGGACCTGGAGAAAATCCAGATGCCCAAGGTCACTCACGTTGCGTCCGTCACCGAGGAGCGGTTTCGGGTGATGTCGGAGATTTGCGCGGGCCTGATGCCGGTGCGCAAGGTCGGGCAAACCCATATCTGGTACACGCCGTGGGATTTCCTGATCCGCTGGTGGGGCGTGGAAGAGGCGATGTTGGATCTGGTGGACCGACCGGACTTCGTCCATGCCGCGGTGGATCGCATGGTGGCGGCTTGGAACACCGAACTCGATCAGTTTGTCGCGCAAGACCTGCTTTCGCCGGACGGCAACAACACCCGCATCGGCTCGGGCGGCTATGGTTACTCGAAGGTGTTGCCCAATCCAAGCGGCGAGATTCTCGGTGCCAAACCCCAGCAGATGTGGGGTTGCTCGAACGCGCAGATATTCTCCGATGTCTCTCCGGAAATGCATTGGGACTTCGCACTCAAACACGACTTCCCCTGGCTCTCACGCTGGGGCATGAACTATTACGGCTGCTGTGAACCGCTCGACAACAAGGTCGATATGCTGAGCCAAATCCCCAACCTGCGGAAAATCTCCATGAACTACCGCATCAAGACCGAGCGCGCCGTGCGCAACGTCGCCAACCGCTATGTCATCAGTTACAAGCCGAGCCCGGCGGTGTTCGCCTTCGACCTCTGGCATCCCGAGGCGGCACGCCGCGAATTGCGCGAATTGCTAGAGCGCGGACGCGACTGCCACGTCGAAATCATCATGAAGGACATCTCCACCGTGCGCTACCATCCCGAGCGGCTCTGGGAATGGTCGCGCATTGCCATGGAAGTGGCGGCCGAATTCGCCAGCAGATAGATAGACGGAGGACCAGAGGGGAACGGGCGGCCCGCCCGTTGTCGAAAGAATAATCACGGGCGGGCCGCCCGTGCCCCTCTTATTTGCTTCTCACCCCACCAATTCCTGCACCCTTCGGCAGACTTCCTCGACGTTGGCGCGCGAGTTGAAGGCGGAAATGCGGAAATACCCTTCGCCCGCCGAACCGAAACCCGAGCCCGGCGTGATGACCACCTGCGCCTCGGATAACATCTTGTCGAACATATCCCATGAACTGAGCCCGGCCGGACAGCCGACCCACACATACGGCGCATTGATCCCGCCAAACACCGGCAGACCAACCGCCGCGCAGGCTTCGCGCAGGAGCTTGGAATTGCCCATGTAGTGATCTATCAGAGCAGTGACCTGCGCCTTGCCGTCATCCGAGAAGATCGCTGCGGCGGCCCGTTGCACCGGATAACTCGCGCCATTGAACTTGGTGCTGTGGCGGCGTGACCAGAGTTGATGCAAGGGCACACGGCCGCCCATACCGTCGCTGCCGGTGACAGATTTGGGTATCACCACGTAGGCGCAGCGCACGCCGGTGAAGCCGCCGTTTTTCGAGAACGAGCGGAACTCGATGGCACACTCGCGCGCTCCTTCAATTTCGAAAATCGAGCGCGGAATCGCCGGATCCTGGATGTATGCCTCGTACGCCGCGTCGAAGAGGATGATCGCATCGTTCGCCCGCGCATAGGCGACCCAAGCCTCCAACTGCGCCGGCGTCGCCACGGCACCGGTCGGATTGTTAGGAAAGCACAGATAGATGATATCGGCGTGCTTCTCGGGCACGTCGGCCACGAAGCCGTTGGCGGCATTGCACGGCAGATAGAGCAGGCCGCCGTATGCGCCCTGGGCATCCGCATCGCCGGTGTTGCCGGCCATCACGTTGGTATCGACATAAACCGGATAGACCGGATCGGTGATGGCGATGACATTGCCCTTGCCGAAGATGTCGAGAATGTTGCCGGTGTCGCATTTGGAGCCATCCGAGATGAACACCTCGTCGGCGCTGATGCCGAGGCCGGCGAAGGGGTTGTCCACGATCGCCTGGCGCAGAAACTCATAGCCCTGCTCCGGGCCATAGCCTTTGAATGTCTCGCGACTGGCCATTTCCGCCACGCCCGCGTGCATCGCCTCGATGGCGGCGGCGGGCAACGGCTCGGTCACGTCGCCGATGCCGCAGCGGATGATGCGCGCGGCCTGGGCTGGGTTGGCGTCGCTGTAGGCGCGCACCCGGCGGGCGATCTCGGGAAACAGGTAACCGGCTTTGAGCTTGAGGAAATTCGCATTGATGGTGGCCATGGCGGGGTGGACATAGCAGCAGTTCCCCCGCCGCGCAAGCGCCGAGACGGAGGACAGGCATCCTGCCTGTCATGGAAGACGGGCTTCCAGCCTGTCGTTGCAACGGAGGACAGGCATCCTGCCTGTCAGGGAAGACGGGCTTCCAGCCTGTCGTTTCATTGACGGAAACCGGTGAAATTCCGCTTGCAGGGTTGCAAATCGCAAGGCTATCTGGCGATTTGGACGATGCCATTGCCAGTCTGCGATTCAGATATTCAGGTCGCATCCGGCGGTTCTTTGCTGCCATCCTTCATTTGCTGCGAAATCCAATGTGAGCGGGGCGGCCTTCTTTGCCCCCCGTAGGTGCGGGGAGAACAGGCGTCCTCGCCTGTTAGGGAAGGCAGCCGTCCCGGCTGTCGAGCCACAGGGCGGTCATGGAACTCTCCCATCGACAGGCGAGGACGCCTGTCTGCCCTCACAGCCGGGACGGATGTGCTCCCGCGCCTACGAAGAAGCTCCCGCGTGCCAAGTGAAACACCCGAACCGCCCGCACCGTAACTGACCGCCATGCGCACCTTGGTAGTTTTCATGCTGGCTGTTGGATCATTGTCCGCAGCCCCGCCCCACCCACGCTTGTTTTTCCCGGCCGACGCCGTCAGCCCGCTCAAGCAGCGCATCGCCGCCGACGCCTTGGCCAAACAACTTGACGCCAGCGCCATCAGCCAGGCCAATGGCTGCCTAACAGAGCGCGCGGTTCGCTATGAGATCGCCGACGGCAAGCGCCTGCTGCCGGAATCGCGCCGGGCGATCCGCTGCGTCCTGCTCACCGCCTATGCCTGGCGCATGACCGGCGACGCCCGCTACTTCGAGCGCTGCGTGAGTGAATTGGATGCCGCCTGTGCCTTCAAGGACTGGCACCCGAGCCACTTCCTTGACGTCGCGGAAATGGCCACCGCCGTGGCCATCGGCTATGACTGGCTCTATCCGAAACTCAGCCCCGAGCAACGCCAGCGCTATGAAAAGGCGCTCATCGCCGACGGCCTATCCGCCGTTGCCAACCGCAAGGACGGCTGGTGGCAGGGCGCGACGAACAATTGGTCGCAGGTGTGCAGCGGCGGGATGATGCTCGCCGCCGATGCGGTGAGCGACGTCGATCCCGATCTATCAAAAAAGATGATCGTCCACTGCCGCCACCTCACCCAGAGCTGCGAGCGCTTCTACAAACCCGAGGGCGCCTATCCCGAAGGTCCGGCCTACTGGCACTATGGCACGACCTATCATGTTTTGGCGATGGCCCTGATGGAGCGCGACGAGCCCCTCAAGCTCGATCCGACCTGGAAAATGACCGGCAATTTCCTGTTGCACGCCACCGGTCCAAGCGGCATGCCCTTCAACTATGCCGATGCCAACCCCGGCCAGGCCGAGTGCTCGCCCGCCCAAACGTGGCTCGCCACACGCACGCAGGATCCGCTGGCCATCACCGCGGTGCGCGCCCTGCTCACCCGCCGCTATGCCGCCAGCGAGAAGCACCCGCCCAATGATCGCTTCCTGCCACTCACCTTGCTGTGGCTGCCGACCGCCTCTCCCGCCCCGGCCACCGCGCTAAACGCCAGCTTCCAGGGCGAACAATCGCTCGCGTTCTTCCGCAGCGACTGGAGCAATGACGCCCTCTGGCTGGGCATCAAGGGCGGCACACCCGCCGCTTCGCATGGTCACATGGATTGCGGGTCGTTTGTCCTCGATTGGGCCGGCACCCGCTGGTTTCACGACCTCGGGTCCGACAACTACAATCTCCCCGCCTATTTCGGCAACAAACGCTTCACCTACTTCCGCCTGCAAAACCTTTCTCACAACACCCTTGACATCGGCGGCAAGCTCCAAGCCCCCAAGGCCAAGCCATGTCCGCTCACCTCGATCCAAACACAGGGATCCAACGCCACCACCACCATCGATCTGACAAACGCATATCTGGGCCAGTGCCGGCAAGCCACCCGCAAGATCGCTTTTGATGCCAAGGCCCGCCAAATCACCCTCACCGATAACATTCTCGCGCCGAGCGGCCCGGTCCGCTGGCAGGCCGTCACCGACGCCAAAGTCTCCCTTGCCGGTGCCATTGCCACCTTGGAAAGGGACGGCCACAGGCTCGTCCTCACCTGCGCCACTCCCACCCTGGTGTGGAAAATCGCCGACGCCACCGCACCGACCCCAGCCGAGAAACCCAACCCTAACAAACGCATCCTCTCCATCGAAGCCCCCGCCAGCGACGATCTGACACTCAGTGTGCGGATCGTCGCGGAGTAACCGGGCGGCGCAGGCATCTTTGGCCTTCGTAGCCTTGGCGAAGTTGGCCTGCCCGGTGCCTCTGGTTAGCCAGTTGCGATTGGCTTTCTGAGCCAGATAAATAGGGTCATGGACCAGGCGGACTAAAGTCCGCGCTCCATGCCCGCAAGAACGGCGGCCCTTGCGGACCGCCGTTTGCATGAAACCAAACCAGGAAACCGGCGGATAAGTGTTAGATCCCCTTCTTCACCACGTCGGAGAGCAGGTCGATGACGCGGTTGGAATAGCCCCACTCGTTGTCGTACCAACTGATGAGTTTGAAGAAGGTGGAGTTCAACTCGATGGACGAACCGGCGTCAAAGATCGAGGAGGCCTTGTGGTGGATGAAGTCGGTGGAAACCACTTCGTCCTCGGTGTACTCGAGGATGCCCTTGAGATAGGTCTCGGAGGCGTTTTTCATCGCCGCCTTGATCTCGGCCAGCGAGGTCGGCTTGACGGTCTTGACGGTGAGGTCCACCACGGAAACCGTCGGGGTCGGCACGCGGAAGGCCATGCCGGTGAGCTTGCCTTTGACTTCCGGGCAGACCAGCGCCACGGCCTTGGCGGCGCCGGTGGTGGAGGGTATGATATTGAGGGCGGCGGTACGGCCACCTTTCCAATCCTTCTTGGACGGACCATCCACGGTTTTTTGCGTGGCGGTGTAGGAATGCACGGTGGTCATGAGGCCCTCGGCGATGCCGAAACCCTCCTTGAGCAAAACGTGCACCACCGGTGCCAGACAGTTGGTCGTGCAGCTCGCGTTGGAAATGATGTGGTGCAAGGACGGATCGTAGGTCTCGTCGTTGACGCCTTGGACGATGGTGACGTCCTCGCCCTTGGCCGGCGCTGAAATGATGACCTTCTTGGCCCCGGCGGTTAGATGGCCCTTGGCCTTTTCCGCATCCGTGAACAGGCCGGTGGATTCGATGACCACTTCCACGCCGAGCGCCTTCCATGGCAGATCGGCCGGGGTCCTGGCGCTGACCACCTTGATTTCGCGGCCATTGACGACGAGCACGTCATCCTCGGCGAGGTCCGGGGAGGATTTCTTGGAGGAAACCGTGCCGTTGAAGCGGCCTTGGGTCGAATCGTACTTGAGAAGGTAGGCGAGGTTGTCGGCGGGCACGATGTCACCCACGGCAACGACATTGAAGGTGGTGCCGAGGTGGCCTTGTTCGACGAGGGCGCGGAAGACAAGGCGTCCGATGCGGCCGAATCCGTTGATGGCAATAGTAGTCATGGAAGTGTATTGGGGGAATGCGTTTTGTGAGGTGCGCCGGGCAGCGTGTCCGCCCGCGCCGCGGGATGTTACTCAAGAATTGTCTGCCGTCAACTCTGCTGATGCGAAAACGCAAATACGCCCCTGAAATGGCAAAATCCGCGCAGTCGGGAAGGGCAGTCACTCCAGATAACGCCCGAGAAAGCGACTGCCGTTGTAATGGATCAGGTGATCGGGGAGGTTGGCGATCCAGACTTCGGTTTCCCATGCGATGGTGGCCTGAACGCGGGTGAGTGTCTTGCGGTGCGGGCTGTCGGGGTTTTCTATCAGAATGCCATGCTGGACGAATGGGTACTGGGGGTACCGGTTTCCACCACCGGGAAATGAGGCTTTGAATCGAAGCGAGAAGCGCGTTGAATGGCGGTGGCAAAGCGCTTGCGTCGGCAGTATTGTCGCGCACGACCCACCGCCTTTGCTACGCTAAATGCTACGCGGGCTTGTAACCCGTTGGCAATCAATGACATTACAAAATCACTCGGGGTCCCACCCGGACCCTCGCATTCACGGCTGGCTTTGCCGCGCCGTCAACCACCCGGAATTCACCTCGCGCCTGGCCCCGCTCGCCATGGGTGCGGGGGAGGTCGTGCTTGATCATGCGGCGGAAGCGTCGCACGGGTTTCTTGCCGGGCTCGTCGCGCTGGCGGCCAAGCAGCATAAGAAGTCGCGCCTGTGGCTGGTCTGCGATCTGCCGCGCCACCGCGAACGCCTCGCCGCCGAACTCGAACTCTGGGGCGTCAACGCCCTGGTCCTGCCCGAAGGCCCCGTCGAAGACCGCAAAGCTAAGGGGCACGCTCTGCTCCGTGAGGCCGAGACGCTTCAGGTGAGCCCCTGACGCGCGGTGGTCTCTACAGTGGATCGGGAACAGCATCACGGGCCGTCCTGTCGATGCTGGACATCTGCCCGCCACACCGCCAGTCGCCAGTCGCGCACGGCCGCGGTGAAAGCGCGTTCGTCTTGGGTCCAGAAGTTCGTTCTGTTTGCGTTAACGTTGCTTGCTCGAACCAATCCGTCCGGGCCCACGGAGTTGAACGCGTTGTCAAGATGCTCCATTAAAGCAATCTTCAAGTAGATGTCATTGTTTCTAGCGGATTCCACTTGATGGTCGGCTTTCCAGCAATCATATTGTGAGTAGTGTTTCTGCGCGTCAAGGTCGGGCATTGGAACCAATTCAGGTCCGTAACTGCCACCACCCAGGTCTTCCTTAAGCGACATGCCGGCCACATACACAATGCTGCCGGTTGGCGGGTTGATGACCTCAACTTTTAGGGGTTGCACATGATATTGATCAAAGCTATCTTTCGCAGCGGTTTTTGTTGTGAATGTGCCGGATATCGTCGTCCAATCGGTATCTCCGGAAAGCACTTGACTGATGGGAACTCCCGCCTGAAAGCCTGATCTGTCAAATACTATCAGATACGCCTTACCACTACCCAGACCAACAGTTTTGACTAAGGCTGAAAATTTATAGGACTTTCCAGGCACTACATCTGCATTGGCAGAAACGCCGCCATTACCGGTTACCTTCATTACCATCAGCTTGTTTGATGCAGCTATATTGCTCACATCACTGTCATCCCATGCACCGCCTGCCGACTCC